>Ga0172364_10001587_pt1 | contig 17664 bp, 15 predicted proteins | sample LakKivSesite10cm_FD_114545 | JGI IMG/M metagenome (GOLD analysis project Ga0172364, IMG submission 114545) | Sediment microbial communities from Lake Kivu, Rwanda - Sediment site 10cm | ecosystem: Environmental > Aquatic > Freshwater > Lake > Sediment | place: Rwanda: Western Province, Lake... | reverse complement strand
TGAACATATACTGGAAACTAGCCTGGTGGTCCATATTATTTTCGAGAATGTGGGATATTCTTATTGCTAAGAAGATGTTTAGAAAGCCAATTGTGGTTTTCCCGAATTCGGTTGGACCTTTTAGAACATGGTTAGGCCGCTTCATGGCAAGAATCTCGTTAAGTAACGTGGATTTGATTCTTTTGAGGGAACCTGACTCATATCTCCTGCTGAAAGGTCTGAAGATAAAAACGCCTACTTTTATTACATCGGACATTGCCATGTTATTTGAAGCCGAGGGAACAAAAACTTCTCAACCTCCTCTAGCGAGACCAGCTATTGGAATTTCCCCAGGCATTTACGCTGCCAGTCTTCCCGATAGTGCACAATGGGAATATGTGATAGCGCATTCTAAAGTACTGGATTATCTCATTGAAAAGTATGATATTAACGTTTTTTTCCTGCCTCATGAGGTGACAGGTTCAAGTTACGATGATTTGAGGTTCTGCAATGCAATATTGCAAAATATGAGGCAGAAAGATAAAGGAAAAATAATTATTACCAAGAAATTGGAGGAATTCAAAAATTACATAGGGCAATTAGATCTGCTAGTAACTTCCCGAATGCACCCAGCGGTTATGGCGTGCTCAGATAAAGTCCCGACTACAATGATTGTTTATGACCACAAACAAACTGGCTTTTTTAGGCAGCTTGGTCTAGACAGCTGTACCATCGATATTAATCAGGTGACGTATGAAGAATTGTTGTCTAAGGTAGAATTCGTTTGGAATAATAGACAGAACATTAAGGAACAACTTACGCTTGAAATTCCCATACTTCAAAGAGATGTTAGAACGAAAATTAAGGAAACTTGTCTTAGATTTATGCCGCTAGATTTGTAAATGATGACTTGTCGTGGCTTTGGAAGAATGAAAAAACTCGTCCATAAATTACTCATCCAATGGATTTAAGAGAGGTGTTGCACAAGATGCAATCTAGATACAGTTCTATTAATGTTGACCGAATCAAAAATGAGGGACTTTGTACAGGGTGTGGAACTTGCGTTTCTATGTGTCCCTATAATGCGATAGAAATGAACAGAAGTATCGATGGTGTTTATTTACCTAATGTAGATTATGAAAAATGTAACCGTCAATGCAAAGGTTTCTGTGTTAAAGTTTGCCCAAGTTATTCATTAGACCTTAATAAGCTAAACAAATTTGTTTTCGGCAAAATTCCAGAAGATGTTTCACTAGGCAGCTATAATAGTTGTTACATTGGGCATTCAAGCAGTAAAGAATTGCGATGGAATTCATCATCTGGAGGAATCGTCACATCTTTACTTATCTTCGCGCTTGAAGAGGGGATAATAGACGGGGCTTTGGTGACGAGAATGAAGGAATACAACCCTCTAGAACCCGAAGTGATTCTTGCAAGAACCAAAAATCAGATTATTTCAGCATCCAAATCCAAATATTGTCCGGTACCTGTTAACGTCGCACTTAAAAAAATTCTCAAAGAAAACGGGAGGTTCGCAATTGTAGGACTCCCCTGTCATATCCAGGGTGTACGGAAAGCGGAAATGTTGAATAAAGAATTGAAAGAAAAAATAGTTTTGCACATAGGACTGTTTTGTACGCACAACGTGAGTTTTTTAGCAACCGAATTATTACTTGAGAAAATGGGTATTCGAAAAGAAAATGTCGCTGCAATAAGTTACAGAGGAAAAGGGTGGCCGGGAGAGACATCGGTTAGGTTAAAAAGTGGTCGTGAAATCTCTGTCAAACCATACACAAAATATTGGGACTGTGTTCTTGGGAACTTTCTCTTTACGCCCATACGATGCACATTATGTGCTGACATGCTTACTGAGCTATCTGATATTTCATGTGGAGACGCGTGGCTACCCGAATTAAAAGGAGATAAAATCGGTACATCTATAATCATAGCTAGAACCAAAACCGGTGAAGAACTTTTGCATTCTGCGAAATCAAAAGGCAAAATAGAAATTGCGAATATAAACGCAAAAAAGGTTGAGCAGTCCCAATTTTTTTCTTTAAAATTCAAAAAGAAAGCTCTAGCCGCCCACATTTTTCTTCTAAAACTTTTTGGCAAAAGCGCCCCTTACATTAATCCTAAGCCTTCCCCATCTGGCTTTGCATCCTATTTGATCGCTGCGATAGTGTACTTAAATATATACATGTCATCAAAAGAGCGGACACGAGTTCTGTTGAGATATATTCCGTTTCCGTTGCTGAGGTTGTTTTTTCGGTCATGCTTGATGGTGTTAACGATTGTATAACTATGGCGATAAAATGTTGAAGAAAGTCTTCAGTTGGGTTGTGAGTCCGGTTATCGCTTATATCTCAAAGGTGTTCATTTATCTATTTAGATATGTGTCTTCGAAACAGTTTTTTCGAAGTTTATTGAAGTACGTTCCCATGCCTGTGTTAATAATGGGCGATAAATTTGCCATGAAATCCTTCGATCAGTCTCTCCTTAGCCAACCTGAGAAAGGATCCATCGCGCTTGTTACTCAAAGCGGGATCGTAAAGCTTATTGTGTTGAACATGATGGCTAGAGAGAGACTTGGACTATCTAAGCTCATTACTTATGATGATGATAGGTCAAATTGGGATGTAGCAAAATACCTTGAGAAACTCGCGCACGACCAAGAAACTGATGTAATTATGCTTCACCTAGAATCAATAAAGCGTGGGCGTGAATTTATCGATGTAGCTAAAAAAGTTAGCAGGTTGAAGCCTATAATAGTATTGAAAAGCGGAAAAAGTGGAGTTGGTGCACGGTCGGTAATGAGTCACGTAGGATCGTTGGCTGGATCTGACGAGATATGTAATGCTGCATTCAAGCAATCACGTGTTATAAGAGCACAAACTATAGAAGACATGCTTGATTTTGCCAAAGCCTTATCTTTTCAGCCACCTGCGAAAGGTCGCAAAGTTGCGATAGTGACGAACGGTGGCGGAGCAGGGATCGTTGCAGCAGACGCTTGCATAAACATGAGACTTGAAGTACCTGAACTACCTAAATCGATAGAGAGATATTTCCAGAAAAAACTCCCACTGTTCTCAGGAGTTACTAACCCACTTGACCTCAAGGCGTCAGCCACCGCCGAAATTTATGCAGACGCACTCGATTGCTTACTTGAGTTTGACGGAATTGATGTAATCATGTTAATGGTATATCCAACTCCAGCATTGGATATGGAAAAGTTCGTTGATGTTATTTTGAAGCTACGGAGAAAGTATAATAAACCCATGGTGGTCTCCGCCACAGGAAGCGACAAGTTCATTGAATACCTATGTACGTTAGAGAAATCTTCTATTCCTTTATACTTATTACCGGAAAGAGCAGTCGTTGGGGTGACTGCCTTAGTATACTATGGTCAGCATCTTCAACTTTGATCTTCTGTCAATGCTTCCATGATGTGAAATATAATGCGGGTATGCATAATTTCTTGTTATCCTCCTCAACAGAGCGGTGTTGCTGACTATTCGAAGCATTTAGTAGATAGTATGTCGAACGTCTCTAATAGAAGAGATGAAGTGTATGTCATTTGCGGAAGCATTCATGTACATCAGTTACTCCAGACAAAAGAGAAAAGTCGTAATGTTCATATAATCAGAACTCACGGAATTTCTCCTTTGGACTATTTATTTGTGTTGATCAGATCCGTTTTAACAATAAGGCCGCATATAGTGCACATACAACACCCACAACTGAGAACAAGTTATACTGGGCTTATAGGAGAACCCTTACTATTTCTTTTATTCTTTCTTAAACTAACAGGCAGAATACCCACCGTGATAACTATGCATGACGTTTGGCCCTTATCTCGCGTTGTGGAGCGTGCGAAAAGATTTTGCAAATACAAAATGTTTGCATTGATTATGGCTGGGTATTTTTACACATTCCAGTTTATCATGTTAAGACTAATAACACAGATTATAACTCACTCTAATTTTGCAAAAGAGCTGTTAATTCACTTGTATTATATTCCAGAAAGTAAGATTAAGGTTTTTCCACATGGTGTAATTCCTGTACCACCGACTGTAAATGCATCGAAAGCAAAATCAGAACTAAAGATAAATTTCGAACATGTTATACTGTGCTTTGGATTCATATGGCCAAATAAAGGAATAGAATTCATTTTAAGAGCTATGCCAGAACTTTCAAAATCCGTTGGCCACACTTGTCTCCTTCTCGTGGGTCCATTACACCCAATTGATGGTCCACGTTACCTAAAAGAAATTTTGAAACTTGTAAGGGAAATAAAAATGGAAAGGTTTGTGAGAATTCATCCATACTATATACCGGAAAATAAGGTACCTTTATACTTCTCAGCAGCTTCTTTAGTGGTGCTTCCAAATACTGTTGTTCTAGGATCCAGCGGGGTATTATATAAAGCCTTTAGCTACAGAAAACCTGTGATAGCCACTAATATTGGTTGTCGCCCTGAAGAACTAGATTTTGGGAGGAGAGGGATACTGGTTGCCCCAGCTTCTGCCAAAGGTCTAACCAACGCAGTGCACGATATCCTCAAAAATTCAGAAGTTCGTACCAAAATAATAAATGGCGTTGAGCTATACATTCGAGAGAATACTTGGGATATGGTGGCAAGGAAAACAATGAATATGTATAATGATCTAGTTCAGAACCAATCTACCAAAACAAATTAAATTCGATTCCAGTGCAGGAAGGAGTAGCTTTTAGCCAGAAGATAGTGAGAGGGTTAGTATTTTCGAAATTGATATTAAACTGTTTGAGTTACTAAGTGAATAAGGAATGTGTAAGGAAAAACTTTTATCCCCAAAAATCTTCGAGCTTAAAGTAGTTCATGATATATTAGACGAATATTTTTCAAGATGGAAGGGAGAAATCCCCAATAGATTATTAATTAATGGTATGCCAGCGATTCAAAGAGAAATAATCTATATGCGTGATCAGTTTTCCCGATATATCGAAATTTTGAAAGTTATACCAAAATCGCCAAGGAGACTAATGGTGTTAGATGTCGGTATTGGGTATGGACATTTAAGTATTTTAGTCAAAAAGCTATTCGACTATGAAGTCTTTGGAATTGACATCAGGAGACCAGAAGTATATCATTGGAAAAAACGCTTCGATGGGGAAGGTATAAAGTTTGAATTATGTAATCTTATAAAAGATCCAATTCCCTTTCAGGATGAATATTTTGATATAGTTCTTTTTTGTGAAGTACTTGAACACTTATCCGTACGCAGCTTACAAATAGCTTTGAAGAAAATCAACAGAGTTCTCAAAAAAGACGGAGTCTTAATTCTGACAACCCCTAACCTTGCAGGACTTGGTAGTCGTCTACGTTTATTGCGTGGAAGTAGTCCTATACCTATCGATGATTTTAAGTTTGGGCACATACGGACATACACAGCCACCGAGTGCATAAGTATTCTCCAAAAAAGTGGGTTCAGTATCCAAAATATCCATTTTAAAAATGTTTATACAACTTCGTCATTATTACACAAGCTCTTATTTTTCCTATATAAGTTAATACCAGCACTCAGAAATTGCATAATAACAAAGGCTAAGAAAAATCCAAAAAACTAGCATTGATAGATAAAGGGTGGTTAATCTATCTTGAAAAGAAAGATGCTAAAGGAAACGTCAATAAAAGCTTCCATAGTAATACCGACTCGTAACGAAGAATTGAGTATCGAAAGATGTCTTGAATCTATCTTTGGTCAAACGTACAGAAACTTTGAGGTCGTTGTTGTTGATTCGTCTACAGACAAGACTCCTCAATTAGCCGCTAAGTATGACGTTATACTTGTTCGTCAGAAACCAAAGGGTGTCGCCGCAGCTTTTAACGAGGGAATAAGACATGCAAGAGGCGGTATAATTTGTCTTATGGCTGCAGATGATACTATAGCTCCAGATTATCTGGAGGAAAATCTAAAACCTTTTCTTGAACCTGGCGTAATGGGAGTATACCTTCCATGGAAGATTGTAAAACCTAATACTTTGATCGGCAAGGTTTTCTATTACTATTACCAGATTTTTATTGTAAAAAGCAAATATTCCTCTTGGCCTCTCCTCTGGAGACGCGAAGTCTTTAATGATGTTGTTTTTGACGAGACGCTTACAGTAGGAGAAGACGCTGATTTTTGGAAACGAGTCAAGAAAATTGCAAATAACAAAAATTGGGAATTTAGATATAGATCTGGAACCTACTACTTTTCAGATGTTGATGATACTTTGCTCAAAAATCTTAGAAAAAGCATCTGGTACGGACTTGGATTTGTTAAAGTTTGCAGGAAAGATGTAAGCCACTTGCTCAAGATCTTGCCGATTATTTTCTTTTCGTTTTCTCCTTTTGTTATTGTTATGTATTTGTTAACTCATAATAATGTATATCTTCCTTGGATTATTCTCTATTGTGGATCTTGGTTTTTTGTGATATTGAAAGGCATAAGTAAGCGCATTCTGACGTGGCATCTACTTTTTATTCCACTCCTTTTGACTTGGCGAGCTGTAGGACACCTAATTGGCATATTTGTTTCATTTTTGGGTAGGAAAGACTAGTCAAGAGTAGATTTTGAATTTTAGGTGTGATGGATCGCGATGGGGGGTTTCTATGAATATATGTATGGTAGATTATGACATAAATCCACCCTGGGTCGAAGGGGTTAGAATATTAGCATTTGAGCTATCTAGACAATTAGTTAAAGAGGGCCACTCCGTTCATATAGTTACATCAGCTACTCCGACATCTGCATTAGAAGAAGAAATAAATGGTGTCTTTTTTCATCGAATATCCAAGAAGGCATTTGTCTTCTTTCTTGCTCGTAAAGTAAGAAACCTTCACAAATTCTATGGATTTAATGTAATTCACATTCAAAACTCTATTATACTCAAATCGTTCATGGTGGCACTGGAACGACTTAGGAAGCTGGTAAGGATCCCTATGATAACTTATGTTTGCCTTCAGCCTACCACTTCTCCCAGAGATTTCATTCAGTTACTTAAATTAGATGTTACTGAATTTTTGATGCGAGAAGCTCTCTCAATGCGCCATCTGACTGGTATGTTAACGCCAAGCTTCTACACAAGAAAAGAGTTCAATATGGTAAACAAAATTATCACAAGTAGCAATTACCTAAAAACTACGATAACCAACCAAGGAGTAGAACCAAATAAGATAGATACCATCTATCCATTCATCAACGTCGAGGAATTTGTCAGAGCAAGCGCGAGCAATTATGATTATAGAGAAAACATGGAAATTAACAAAGACACGCCCTTAATGTTATATGTTGGAGCAAGTGAAGCTGATAGATTAGGAAGTTTTCTAAAGGCCCTTCCTATCGTCTTAAAAGAAATACCCGACAGCAAAGTCGTGTTTGTCTCTTCCTTTACAAAACGTTTTTTGCATCATCTTACAAAACTTGGTTTGCAACATGCCTTTATACCCGTACCTATGCATGTGAAAATTAACATGCCAAGATTAATGGCCACCTCCAACGTTTACGTTTACCCAGGATTTACTGCATTTGCCTCTATAGATCCTCCACTGACTCTGATTGAGGCAGCGGCACTAGGAGTCCCGATAGTAACATCTAATACTGGAGGAATACCCGAAGTAATTCAAAGTGGAAAAAATTCTGTACTGTTTAGACCTTTTGACTATCGGAAGATGGCTGATGCTCTAATCAAATTTCTGGGAAAAGAAAATATTCGTTCTTGTTCGAGAAGAAAAACGGCGAGTTTGGTAAACAGTGAGTTTGATTCTAGAATAGCAACAAGGCGTTTTGTCTCAAATTATGAGAGTATAATATGACGGGTGATACTATCAATGGGCCGAAGCTGGGACATGCTGATTTCTTGGTCAAATCCAAATATAGATTGCAAAAAGTTGCACTTTACAAGGGAAGCAATTTTAAAGGTTAATTGGTCCTTTTTGTTGCATCTAGCTGAAGAAAACAAAGTGCTATTCTTTCTTTCTAAAAACTTGTCTAAAGTGCCGCAATTGAAGCCCTATGTGATAGATTGCCTTAAAAAAGAAAGTGATCACCGTAGTAAGTTACTTAGGAAATTGAGTATATTCATTAACCTTCTCGAAAAAGAAAGGATCGACTTCATGGTGATTAAGACTTTCGGACCTTACGGTCAAGTGGGACGAGATATCGACTTCCTTATTGTCAAGGGTAAGAACGAAACTAGAAGATTGGTATGCGATTTGATTGACATGAAATATCGAGTCAGACTGACTGATGGTATGGTATATCTTTGTTGGAGAAGCAACGGTGACATAGAAGTCGATTTATACTCTGCACTCGCTTGGTGGGGTCTAAGGTATCTGAAGAATATTACGGTGTGGAAGCGAAAAAGAGAACTGAAAATCGATGATTGTTCAATTTATGTCCCATCGCCTGAGGACGATATTCTTATTACATGTGCAAAAACTCTCAAAGATGGAATTCTTCTGAGCGATCTTTTTTTTATGTCTTTGTTGATAAATGAAGGTATTAGTTTTGACTATATACTGCGTGAAGCAAAAGCCAACGGTTGGTCATTGACTTTGTCGAGTTCTCTTTTCGCTATGAACTTTTTTCATAAAATCTTCTATAAGCAAACCTTAATTCCTGAGAAAATGTTTGAAAGCTCCAATTTCGCGAGGTTCTTCTTGACGGTATTACGTTGTAACTTGACCAGAAAGAAGGCGACTCTTCCATACAAGTTTCCTATCGTATTGTTGTTGTGTCTTTGGATACATAGGATATGGTCACATTTTTTAAGTGGAAGGATAAGAACCGCCATAAACGACACAGGTATGCTTCTAATGCAAATCTCCTTGTATTTGTTTCGAGTGGTATTCAAAATCTTTAGAATAGCCTACCAAGAGGGATCTTTTGATTGAGGCGTAAGCTTGTAAGCTTCATAGGGATGGACGGTACCGGGAAGACCACGTCTGCTAAAGTCGTGAAAAGATATCTTGAGAATAAGGGACTTAGATGTAAATATATATGGTTTCCGTATAAACCACATTTAATCTTCTCCTACATGGCCGTAGGAGTTGCTTGGCTGCTTTTGGGACGGAAAAGACCAATAGATAAATACATACCTAAAAATCGTGCGTTGCTTAGTGTTTGGTTGCTTTCCATGTTATTTGATTACTCACTCTACATTTTCTGCAGAATTTTACCCAATTTGCTCAAAGGTATACTTGTATGCGATCGTTATGTATATGACGTTGTTGTTCGTCTGAAATTCTTCGGGGCACTCGATAAAAAGTTGGTGAAATTACTTTTAGCAATCACCCCGCGTCCAGACTTGATTTTTCTTTTAGATGCACCTCCGAAAGTTGCCTTAAAAAGGAAAAAAGAGGAAACTTTGGCGTATTATGTCTTGCAAAGGAAGTTGTACACAGAAATTCTTAACTCCATAAATTTAGATTGCATAGTTATAGACACTAACAAAAATCGCTATGAGACTAACAAGGAAATCCGTCAACATGTGGACTTGCTTGTAGATGAGCGTTCAGAGGTCTAACATCTACTTGCAGATTACTAAGCTATTTATCTGATTGTTTTGGTTCAAAATGGTACAGGAGGCTTCTGAAAAGATGATACAGGAGTTACTGGGACTGTTTAAATGGCGCGGACATTTTTTAGGTCTACTCTTGATGTTCTTCGGGTCATCATCTCTACTTCTATACTTATCCAACGTCAAGGAAGTTCCCTTTCTCATACTTATTGTGGGCGTAGTAACGATAAGTGTGAGTACGATTTTCTTGTGCAAGACACTAAAGTATAATGTGAAAACTGAACCCTTTTTCCTTTTATCGCTATATGTCATGTACTTTGCTCTCACCATCATGCTTTTCGTTCGTTTCGATGCATTCAGTGGAACTGACAATCTTCGAGAATACAGGGCTGCCGAAATTACTTTAGCCCAAGGGTGGAATACACCCGGTTCAATTCAAAGTGCAAACCTTTTAGGTGAAGGCTTTACGCCATACTTATCATGTGTCAGTGTAACATTGCTGCCAGCAATTTTCTCGACAGTTAGTGGCTTAAACCTAATCACTATCTTTAGATTTGGTTTGAGTGCCATAATCTGTCTTAAACCTGTTCTGGTTTACCTTAATGTTAAAGAAGTATTCAAAAAACGAGAGGTAGCGGCTCTTAGCGCTGTCATATACTCCCAGCTTTATTTTGTCTTGTTTTCGTATAATACACGCCAATCAATTGCAACAGTATTTCTCCTTTGCGCTTTACTCATTTTTTTCAAGTTGATGAGAACGCAAAAGAAAGCATACATTCCTTTACTCTGCGTATTCGTGTATGGTGTAGTTTCTAGTCACTACACTACTGCATACTTCCTTAATATGATATTATTCGTTTTCGTACTGTCGTTATGCATTATTTCAATTCTAAGCAAAAAAAGACTTAACCTGTTAGGGATAGATCCTCAGAAATTACACGTCGGTAAGCATTTCGCGGAATTTACATTCATCGTTTGTGCTATAGTAACATTAGTTTGGTTTTCGACCGTACCTACGTCACCTTTCTTCCGACATTTCGCTTTAATGATAAGGTATCCAACTCCCCCCTCAGATTTACCTCTACACGGTCTCACCACAAGTTATCTTGTTGGATCACCTCTTGGACCGTTAATTGATAGTTGGTTTATGTTTGAGATGGTCCTCGCTATTGCTGGGTTTTTGTTTTTGGCCTTAAGAGTAAAGAAAAACTTGAAAATGCTTCTTTGGTTTTCTGCAGGCGGACTATTTTTCTCTTGCTTCTTAACAACATTCATTCCTTACAGATATCTAGATTTCGGAGATTTCACCAGATTCTATCTGGTAGGCTATCCCTTTCTTTGTGTTTTTGTTGCGCTTATCTTGCTCACATTGGATAAGAGGTCAAAGGGTGTTGTATTGATTTTATTCTTATTGTTAAACTTGCCTATGAACATGTTGCTTCCAATTCACTATAGATACGTATTGTATCACCCCGAAGAGTCCATTTCTCCAGATCTAGCAGTTAATCAGGCATACGTTAAAGAAGCAGAATTCGAAATCGCGAAATGGACACGCAACTATGTATCTGAAGGTGTGCCTTTATCAGTTGATCATAGAGGTTTCTTCTTCATGTATTACACGAATAATAATTTATATTTGTGTAAAACACTCAATTTTAGTTCTGGTTCAGAATACCTTGTCCTGCATTATTTCACTATAAAATACGGATTGTGGGTCTTTGAGGCTGATGGGGGCGAAGTAAGGCAGTCGAATCAAACATGTTCGTTAGTTGATTCTAACAATGTTATTTACAACAACGGTCAAGGGATGTTGCTAGTTCGAAAATGAAATCAGGTATTCATCTACTAATTAAGTATAAAATTTTGAACATCTGAGCTTGTTGTTGTCTCTCCAACGGTTAGCTCAACCCATGTAACAAGGCTTTTGATGGTTCTTGCTAAAAATAGTAATGGGGATTGACGTGATTATCTCTAAAGCACGATGGCTCTTAACTCCTCGGCCTAAATGTAGGTCCCAGGATAACGTAGATCCCGCGCGCGGTATACCGACTTTCCAAATATACACATAACATGTTAAGATCGATCGCCGACATACCTATTCATTTTTAGCGCTACTGCCCCTTCCCTTACAATTCAATTCTCTTCTCACACCCGGTAGCAGCTATAGGGTGTAGGAGGGCTACCAAGAAAGAAAAGATTTATTCATTTCACGGTGTGAATAATTAAACAATAATGATGTCTCTTAAGAAGAGTGAAGGACGAGGATAAATGTCTGACATGTTTGAGACCACATCCATGGTCCGTTCGACGTTGGTTATTCTCCTAGGATATGCTAAAATAACAGGGAGACCCTTTTCTGAGGTTGCGGTGGAGTATGCTATTCTCCTTCGCCCCATGCCGACTGATGTAGAGGGTAAGATCAGGTATTGGGAGAGCTTTGCCAGGTTGTTTGGAGACTTTGCAACATTTTGCAGTGGCCCTTTGGTGTTTGAGGGTAAAGGGAATCAGAGAAAGCTTTTGATTCTGAGATATTTTTTAGAGAGAGATTGTACCACATCACTTGACGTGTCGTCGGATCTGAATTTGTCTTTGACAAATGCAAGTGAACGGCTCAGGCGATATTATAAACAGGGTCTGCTTGCCAGGAGAGCGCTTGGGAGAAGGAGACGCGGACGGCGGACTATGGTTTACAGGCTCACTGAGGCTGGGCGGAGGAGATTAGCCTTCCTAGAAAAGAATGTGAAATTTAAAAGAACTGAAACAGACGAATCGAAAAGATATCGATCTCGTCAATCAAGGGTGGAAAAGACAGTGAGGACTCTGCGCCAACGGCTGGCTTTTCCCTAAATTCGTGATTGTTGAGAGTTAGTTTTATTCTATGGTAGGAATCTTCATTCTACGGCTTTCCATCTAGCCATAAAAGGTGATTAGCTAGACAGGAGGGATACGAGAACCTTGAAATCTTTAGACCTCTTCAGGGTCTTCATCATTATGCGCACGCAAGGGCGACATGTTTGCTAGCGATCGATAGGTGATTCACAGAACCTTAAAGTATGTGTTATGTGTATATTTGGAAAGTCGGTATATCACGCACATTGATGGAGTTGTCATAATCATCGTTCCAACCTAGGTGTTTTACGCAAAAGTTTTGGCTTAAGAGGCACCCGAACAAAATCCGGCTCGAATCCGATAGAGCTTTAAAGTCAACTTCACGAACTGTATCAGAAGAACAGTTCCACATAGGCAAATATGCCACAACGAACAAACCTTAACGTTTTCCTTATTAAAGATGTCCACGAGCGCAATTGAATCAAAAGTAGTTCAAGCCCAAGACTCAACTTTTTCTAGATGAACACAGTTAGCAACGCTACACAATACCCATTGAAGGATAGTTGGATTGGAGACGTCGGACTTATGGTTTGTGTTTTTATAGAACCTACTATTTCATCTGGATCTGTAGTGCTTTCTATTAGTTGCATTGTAACGTTGTTTGCAGTAAACCCATTAATCGACACCGTTGTATGGCTGGTCGTTTTAGAAACTAGCAAAATTTTATAGTTGTTTCCGTGTTTCCAAGCTAAGCTGGATAGAGCTTCGAAGTTGGATGAAGTGGATTCATATATTGGGTCGCCTTCTGCTAAGTTGTTCCCGTAGAGATAGTTGACATAGTAAGGATACCAACGTTCAAACGGTGAATACATATTTATCATTCCAAGCCCATGTCCTTCTGGCCAACCCTTCAGCCTCAAATCATAGGAACAGTATTCATACCAAGACGCTCCTCTTGCTCCTTGCAGTATTCTTGTTCTTGAAGCTTCAGCCCAGAAAACTGCTCCGAAAATTTGTTGCATTCGAGGGTCAGTTCCAGTAGCCTCACTATAATAAGCATCCATATTAGTTTCTATACATATCGCATCCAACCATTCTCCGTGCTTCGCATACCACATTTCTCTCATTTCTTTTGGGGTTCGCATTCTGTCGCCTGCTCCCATATATTCAAGAGTTTCAGCTTTCCTAAGTATAGCTTCGTCGGTTTCCCGTCCATTACCACTCCAAGAAGTATATCCGTGATGTGCAAACCACTTCATTCCTTGTATGTGGTCAACATAGTAATCGAAGAATCTTGGTACGTGACAAGCACTTTGACTTAGCAAAATCGAAGAGTCTTCTGCGTAACAATAACCTTGAACAATGTTGAACCAATCACATAGCTCCTGCGGAGTATAGTAGAAGTAAGGTTCATTTACCAAGTCGTAATATTTGATTCCATAACCTTTTTCGTTGCAGTGCCTGATAACGTTTTGGCAATGAATGCCGAATTGGTGAGGATCTGGAAGTTTATTGACACCTGCACCCGTCATGCCGCTGATGTCAGCGCTTTCAATGGTTATTATGGGTTCTGCACCACACCAAAGCATGAATTCTATTAGAGCGTCAAAGTCAGTCCAATCGTAAGTTCCTGAGTTTGTTGAAGAATCCCAGCTTTTGCATGGCTGGAATCTCCCAATAGTATATTCACGCATAAAGCCGAGGTTGAGTTCTTTGCACGCATCTCGTAGTTCTTGATTAGCCGTTATTAATGACCATCTCCACTCGTTAATCTGCGTTCCAAGACGAAAAGCGTTCGTCATTGTTTGGTTGCCAAAGTTTACATATACCGTAACATCAGTGGGCGATCCATAATTGACTGTTCCAACGGCTCTAATGCCTACCTGTGGATTTAGAGCCGCCGTGCCTATAAATAACGAAGAAAACATTATTACGATAAGGGTAAGACTTACAGGAATAGTTTTTCGAAGCATGTGAGTCAACCAGTAGTGTCTCGCAAGACTTAATAAACCTTCTCGCTTTTCCGTTGAACACAAATGCAAACTATCCGCTTCCAGTTATCGCGATGTCAAAGCTGAATGTGGTTATTCCTTCAATGCTGGAACAAATCGACAAAGTTAGCAGCACCTGGATGACCTTGTTTGACCCAACACATTGACCAGCATAATCCCAGTCAAGCGTTACGTAGCTAGAGGCATTCGATGGACTCCAATTCTCCGTGCTCAAGGAAATAGTCATGTCTACGTTCCCTTCGTTCCTGATGTAAACCGGAAAATGTAAAAACTTCATAATCGGAGAAGCCCATCACCTACCATTCAAAAACCAAGTGTTCGATAAAGTGCATTCGAAACATTGTTTGGAACACCTAGAAAATCCACTTAAATTCTTCGAAGAAGCTAGAAGAGTACTGAAAAACGATGGAATCCTTGAGTGTATCTACCCTAACGACACAAGGCTGAGGAAAAAAACCCTTCACAACCTGCTGAATTTACATTGGTCTTCCGCCTTTAAGTGGAAGACAAAACTAACTGGGGGCGACAAAATCAATTATGGAGGCCACAAATGGCAACTACCTGATGAAAGCGTTCTTAAACTGCTTCGAAAAGCAGGCTTTAAAGAAGTCAATTTTTACAAGAAAGTTCCCTTCAATAAGGATGGACAGGGATCCAAAGAAAAGAAAATGGAAAATCTTCTTTAACAAGTACCTTCTCAAATGGCGCATAGAAACAAAATTCGTAGCTAAGGTCGAACAAATACGTGCAAAATTTCTCATAACCGACATAATACATAAATAGGAATAACATTGATAAAAAAAAGCCTCATTGAAAAGCCTAGACAAAGAGGTTCAAAAAATGATTCACAGAAAAGTTTTGTTTCTTCTTTGCCTAGTTTTCTTATCCATATCAGCTACAACGCAACTTAAGGCAAGGGCAAGCCCGGATATAATTAGAGTTCCTGAACACTACCGAACGATACAGGAAGCCATAAACCAAGCAAATCCGGGAGACATCATCCAAGTATCCTCTGGAACGTACCACGAAAACCTGTTCATAAACAAAACCCTTACACTACTAGGCGAAGACAGAGCAAACACCATCATTAACGGATCCATATGCGAAACGGTTATCCAAGTGAACCTGACCACGGTTAGAATCAACGGATTCACAATAAAAGGCGGAAGCAACGGCATTGTACTAGAAGAATGCAACAACAGCGTCATCCAAGAAAACAATGTTAATTGTACCAACGCGGGGATACGGCTGCTACATTCCAACAATAACACTGTTTCTGACAACATCGTAACGGATGCCTACTGGTTTGGAATTGCGCTCTGCGGACATTCCAGCAATAACACAATCGAACGCAACACAATAAAAGACAACGCTCAAGGCTTCGGCGTAAAACGCCAAGACAACCTTATCATTCACAACAACTTCATCAACAACCAAAACCAAACACACATCATCGAATCATTCTACAACTCTTGGAACAACACATACGAAGGAAACTACTGGAGCGACTACAACGGCACCGACGCAGGCCAAGACGGCATAGGAGACACACCATACTCAATAGACGAAAAGAACCAAGACAACTATCCTCTAATGGGCATGTACAACCAATTCAAAATCCAATGGCAAGGAGAAACCTACACCCTAACAACAATCTGCAACTCTACAATCACAAACTTCGACTTCGGAACAACCCACGAAAACACAATAAGCTTCAACGTCACAGGCCCAGAAGGCACAACAGGCTTCTGCAGAATCGTTATCCCCCATGCTTTGCTTGATGGCAACTACACGATTCTCATTGATGGCTTACCACCCATAATGGAAAAAGAGTTACCACTATCCAACAGCACGCACGCATACATCTACTTCACATACAGCCTCACAACCCACGAGGTAATTATAGTTCCAGAGTTCTCAACAACAATGATCCTCACATTACTCATTATTCTCAGCCTATGTGTTGCATGTTTAGTTAGAAAAGTTAACCCTGAGAAAAAACGGAAACAACACTGAAAAGGCACTACTCCCGGATAAGGGGCTCAAACTTTGAAGGTTCTCGGCATCATGTGTAGTCCAAGAAAGGCGGGAAACACTGAAATTCTCGTACGTGAAGCATTGGCCGGGGCAAGGGAAAGCGGAGCAGAAGTGGAATTGCTAAGGATCTCTGACATGAACATAACCGCGTGTGATGGCTGCGAAACCTGCCACCAATCTGGAGAATGCAGAATCAAGGATGACATGCAAAAAGTCTACAAGAAACTCCTAGCAGCCGACGGAATAATTCTAGGAAGCCCAGTATACTTCTGGTCAGTCAGTAGCCAAGCAAAAATGTTCATGGACCGCACGTACGCTTTAAGATATCCATGCCACAAGCTAAAGAACAAAGTCGGCGGCGCCATCGCAGCTGCTGGAAGCAGAGGAAGCGTAAACGCCCTATCAATTATCAACAACTTCTTCCTCGGCCAAGATATGCTAGCAACTGGACTTGGAATCTCAGGCTACGGAACAAAGAAAGGCGAAGTCAAACGAGACAAACGCGCAATGCAAGGAGCCAGATCACTAGGAAACCAAGTCGTCCAACTAATAAAATTAATCAAATCACAAGAATAAAGAAGCAAGTGGAGCAACCATTAAAATCTAATCATATTCTGGCACCACTTTTAGGCGTGCTGAATGTTGTTTCAGCACTATTCAACATTTTTACACGACAAAACAAACGGCAATAGTCACGACTAAAGTACAGACAGAGAACCCCAAAATCGGTCCAAAATCATTTTTCATCTAAAATAAAAATCTAATACCAGCATCAGAGTGGCTAGCATGAGATTATCCGTGAACTACCCCACGCTTTCGCATGGGGTCTTCTTGCGAGATAGAGAAATAAAGCCGAAACAGAAAACCAAAATGACCCCAAAAAGCCGAGAACACAAATGTTTAGACAGGTGAAGCAAACAATAATCCCTTAGGCTAAAATAGAAAAGAGGCATCCAAATGCACATAAGAATCAACTTAACAGGCTTGGCAATCGTGACGATGCCTCTGCTAGGCACGATCTCCCTGATAGCCTCAATCGGCTACAACTCGTCCATACTGGCATTCATAGGACTCGGCCTAGTCTTCTGGGGAGCAGTCCTCCTCTACATCAGGCCTGAAGAATACACAAAAAAAGTCCTCCTAGAAGCAGCGCTGTCACCTTCGCTCACAACGCTAAGCCAGATGATACGAGAACTCGGCTACAGAGGAGACGCAACATACCTGCCGCCAAAATACTTCGCAAACCCAGAAACCACCAAGATAT
>Ga0172364_10001585_pt1 | contig 17678 bp, 18 predicted proteins | sample LakKivSesite10cm_FD_114545 | JGI IMG/M metagenome (GOLD analysis project Ga0172364, IMG submission 114545) | Sediment microbial communities from Lake Kivu, Rwanda - Sediment site 10cm | ecosystem: Environmental > Aquatic > Freshwater > Lake > Sediment | place: Rwanda: Western Province, Lake... | reverse complement strand
GTTACAACTGCTATTTTTCTCATTTTTAATTTACCATTTCCTTTTTAAAAAGCTCATCTTTTTCGATATTTTTAACTGTTTTCTTACCAACAAGTTTATCTAAATAGGCGGGAGGTAACCCCGTTCCAGGTCTTTTAATAGATACCATCTCTCGTGTTATTGTTACTTCTTTTTTAATATCCTTGTTTGCAACAAGACTTTTTCTCACTAGTTTCATAATTTTTTTTTCGGATGGTGTAGGTTTTTTCACTGTGTTCCCTAATATGGTTTCAACACATCTAATATTTTCAACAAGTTGTTTAAGTTCCTCAGTATCAAGAGATGCTGGGTGATCCGGACCTGGAAGTTTTTTATCTATAGTAAAATGTTTTTCTATTACTACCGCTCCAAGAGCTCTTGATAATAATGATGTGGTTAACCCTAATGTATGATCTGAGTAACCAACTAAACAATCGAGTTCCTCCTGCATTGTAATCATCGCTCTTAAATTAACCTCGTCTTTCGGGCATGGGTAGTTAGTTGTGCAATGGAGGGCAATAATTTGATTATTATTTTCTGCTCTTATTGTTGATATTGCTTGTTTAATTTCTTTTATTGTTGACATCCCTGTTCCGAGTATCATTGGTTTGCCTTTTTTTGCAGCATACTGAAGTGCCGGGAGATTAGTTATGTCACCTGATCCAAATTTAAAAGCTGGTACAATTTCATTAACTATATCAATGGCATCAAACGAATGAGGGGAGGAAAGAAAAATAATACCTTTGTTATCGCAATATTTTTTTATTTTTTTAAAATCATCAAAAGGTAGTTCGAATTGCTTCAACATATCTACTTGCTTTAGATTACGACCGATATTCTTTTTTGCATAAGTTGCAATACCTGCATTTTTAGTTACTACCTCACTAGCGGTAAATGTCTGAAACTTAACAGCATCTGCTTTTGCTGAAACCGCTGCATCTACAAGTTTTTTAGCTAAATTAAGATATCCATTATGGTTTACACCCGCTTCAGCAATAATAAAACACGGGTATTTTCTCCCAATTGTTTTTTTCCCTATTTTAATCGAGTCAATGGTTTTTACCATATTGTGTATCCGCCATCCACAACAAGATTGTGACCAGTTACATAAGTGGATGCATCTGATGCAAGAAAAATCAACGCTCCATTAATTTCATCAGGGTTAGCTTTTCTCCCAAGTGGGACTTTTTCTGAATATTTTTTTATAAAAGTCTCATTTTCTCCTTTATGAGTAATACCACCAGGTGAAATACAATTTACTCTTATGTTGTACTCCCCATAGTATGCAGCCAGGTATCGAGTGAAATTAATGATACCACCTTTTGATGCATTATATACGCCATGAGAGTATATTCGATTGTCTTCTTTTATTATATCTTTTTTAACGTAGACTTTGTTTAGATTGGATCCGATATAGATACGTTGGTCGTTTCCAACTAATCCATAATGGGAGGCAATGTTTATAATTGATCCGCTACGTTGTTTTTTCATAATTGGTATAAAAGTTTGAATACATAAAAATGGCATCGTTAAGTTACCTAGAAGCCCGATGTTCCAACCCTCAAGTGAAACTTCTTCAAAAGGCATGTAAAAATCCTTTCCTTTCATGGTTGTGGTTGTCACAAGAATATCAACTTTTTTCTCTTTTTTAACAATTTCATCTTTAACTTTAATTAGTTTATTTTTATCTGATGCATCAACTTGAATAAGATGAAAATGATCTGAATATTCTTTTTTTAGATGTTTTGTTTCCGCAGTTTCAGTAGTATCTATATCTAAACTGTATACTATAGCACCGTATCCTAATAACACTCGGCAAAACTGTTTTCCTAGATATCCGTTTCCACCCAAAACAACTGCTACTTTGTTATCTAAACAAAATATATCCATTTCATCACCCTTATATTGATTTCCAGGTTTTTTCTTCCCATGATTTCTCAATAGCATCTATAATTTTCATTATATATAGACCATCAGTAAATGTACATCCTATTGGTTTATTTGTTTTTATCATTTTAACAAAATCTTTCATCTGTTCAATAAACATAGCATTTGGGTTGATTTTTTTATTTTGATAAAGAGTTTTGACTTCACACTGATAATCAGTAAAAGTAATATCCCCTGAAAAATTATATTCTAATAACCCTTTTGACCCAAATATAATACCGTTTCTTTTACATTGTGGATTAAGATAATCTATTTCAATCGTAACAGTACTATTATCCTTCATTTTGCATATAGCAATAACAGAATCGTCAACATCAATCTTAAGAGATGAGCGCTTTTCGACAACACCACAAATTTCTTGGATTTCCCCAAACAAGTAATATGCAAGATCTAATTCATGAGATAACGTTCTAAGTACACCACCGCCTAAATTCTCCTTGGAATAATATTCTTTTGTATAGTCTGCATATGGGTGCCAAAAAGGAAGATAATGACCACAGTACAAAGTAGCCTTATAGATACTACCAAGTTTGTTTTCCTGTAGGAATTTTTTTACAATTTTAATTATTTCGTGATATCTAAGGCAAAATCCTACCATAACCTTTGATGTGTCAAACGGTTTTAGATACTCTATCTGATTTAAAAAAGAAGCCATAGGTTTTTCAACAAAAACAGGTATCTTTTTTTCAAGAGGTTTTTTCATTGTTTCAATGTGCATGGATGTTGGATTTGCTATAATAACTCCATCTAATGGTAGTTCGAAAAAATCATTTTCGTTTGTATATTCTAATATATAGTTTAGATCGTCTGGAAGTTTTTTTAACTCGCCTTTCTTTGTTCTAAATGCTACAATATCACTATATCCTAATTCTTTTAAACACCGCACATGTCTTTGACCTATTGATCCTATTCCTATTATTCCTATTTTCATTTTAAAATCAGCCTACTTTGGCTCTCAATACGTTGTTGACCAATTTTCTCGCAATGTTGATTTATTTTAACAATTTCAGGGTGTTTATCTAAAAATTCGAGTATTTCTATTGTTGTTTTTTTATATGTTTCTTTTCCCATGCCCTGATATAAAGCTTTAAAAAATTTGTAATCCTCAGAGTAATCCAGACTTAATCGGTAGTTATTCCGCTGAAATTTTTTCGGTATTTTCATATCAACTACTTTAAATAGACCGGTGTCAGTAAAATATCGACCCCAAACCTCAGTATTAATATCGTTTTTTATATCAAGAACTTTTTTTAAAGCATCGGGTTTAATACCATATAGATATAATCCATGCGGTAACTTAAAATTTGTAATAAGATCTGCATTAGTTTTTTTATATTCCTCTACCATTTTTTCCATGAAGTCATAAGCAACCAAGGGGGAATCCGCGGTAATGTTTAGTATATAATCAAAATGATATATTTTTGATGCTTCATAGAGACGCTCGAGTACATCTTCTTCACTCCCACGATAATATTTTATTTTCTCTTTATCTGCAATTTTACAAAGAATATCATCACCAATATTTGTTGATGTAGCAATTACAATATCCTGAAAAATCGGGCATAGTTTTATTCTGTCAATCATCCAAGAAATTATCTCACGATTATATATTTTCAATGTAAGTTTTTTCGGTAATCGTGTTGATTTCATACGTGCGGTGATAAGAAATCCAATTTTCATTTATCTTTTCCTTTATATGTAAAATCTTTTAATTTTCTTTTTTTAAATGAATATTCTAACTTAGAGTAATCAATGATTTCATCTACTGCGATATCTTGGGTTGTTTTTAAACCAATAATCTGAAGAAGATGATTCTGGGATATTGTGCTTTCCTCATTTGTTCTTTTAAACCATAAATAATCCAATTTAAGTTTTTCCCCCTTTTTAATAGATTTACGTGCAACTATTGCTTTTTTCATGGGGCCAATATTACTATAGATTTTTTCAGATTCTGAAAGCAAAATATTTCCGTTGCCATAGATCATTAAGGCTATTTTCATTAGTTCTTTGATTTTTTTCATCTGTTGCCTTCCAGCAGCTGCATGAAAATCAATACGTTCTTTTCCAAAATCTAAAGTGTAATGTTTTTCTAAAATATTAAAACCCATTATGGCAGCAGATACACTAACGAGTTCATTAAATGGATCATCAAAACCCGTGTGATCTGCATAACCAATGGGGAGTTGAAATAAATTTTGTAATTTCATCATCCTCGCAAGGTTGATATTTGCATAGTCAGTTGGATAGCTTTGAAACCCATACATAAGTATAATGTCATCTTTGTTTTTTCTTTTCAGAGAATCAACAGCATAGGATATCTCATCAATAGTTGAACCTCCGATACCTAAGATAATTTTTCCATCAAAATTACAAGCTTCTCTAAGAAGATAAAAATCATTTAAACCTGTGGCATGAAGTTCTATTGCGTTTATCTTTTTTTTCTTTCTTAATAAATATTGAATACTTTCTGCATCATCACATAGAGCAATAATATCGAGCCTTTTTTTATTCATATAATTGATTAGGTTATCCCATTGTTTTTCAGAAAAAACCCATTTTTTTAATTCAGAAAAAAGAGGATGATTAGGAGTCATATAGCTCTCAGGGTTTAATAAAAGATGAACCTTAACTGCGTTAAGTTGCAACTCAGCAATATCATCTATCATTTGATATAAGTAGTTAATATTTCCTTCATGATTGTAAGCAGTTTCAGCTATTATATATGGTTCTTTTATTTTTGGCATATATACACCTTCAACCTATTTCTTTATCTTTTTATATGATGATTTATTAAGATTTTTTAAATATTTATCCTTTAAATAGGTATGAATCATCAACTTTGGAATATTTCAGATATTTCCGGAGGATATCTTCAGGATCTGCATTTGGATTATTATAGTATTGAAGCTCGGGGATATTCGGAAATATATACCTATCTTGTAATAGGTCATTTATCTGTTTAAAAAGCGTTTCTTTCTCTCTAAAAACAAGTTGACCTTCATATTTTGTGAGTGGATGAAAATGATTTCCTGTAGTATCATGGTATAAAGCAGGTACTCCGCAAAGTAAAGAAATGGTTGTTGCACTATTCATGCCCATTGAAACATTTAAATCTGATGCACGAATAACATCAATAGTAAAGACATCTTGATAGTTAAAAATTTTAACATTAGATTTCTTTAACATTTGTTCATATTTTTTTTTAATTAGATATTTTGGTTTTAATACTACCTTAACTTTTGGATTGTTTTGTGCATAGTCAATTACATTTTCAATGAAATCATTATAGACTTTTTGAGTGTTGAAAAAAGTATCACTATAACTTGAATCAAAAAAAGTAACCACAGGTTTATTAATTGGTAAATTAAGTTCCTTTCTAAGAGCATGTTTTGTTTTTTTGTTATAATTATTTGAAAAATTACAACCAATGCAATATACATTATCGCTTTTTATCTTTCTATATTGGAATTGTTTAATAATAGGTCCCCACAGAAACAGATCATTATGCACAACATGCTGATGAGTAGATGTGCAATATGGAGTTAGATCCGACCAGTGATAAAGAAAAACTCTTACTCCTACATCATTAGCTACAATTGTTCTAGCAATATCATCATAGTCCTCAGTACTCATATAATATGATACATCGCAAAAGGAAAACAGTCGATAAGAATCATTAGAATGTGAGAGAAATATAGCAAGACAAGGTAATAGATAAGGTGCTTCTGTTATTGCCTGTATAATATAAAACAGAGAGAAGAAAATATTATTTTTTAAATGTTTGAAGAAACATACGTTAACGTTAAATTTATTGTCTAATACTATTGTTTTTAGCTTAAGTTTTGTTGCTTGCTGGTATGAAATAATTCTATCATGTGTCAGATCCCTGCTTTTGTAGTAGATGAAATCTGATTCTTTGATAATATCATTATCAACAAGAAAGTTATCTCGAAAACCTCGTTTTTTATTAAAACCCCAAATTAGTTCTCGTAAAACAAGCCCTTTAAGTTTTTTTTCTCTAACGGGTTTAATAATAAGACCCGATATAACCGATGCAAGTACACCCAGAATACCGACACTCAGATATAGTATTGTAAGTAGTTTGGAAAAGGTGTATTCATCATCTTTTAGATATCGTTTTGCTAATAATTTATATAGCTTTGTTTTCGGTAGTATCAACTTATATGAAATACTATGTTTTCGTATAAGAAAAAGATCTCTAAGAAATTCATATTGAAATATTGAAAGTTGTCTTTTATAGAAATTTTCTATCTTGTTTGTGTGAAATACATGGTTTTGAAATTGAATTAACGATTTTTTTTCTAAATCTAATTCCTCAGAAGCTATAGGTTCTTGTACTGTTTCTTCGTGTAGTTTATAGTATTCACCAGTGTATTCTCCGATGATATTTTGAAAAAAATGTATTTTTGATTTTATAACTGGGGAGAGCGATATTCGGAGTGGTTTATCTTCGCATATAAAAATTATTTTTCTAGTAATATATCCATATAAGGCATATGCTATACTCTCCCATTTGCCATAAACTATACCATAATAGAGAGTTTTATTTATCGTTTGTTTAGTCAAAGTTTTAAATCCTCCATAATATAGAATTTATGTTTTACAGATAAAAATGTGATTTTATTGAAATTTTCTTACTATTCGTATTGTAGGTTTTAGGATTTTTAACCGGGATAATAAATATACAAGAATTACTTTGCTTTTTCCAAAAATATTCATTTTAGTTTCAAGTATTTTTTCTATGCTTACTGATTGATCTCCTTGTCCAATTTTGAGTATGTAAATTCGATGATTGATTCGCTCGCAGAGGTTTTTATAAATTGTAGAGTCAATGATTTTCGCATCAAATAACCTTTTGTAGACTATCCTCATCACTTCCAGTGGTTTAACACCAGATAAAAAAGTACTCTGGAATGTTCCTGCATGAACACGATATTTAACAAGAGGCGTCCCTAGATATTTTACTTTATGCTGTTTTGCTATCCGTAGCCAAAGATGATAGTCTTCTGCTGTTAACAGTTCTCTACTTTCATCAAAGACACCAATGTCATCTAATATTTTTCTTCGAACCATTACTGAACAGCATGCTACTGTATTGTCTATTAGTAATTCATTGAACGTGATGTAGTGGTCTTTTGTTTTTTGAAATTGTTTTCGAATACGTTTTTCATCAAAAGAAAAACCGTTGGTACAGACGAGTCCGAGCTCATGGTCTTGTTCAAATGCAATTACTTGCTGTTCAAGTTTTTCTGGCAGCCAAAGGTCATCATCGTCACAAAAAGCAATAAGTTCACCTTTGGCATGTTTGATTGCAAAATTTCGATTCACTGCAATAATACCATTGTTTTGATGTTTAAAATATCTAATTCTTTTATCATCATATGATCCTATTATTTTTTCAGTATTATCCGTTGAATAGTTATCTACAATAATAAGTTCAAAATCTTTAAATGTTTGTTTTAATATGGATTCTATTGTTTTTTTTAGAAAATGCTCTCTATTATAAGTTGGAATGATTACGCTTACTTGCATATATTGCTTTCTTCTTTTACTTTCTTTTCACATATTTTTAAAGTGTTAAGAATTTCAAGTTCATAATTATCTTCTGATTTAAAACCTAATTTTTCTATTTTTGAAATATCAAATTTAATAGGGTTTTTGTCTTCATCTCTTACATGGTCAGCAAAATGTATTGGTAGTTTCTTTCCATAATGTTTGTTATAAACCTTGTTTATTCGCTCACACATTTCTTTGATTGATATTGAATATCCCGATCCAACGTTAAATATCCCATTTCCAAGTTTATCGTATGAAGTTGTCATTAATAGATGTACTGCTTGTAAAACATCATGTATTGGAATAAAATCTCGATGTTGGCTACCAGATGATTTAAGTTGTAAATATCCAAATTTCACTGCTTGGTAACAAAGATCATTTACTACAAGTGTCCAGCGATCAACATCTGTTGTAACAGGGGCACCATAACCATTTGATAATCTAATTATGATGGTTTCGAAACCATTGGTATACCTATATTGGTTGACAAATAATTCAGCCATATAGTGAGTAATAGAATATGGATGAATAGGGTTAGGTAATTGTTCTTCTGTGATTTTTTTACCGGTGTTAACTCCGTAGACATGAAAGGTAGAAAAATACATGAATTTAGTGACGCCTCGTTCGTAAGCCGCTTCCAAAAGATTAAGTGTTCCTTCAGTTGTTACCCGAAGAGCGTTATGTGGATTTTGCTCTGAAGCAATCTCATTTGCTGATGCGAGATGAATAATGTAATCTATACTATTACATACATCAAGCAATCTTTTTTTATCTAAAATATTAATTTGTTGAATATTTACTTTGTTGAATTGATGAGCAAGTATTGGTTTTTTTCTTGTTGTTGTAACAGTAATCTCATGACCTTTATTTACTAAAAAATCTGTTACTCTCCCGCCAATATACCCGAGACCACCAGTTATGAGAATACGCATAAATACAATCCTTTTCAATTTTTTTATCCATGTTTAATATTCCAATCATAGGGGATATCATTATTAAAGGGATCGCAACGGTATATCTCTTTTGGGTCATATGGAAGTGTTGAGCAATTCGCCGCAATTGCCTCTTCTTCCCCAATACCTTTAAAACCATTCCACACTTTTGGAGGTATTGTGACAAGCACATAATTGTTATCCCCCATAAAAATCTCCATAAATTCACCCTTCGTAGGTGATTTTTCTCGGTCATCATACAATACGAGTTTTATCATGCCTTTGACAACTGCGTAGTTAAGAGTCATTTTTTTATGAATATGCCAACCCTTGACAACGCCTGGATAAACGCACGAAAAATAAATCTCCCCAAATTTTTCAAATTCAGGATCATCACATCGTAACATATGCATTATCATGCCTCGTTCATCGCAAATCTTTTTTAAACTTTTTATTTTTACACCTTTTATCATCTCTTTTCCTCCTTGTTATGAAAGAAATTTTTATACCATTTGATAGTTTCTTTAAGCCCTTCTTCAAGATTATATTTTGGTTTCCATCTAAGTATTTTTCGTGCTTTCTCCGCGGACAAGTATTGATGTTTTATCTCGTTTTTTGCCTTATTTAAAATTACTGGTTTTAAATTTTCTCTTTTCATTATTTTTAAAATTTTTTTGGTTATATCTATAACCGATATTTGTAGCTCATTTGAAAAATTAAAAGCTTCTCCATGTATTTTTTTATCTTCCATTTTTTCTGATAGATAGATGTATGCTAGTGCACCATCTTTTACGTAGAAGTAATCTCTAATGTATGTTCCATCACTTCTTATTATTGGTTTTTCGTTGTTTAAAATTGAGCGTATTGTCCCAGGTACGATCCTATTGAAGTTTAGATCACCCGGTCCATAAAAGTTACCACATCTGGTTATACATACAGGAAGTCTGTAGGTATTATAGTACATTATAGATAGTATATCTGCACAACTTTTTGAAGCATCATAGGGATGAGACCCACGTAGAGGAGTATTTTCATTATATGGGAGTTTATTTTGTTCTCCGTAGGCTTTATCGCTCGATGCCACTACTATTCTTTTCACAGTAGGTACACACCTACATGCTTCTAGAACACACCATGTGCCTTTGATATTTGATTCAAAGGTTGAAAGTGGATTTCTATTCGCTATGCCAACAATGGTTTGTGCTGCTAGATGAAAAACAGTGTCTATTTCATATTCATTTATTGTCCGTTCAACAGTATAAAAATCTTCTACAGAACCTCTTACGATATTTATCCTGTCAAAAATGCCGGTTTGTATCAAGTTTGATTTTGGGACCATATCCCTAACAAGACCTACAACATTTGCATTTTTTTCTACGAGCATTTCTGTTAAATGTGAACCAAGAAGACCTGTGCAACCAGTGATGAATACATTTCTATCTTGCCAAAAATCATTCATTCCCACACCTTCCATCCTGCTTTATTTTCATCCCATAATTTATTAAGATAGTTTCTGTCTCTTATATTATCCATACATTGCCAGAAACCTGCATGTTTATATGCGTATATGTGGCCTTCTTTAGCTAATTTTTCTAATGGCCCAAACTCAAAATCGCAGTCAACACTTGGCTTTAAATAGTCAAAAAAATCTTTTTTGAATACAAAAAAACCGCCATTTATAAAACCTGTTCCTAGCTGTGGCTTCTCCTCAAAATTGATTACTTTGTTATCTTTTAGTGTTATTTCTCCAAATCTGGATGGAGGTCTCACCGCAGTTAGTGTACCGATATCATCGTGAGATTTATGGAATTTTTGTAGTTTTTTAATGTCTACATTACCGACACCATCCCCATATGTAAGATGAAAATTGTCTGAGGTTACATATTTTTCAACTCTTTTAATTCTGCCTCCTTTAAGTGTATTCAAACCCGTATCAACAAATGTTATTTCCCAGTCGTTGTACTCTTTAATGTCATGGATTCTTGGTGAATGATTCGGATGCATACTGAGCGTAAAATCACCAGATGTAATCCTAAAATCATAGAAGTATTTTTTAATATAATCTCCCCTGTAACCTAATGCAAGTACAAAACTATCAAATCCATAGTATGCATATATTTTCATAATATGCCATAGTATAGGTTTACCACCAATTTCGACCATGGGTTTAGGTTTTGTTTCTGTTTCTTCACTCATCCTCGAACCTTTACCTCCGCATAATATCACAACTTTTGGTTTTTCCATATAATTTTATCCTCCTCAAATTACCTTAGCATACCAATCACTGTGCATGGTGCACTATCAATATTTTCTATCATTAATGGGCAGATAAATATTGTCTTTAATCTATCGAGATATCTGCTGGAAAGATTTAGATCTTCTAAAAGAAAAACAGGATCTCCACGGTATTCATTATCTTTAAGAAATATTTGATGAGTTTTCCTACCTAATCCTCTGTTTGCATAACTTGATACAGATATAGAATCAATCCCAACACATCTTATATTTTCAAATTTTGATCGGATATAATCTGCTACTTCTGGTGATACTCCTGGGTTTTCAAGTCGGTATATACCTTTATTTCTGTATCTCCATCTCCAAAATCCTGTTTTTAAAAGTAGTATGTCACATTTCTTTAAATTTTTTTCATAACTAGATAAATCTTCTATTTTAATCATCTGTTTTCTCGATTTTGGACAGTTAACAAGTAAAGGTGAATTAAAAACAAGTTCCTCTATTTCATAGTCAGTGATACTTTTACCTTTATCCCAAAAATGTTTAGGAGTATCTATATGAGTTCCAGAATGGTCATGAACTGCAATTATGGACGTATTTGATGAATCCCCCTTTGATATGCTTGTATGTGATTTGATTTTAACAGCAGGCGTATTCCCATAGAGCGGAGTTTTTTCTGATAATGTATATGATAAAAGAATATATTTTGCCGATATACTCGTTGTCCTCCTATCTTATAATAAACTCTTCTAATCTTTTATCTGTTACCGATAAAAAATAATTCTCTATATATGATCGTGCTAACCTCTGCTGATTAGTAAATTCATCATAATTCATTTCATAAATTTCATTCACAACTTTCATAATTTCCTCTTTTGTCTTTACTGTCCATTTTAGATAAGAACAATCAAAAAGTGGATCGCTATTGAAAAACTTATTAATATCCGCGTAAATAACAGGTATTCCCCTCATCAAAGCCTCTATGCATAAAGTTGTCTCCGAGTAAATAAGCATATCAATTTCATTTGATAAATCCTCAATATTCTTATTAGAAACCACTCTAAAATTGTTAGGAATTTTTAGGTCATCGTAAAAAAGTATCTTATTTAAAGGTAAAAGCGGATGTGATTTAAGTAATATTAAAATTGATTTCTCTTTTTCAAATGATTTCAATAAAAAAGAAAGTAGTTTACTTGATTCCTGAAGTCCTATAGAAAATGCTACCAAAATTTTTTTATTTTTAGATTTAGGTTTTAAATCTTTTTTAGCAGTATTTTCATATCTCAGAGCGCATCCTGATTTGATAAGATTATTTGGGTAATTACCATATTTCTCTAAAATTTTTTTAGTTTCAATCCCAGCTGATATTATTTTATCAGGGAAAGGCATATCTTGTGTTTCTTTTTTGCTTGGAAAATAATTGAGTTCTCGAAGTAAAACACTAGCATGCTGATACCCAACTAGATAAGTATCCGGGGAATATTTTCTCATACCAAGAATCATCATTTTTTCCCATGCATGATTCTCAAAAGTGTAGACAAATGTATTACACTTTAAACGGTTAGATAATTTTTTTGTAAGATAAAAATAGAAAAGATTATTTCTAACTTCACCAAAATATAGCGATTTTTTTATTTCTCCGTTTATCAGCAGACTGATATTATAATCATGAAATTTTACTTCATCAAATTGATTATAATCCCTAAAAAGTTGATAAAAAACCATTTCTATATAATCAAAATAGCCTATAAAATATTCTTGAGGAACTATCAAATTTTTTTGTATATTTTTTTTAATTTTTATGATATTTTGTTCAAAATCTGAAAGTATTCCAGCCAAAATTATAACGTCTCTTTTATCCTGTAAATATTTACTTAGTTTACCAAAATAAGCATCAGAGAAAGTATCGTTTTTATCGAAAGAACGTTTATCAACCCAAGTTCTAATTATATAATAAGATTTTTTTTTGCTAAAATTCTTGTTAATTATTTTTTTTAAGCTTTTATTAATAAGTTTTTTTTTCTTCCAGCCAGATATTAAAAAGTATATATTGTGTTTTATGATTTGATTTAAAATTTTAAAAGGAATTAGCAGTCTATCTTTTTTGTATCCATAGTATACAAAATTAATTTTATTTTTTTTGCAGTAGCTAGCTATTTGGTTAAATAAGTCTCTCTCTTCAATTAGAACTAAGATTTTTTTATCCTGTTCTGTGTTTTTAATTATAAAAATAAATTGAAGAAATTTGCAGATGTTAATATACAGAGAGCTAACATATAGATTTTTTGAGGATATTAATTCAGCCCACCATAAAATAGAGTTATTTTTATTGTTTATTTTACCAATCAGTTCATTATAATCATTTAATATTTTTTCTTTGTCTAATAACGGCAGTTCTAAATTTTTAGTATTACTTGTTATCATATCAGAAAAATGCTGTTTATTTGTTAAATTTAGTACAGAAAAAAAATTCTTTTTTTCTTTTGCTAGAAATTTATTTAATTCAGTCGGATTTATTAGATAAATTTTCATTTTTTATTTCATCACCATAAATATGTTCTTTATTAATATTAAAAAACACAGCATTTTTTCCTAACTTTGTAAATATTCTATCTGGATTGATGATTGGTTTTCTCATCTAAAAACTCTTTTATTGATGAGAGTAAATAATCCATTTGTTTTTTATTTCCTATCGAAAAACGTATGCAAGACTTTAATGCCGAATGACTAAAACCATATTTTACTAAAATCTTCTTCTTTTCTTTCAGCCATTTCCCAATTTTTTCTGATGTTTTTTCATCTGTTTTAATGAACATAAAATTTGTATGAGTTGAAATATAATCTAGATTATTTTCTCTGCAGAAATTTATAACTCTTTTTTTTGTGTTTTTAATATCTGATAAATATTTATTTAAGATGCGTTCAAAATCAAAGATTTTTTCTCCGAAAAGAATTGAAAATGAGTTTACTTCATATGTTGGTACGACTTTAAATATATCAGCGATGTTTGTTTTATTGCTTACAATTAAACCGAGTCTTATCGATGGAAGACCGAAGTATTTTGAGAACGTTCTAGTTATTATTAGATTATCATAGTTTTTATACTCGTCTATATAGCTTTTTTTATAGAATGGATAATACGCTTCATCTAAAAGAAATATGACGTGATTTTTTTCTGTGATTTTAAATAATCTATACATTTCATTATCCGTTAAAATAGTTCCTGTCGGGCTATTGGGATTGGGTAGATATAACAGTTTAATTTCTTTGTTTTGGATGATCTCTATCAATTTATCTACATTAAGATGTAACTTATCGTCATATTCAACTTCAACGTATTTTACTCTGAATAATTTTGCATAAATGGGGACCATTGCAAATGTTGGAGAAAAACTCAAAACCGTGTCTTCTTTATCGAGATAAGTTCTAAATATATGTCCTATTGCAGCTTCTGAACCATTGGTGAAAATTATGTTTTCCTTTGGGATATTAAATTTTTTTGAAACAATATTGTACAGTGGGTAAATCTCAGGGTAAGTTGATATTTTTTCTGGCGTTATCTGTTTTGTAATTTTTTTAATAACGGTTTCGGGTAAAGTATAAGGTTTTTCATTCATATCTAATCTCAAACAGTTGGTTCTTGTATGGTCTAGATGTTTAACTCTCTCAATTTTTTTATAATGTGGTAGAGCAAGAGACATGTTTTTCACTTTATGAAATTAAATCCAAATTTATTTAAACGATTTTTCGGTTAACCCAAGTTTTTTTAATGGTAAATCAAGTTGTATACAAGTTTTTTTGTGTCCGTTTTTCCCTTTTTCTATGAGAAATGCTGTCATGCATACTTCTTGTTTTGTACTAACCGTTTCTGCTGGTTTTCTAAAGTATCCTGTGGCCTGTAACGAAATTGGTACAGGACTGAGCTGTTTTAAAAAATCTAATATTTCCGTAGCATTGCAAACAATATATGGCGCAGATGGGATTTCATTTTTCTTATTTGAATAACTTGAGTTGTTCTCAAAAATTAATTTTTGAGTAAAAAAACCCGTTTCATCTTTGTTTAATCTTAGATCAAAAAGTAGATGTTTATCTGTCACCCGGTAAGCTTCTTTTATTGCATTGTAGTAATGATACTCCATATGCAATACTCCTGTTGAAAAAACAAGATCAAACACGCTGTCATCAAATGGTATGTCTGTAACATTTGCTGTTAAGAATTTAACTCCAGGGTATTTTTTTCTTGCTTTTTCTATCAATGTTAGTGATATGTCTACGCCGGTATATTCTACGGTAGGTTCAATTGTTTTAATAATGTTGTAAAAACCACCTGCAGCACATCCTATATCTAATACTTTTATGTTTGGGAATAATATCTTGGGCAAAAAAAATTTCTCAGATTCATAAAGATCCGAAAAATTACATCTATGTTGAGTGTAAAAATTAATAACATTTGGATGGGACCATTCCCCATAATCTCTTTCCATTTATTTTACCTCATATGTTATAATAATTAGTCATAAGGAGTTTTTGTCTTGCTGTAGCCTAGGTTTTTTAACCAATATTCCAGATATGGTAATTCCCATTTATAGTCGATATCAAACCCGCCTTCTTGTCTCAGAGGATATATTTTTCTCCCCATCCATCTCTGAGGAAGTAAGCCATCATTAATGTTTAATAAATTCCTAGGTCTAACTATAGATACACCCATATCTGCAAACCAGCAGTCGCCTTGTGAATCCCTATCGCTATCCATTTTTGATGCATCCCCAAAATACTCATGTGGTACAAATGGATGTAATAAACCATCGTTTCCAATTTTTCTCGCTCTCAATGGACTAAACATATTGTATCGCGAAACAGTAACCGCTGAATCATAAGCAGGATTGTCTCTTAGTATCTTTATACCCTCATCGATTTTTTTACTTGTAATTATAGGTGCATTGCACATAAGCAAAGGTAGTAAATCGACTTCTTCATGATTTTTTTCCAAATCTTTTTTAATTATGTTATATGCATGGATAAAAACATTTTCACATCTTGCTTCAACTGTACAAAGTTCAGCAGGTCTGTCTATTACTTCGCAACCATGTGATCTAGCAATTTTCTTTATTTTTTTTGAGTCCGTTGAAACATAAATTCTATCTACATTTCTCGAATGTTTCGCTGCTAAGAGAGGATATATCATCAACGGTCTTCCTAAAACCGGATAAACATTTTTTCCAGGAAAACCAGTGCTTCCTTCACGTCCTATAATTATTGCACAAATCAACAATAACCACCTTCCTCATATATAGAAAAAAATTATTTTTTTACAATGCCATTTTTTTCTAGTTCCATAGCACGAAATGAACACTGATCACAAGCCTCTAATAAATGTCCTTGTCCACTTTTATTTAACTCTCTAAAACGATCCATTTTTTCCCCAAGCCAAGCTTCTTTTATATCTATATTTTTTGCATTTCCAATAGTAAATTTCGAAAAATCGCCAATGCCATGTAGCAAGCATGGTATTATTGTCCCGTCACATAATACTACCATCCTCTGCCATGGAAATGGACAGCACCATTTTGCGATAGTTCCTTGATGGTTATATCCAGGTGTTTCTTTTCTCATATCTAAATAGCTTACTTCATCGGCAAAATTCTTCCAAAAATCAACATATTTTGGAAAAATCTTTTTCATTGTTGGAGTAAGAACAGTTTGTACTCTAATTTGAGGATGTTTTACATTAAGGCTGTCTTTGATGGAACGCAATAATTTAACATTCTTTAGCACATTTTCGAATTTGGCCGGTGGACGATTTTTTTCATATTCCTCTTTATCAATACCTTCAAAAGAAATTGATATTCTGTCTAAACGTGCATTGATTAACTTATAGATAATTTTCTCATTTAGTAGTACAGCATTCGTGTTAAAATATACATCAATTATTTTTTTTTCTTTTGCATAGGAAACCATTTCTGATATCTTTCTATGAAGTAATGGTTCTCCGCGGAGACTTAATTTAATAGAATATAAGTTATTTTTTGAGCCCTCATCTACAATTTTTTTGTACAAAGAAAAATCTAGATCTTTTTCAGTTGGCCCTCCCCAGTTGTTAAAAGTTCGAGCGCAGAATGGACATTTTAAATTACATCTGTAGGTACTTTCAATATCTAGATGAATTGGGAAATCACCAATAATATGTTTTTTAGGATATTCATACCATCGTTTTCGATATTCGATAAATCTTTTATCATCTGCCTTAACATCAAAAACTGTAGTTTTTGTGCCAACATGAAAATTTGGATTAGCTTTTGCTGTTGTCATAGTTATCTCATTCTAATTGATATAATGAAGTATATTTTCTAGATGTGATAAATCCTCAATTTTATATTCAATTTTAAAAATACGTGAATCAAACGGGTTATATTTTTCAGGTTGTATCCTGGCAATAAATCTGACGTTTGCTTCTGATGCTCCTTCATAGTCATTTGGTGAATCTCCGACAAATACCGCTTCTATGGGTTTTATATTATATGTCTTTAGGATCTTTTTTGAATGTTTACCTTTACTTCCTGGTGCTCCTACTACTTCTTTGAAATATTTTCGTAATTGTCTTTCATTAACGATTCGATTTATTTCTTCATGAGGTGTTCCTGAAACTATAAATAATATGTAATCCTGGTAATGTGCATCGAGGAATTCTTTTGCCCCTTTAGTGTAAGGTAATTTTAACATTCTTTCAAAGCAGAATTTACTGAATTCTTTTCCTAGTCTTTTTTCTTCTTTTGCAGGGAGGTTTTTTTGTAAGATATCTTTGTAGATTATTTTGAATTTTTCAAATCTTGACATTCCTCCGTTATCTAGATGCAGTTTCACAATTTTTTCTATAATATTTTCTGGTTGTTCTTTAAAGATGTGTTTAAACGCCTCTGTTTTCATATCTACAGATTCAATAATGACCCCATCAAAATCAAATAAAATTGC
>Ga0172364_10001584_pt1 | contig 17684 bp, 15 predicted proteins | sample LakKivSesite10cm_FD_114545 | JGI IMG/M metagenome (GOLD analysis project Ga0172364, IMG submission 114545) | Sediment microbial communities from Lake Kivu, Rwanda - Sediment site 10cm | ecosystem: Environmental > Aquatic > Freshwater > Lake > Sediment | place: Rwanda: Western Province, Lake... | reverse complement strand
GGGATCGACGTCGCTGCGGTAGAACCTCGTCAGGTAATCGTAGTTGATCGCTCTCGGGTTGTCCCAGTCGAAATCCCTGTAGTTGCCGGCGAGGTAGGCGTCGCTCTCGAACCCGCCCTCGAGCGCGGCCGTGGCCTCGTCGGTCAGGTCGCCGTTGTCGTCGAGGAAGGGGTAGAGCCGGTCGGGGGACTCGGGGTGGACCGAGGAATACTTCCAGTACGTCTCCTCGGAGTCGATGAGGCCGTCCGCGTCCGCGTCCTGCCACCAGAAGCCGAGGCTGCCGCCGAGACCGAGCGGCTTGCCGGTGAAATCGCCGAGGGCCATGAGGTCGCCGTACTGGGCGAGCGAGAGCTTGACGACCGTCCGGCCGTCGCCCTTGACGTCCCAGCTCAGACCGAAGCGCGGTGACCAGGTGCTCCATCGATAGCGCGGATCGATGGCCCGGACGGAGAGCGCCGGCAGAAGCTCGCCCAGGGCGTCGATCGTGTCCGTGAAGAAGACGGTTTTCCAGGCTGTGGAGTACGGCAGGATGGTGGCCAGGCCGTAGGAGCCCGAGGTGGGCTTCTGGCGGTCGTAGCGGAAGCCCAGGGTCACGGTAAAGCGGCCCGAAGAGACCGTGTCCTGGAGGTAGGCCGAGGCCTGGCTGAGCAGCAGATGATCGCGGCTCTCCCGGCCGAAGCTGACGTATTGGTAATCGGCGGGGGGCACGACGAGGCCCTCGCCCAGGTCGAAGAGGGGCTCGTTGAAGTTCCGTTGGACGAGGAAGTTCTGGAAGTATCCGGTCTGGCGGACGTGCGACTTGTCGACGAACTCGAGCCCGCCCTTGAACTCGTGGGCCAGGCCGAGCAGCCGGTCCTTGTAGAGGGTGGCGGCGAACTCGAAGCCCGATCTCTTCCGGCGCTCGAAGGAGGCGTCCCAGCTGCGGTCGACGCTGGACGAATACGGGGCGTAGGTGACCCGGGCGACGTCGACCACCACGGGGTAGGAAAGGTCCTCGTCGGTCGCGGGCCGGACCCGGCTCCCGCCGTTGATGGAAGTGTACTTGACGGACACGAGGAGATCGTTACCGATCGACTGCTCGTCCTGGAGCTTGAAGACCGGGTTGCCCAGGCGGAACCGCCCGGTGGCGTTGTTCCCCTCGGGCTTGGCGGGCGAGGGGTCCGCGCCGTACCGGGTCTTGGAGTCGGCCTTGTACAAAGCCTCGAACCTGTTGCCGCCGAAGGGCTGGACATCCAGCTTGAGGCTGTAATCGGTGAAAAGCGCCTGGTCGAGGTCGTTGAAGATCGTGAAATTGCGGATGTCCTGGACGCCGTAGGAGCCCCAGAGCCAGATATGGTCCTTGAGGATCGGGCCGCCGGCGCTCGCCCCGTAGTCCTTGATCTGGTCGATCTTGTTGGTACCGGCGACGCCCAGGTTCCTGAGCGTTTCGGTGAGGTTGCTGCCCTGGAAGGCGTTGTCGGTCAGGAAGAACCGGGCCGCGCCCGCGACCCTGTTCTCCCCGCGCCGGTTGAGCACATTCACGACGATGCCGCCGGTCGGGACGGCGACGTCGGCCGAGCCGCCGGTCGTGACCGAGATCGTGTCGATGGCGTCGAAATCGAGCGCCGCGAGCGGCCGGCCGAGGTCGACGGGGTCGCTGATGTCCACGCCGTCGACGCGCCAGACGTTCTCGGCGCCGTTCTTGTCGTCTCCTCTGGCCGTGAGCGAGGAGAACTGGGTCGACTCGCTGCCGCCCATGTCCTCGCGGTCGATCATGACCCCGGGGACGAGCTGCAGGACGACCCAAGGGTTGCGGGCCGTGGGGAGGAGCTGGAGCTCGGCCTGCGAGTAATCGCTGCGCGTCCCCCGTCTCGCGGGATCGACGGTCGGGAAGGCGACGGACGTGACGGTCTGCTCCTCGGGCTTGCCCGCCTCCAGGACCAGGTTGACGGTCGCGCGGCCGCCGATCCGGACGACGACATTGGCCCGGGCGGAGGTCTTATAGTCGGCCAGCTCCGCCTTGACGGTGTAGTCGGCGGCGGGCAGGACCGAGGGGAAGCGGTAGAGCCCGGTCGCGTCGGTCGTGGCCTTCAGGGGGGCGGCCGGAAGACGGGACAGGGTCACCTTGACGCCGGCCATGGGCTTGCCGTCGCGGCCGAGGACCTTGCCCTCGACGATCCCCCTCGGGGACTGGGCGGCCAGGGCGAGCGCCAAAGCGCCTATCGCGATGAGGACGGCGGGGGTGCGCGGGGCGTGTTTCAATAGAGCCTCCATGGTCTGTCCAACTTCACTTCGGTCGCCCGAGTTCCACCAATTATAGCAAAATCCGGGCTACTTCGCCTTGAGGAAGTGCAGGGTCCGGGGCTCCCGCTCCATATGGTAGACGATCAGGGCCTGGAGCGTCCGGCGGATCCCGGCGATCTCCTCGGGGGCGAAGGGGGGAGCACACCCTCCCGGAGGGGGGTTCTTGCGCGTCCAGCGGAGGAAAGCCTGGGTCTCGGCGGGGACCTCCTCCTTCTTGAGCGGGGCGCAGTCGGCGCAGTAGGCGCCGTCCTTCTTCGGGGCGAGCCAGCCGGGGGCGAGGGGCTTGCGGCACCCGCGGCAGAGGGCGAGATCGGGGAGCAGGCCGTTGGCCTGGAGGAACCAGGCCTCGAAGTAGGCCGCGGCGAAGTCCCGGTCGCCCCCTTCCTTGAGGCAGCGGAGGACGCTGAGGAGGAGTCGGTAAAGGACTTCTTCGCGGGCCCGGGCCGGCGCGAACTCCTCGATGAGCTCGGCGAAATAGGTCAGCAGAAAGGCCGTGGCCGGCTCGGTCTGGATCTCGAAGAACGACTCGATGAGGTCGCAGCCGGAGACGGCGACGAGCTCCCGCCGCTCCTTCTCGTAATAGAAAACGCGGACGACCGACATGGGCTCGAGGCTGCTGCCGAAGCGGTTGCCGAACTTCCGGGCCCCCTTGGCGACGCCGCGGAGGATGCCCTTGTCGCGGCAGAAGAAGACGGCGATCTTGTCCTGGTCGCCGACGCTCGACGTCCGCAGGACGATGGCCTCGGCCTGGTCGGTGGGCATGATCTCAGACGCTCAAGACTGCGATGCGAGGAAGCTCTTACAGTTCTCCGGCGTGATCTTGATGTCCGTCAGGACCTGGCCGGAGCGGCCCAGGGGCTTGGCCGGCTGGCCGTTCAGGAGGAAGGTGAAGCCGCCGGCGTTGCCGGTGTGGATGAGCAGCAGCTTGTCGGCCCGGGCGTGGGCGGTCGTGCCGGCGGGGAAGACGCCGTCGATCTTGATCTCGCCGTCCGTGCGGACATGGATCCAGGTCTCGGCGATGAAGGTGATCTCGATCGTGACGCCCTTCCATGCCTCCTCAACGGCCGCGGGAGCCGGAGCTTCGGGCTGAGGCGCGTGCTCCGCGACGGTCGGAGCGGGAGCGGAAGGCGGGGTCGTCGAGGGGGCCTGAACGGAGGCGGTCGCTGGGGTCCCAAGGTCGGTCGAGGGGGCCGTTACGGGCGCGGCCTTCGGGGGCGGCGGCAGGGTCCCGTCGGCGAGGACGGTCGCGACCTCTCCTGGCGTCGCCTGGGGCGGACGGGGCCGCCGGTTCGACCAGATCACGACGAGGACCGTGAAGAGGGCGATGAGGGCGAGGACCCTCCAGGTCCAGGAGATGATCCGCTTGCGGGCGGCCGCCGAAATCCCCGGCTTTGGGAGCGGTTCGAAGACGAGCTCGGGGGCAGGGGCGGGCGCGGGCGCCGGCTCCTCCATCTGTTCCGGCTTTTCTTGTGCCTGCCGATCCGGCGGCGGGGCCGGTTCGGGAGCGGCGGACCCGGCCGTTCCCTCAAGGGGCTCGACCGGAGCGGACGGGGTATAAGGAGGCGGCAGGGACGGCGCCGGTTCTGCGAGGGGCTTCTGGAAGAGCCCGCGCTTGCGCTCCTGGCCTCCGATGAGCCCGGCCTCTTTGTAGCGGGCCAGGATCCCCTCGCCGTCGAGGCCGATCGCCTTGGCGTAGGTGCGGATGATGCCCTTGATGAAGAAGCCGCCCGGCATGATGTCCAACCGGTCGTTCTCGAGGGCCTCGAGGTAGCGGGGGACGATCTTGGTGACGGACGCGATCTCCTCGATGGAGAGGTGGCGCGCCTCGCGCGCCTCGCGCAAACCCTGACCTAGCGATGCCATTTGCCCCGATTTTAAGTCAAAACCAAGAGAGGGTCAAACCTACATCAGGGAGCGGATTCTGAGGAGCGACCATCAGAAACGCGGCGGAGTGACTCGGAGCCGCGGTTCTGAGAGATATCCTGAACGAGTTCTTCATGCGAAAGAGTCGGTCTGGCCCCCTCTTATTAGACCTTCAAGAACTTCGAGACGGACGTGGCGCTGCCGATGAAGCCGGTGGCGGCTCCGCCGCCGAGGAGGGCGATGGCCTGGTTCAGGTCGGGGTAGCGGAAGCGCAGGATCTGCTGCAGCGCCCCGAGCGAGGAGCCCAGGTAGACCGGGAAGAGGTTGATGACGATGAAGAGCAGCCCCAGCGAGAGCAGGCTGCCGAGGAGCCCCAGGGTGATGCCCTCGAGCCAGAAGGGGATGCGGATGAAGAGGTTCGTCCCGCCGACGAAGCGGAGGATCTCGATCTCGTTCTTGCGGGCGAAGACGTTGAGCTTGACCACGTTGGAGATGATGAAAAAGGATGTGAGGATCAGGATGCCGCCGAGGAACGCGCCGATGGCCCCGGCCAGGCGGCTGAAGCCCTGCATCTTCTCGACCCAGTCCTGGTTGAACTGGACGTCGGTGACGCCCGGCCGGGTCTTGGCCGCGGCGACGAACGCGGCGATGTCCCGCGCGGCCGAGGCCTTGGCGTTCACGCGCATCTCGATCGACGGCGGGAAGGGGTTGGCCTCGAGGCCGGCGACGATGTCGGCCAGCTCCGGGAAGCTCGCCCGGAACCGCTCCCGGGCTTCGTCCGGCGTCACGGTCCGGACGCTCTCGATGAAGGCCGGCTGGCCGATCTCCCGTCGCACCGCGTCGACGGCGGTCGGGGTCAGGCCCTTGTCCAGATAGAAGGCGATGGTCATGTTGCTCGAGAGCTCGCGGGCGGTGGCCCGGAGGTTGTTGGCCAGCGAGACGAAGATGCCGACCGTCAGGAAGGACAGGCAGATGATGGTCACGCTGAAGATGTTCCGCGTCCGGAACTGCCACAGGTTGTTGCCCGTGACGTTGAGGAAGAACTTCAGCTTCTCGAACACTAGTGCGCTTCCTTGCCGACGATCTTGCCCTTCTGCAGGAACAGGATGTTGTCGCCGAAGTGGCGGATGAGCTCGCGGTCGTGGCTGCCGATGATGACCGTCGCGCCCTGCTTGTTGATCTCCTTGAAGAGGGTGATGATCTCGAAGGCCAGCTCGGGGTCGAGGTTCCCGGTCGGCTCGTCGGCCAGGATGAACTCGGGGTTGTTGACGACGGCCCGGGCGATGGCCACGCGCTGCTGCTCGCCGTAGGACAGGCGCCCCGGCATCTCCCAGATCTTCTGGTGCAGGTTGACCTTCTGGAGGGTGTTAAAGACGCGGCGGCGGATCTCCTTGCGCCCGACGCCGATGACCTGGAGGGGCACGGCCACGTTCTCAAAGACGGTCTTGTGGAACATCAGCCGGAAGTCCTGGAAGACGATGCCCATCGTCCGCCGCAGGGTGTAGATCCGGCTGTCGCGGATCTTCAGGATGTTGACGCCGTTGATGAGGATCTGGCCTTCGCTCGGGACGATCTCGCGGAAGATCGTCTTGAGGAGCGTCGTCTTGCCCGACCCGCTCGGGCCGGTGATGAAGTAGAAGTCGCCGTCGCCGATCTGGAGGGTCACGTCGGACAGGGCCCAGTAGGGCTTCTGGTACTGCTTCCAGATGTGATGAAGCTCGATCACGCCTATTTCTTGATGAACAAGAACATGAACCACCCGAAGGCCAGCGCGCCCGCCGTCATGACGGCGAAAAGGAGCAGGCCGTAGCGGACGCGGGCCTTGGTGTCATCGCGGCGGATGAGGGCCATGACGAGGGCGACGAAGAGCGCGTAGACGACCATCGACAGGAGGTGGCTTTCGAAGATCATTTCTTTTTCCCCGCGCCGATGTCGTAGGCATCGATGGCGATGAGGAAGTTCAAGAGCCCCGCCCCGGCGATGTAGGCGGTGCCGAACTCGAACGTGGCCCGCTCGAGCTCCCCGCCGCCCCAGGCGAAGAGGCGCGACAGGGCGTAGAAGAGGCCGTTGCCGATGTCGGCGAAGAAGGCCAGGATGGTCAGGGGGTTTTCCTTGCGGAAGAGGTTGAGGAAGACCTGGAAGACGTTGTGGGGCGGCTCGAGGTACATCGGGTAGACCTTGCCGCCCATGACCAGGCCGATGCCGGTCATGGCGAAGATGGAGACGAAAAAGAGGGCCGCCCGGAGGTACTTCCTCTGGATGGCGTGGCCCAGGCCGGGCACGGCCCAACCCAGGACGAGAGCGACGATGCCTTTGATCTTCATTACGGAGCATCTTAGTCGAATAGGGGAGGCAAATCAAGTTCAGGGAAGGGGGTCATGCCTACTTTTTTCGCCGTTCTTGCCGGGGAGCGAAAAAGGTAGGCTTGACCCCGTCTTGAGGATTTAGGTTCTTGGCTTTGGTGCTAGAATATCGCTATGCCCGAGCTGCCCGAAGTCGAAACGATCGCCCGGTCGCTCGCGCCGCGGATCGCCGGGCGCCGGATCGCCGGGATCGATCTCCTTTATAAGGCCCTGCTCCGGACGGGCGGCCGCAAGGGGCTCGAGGGCATGAGCGGCCGGCGCGTCGTCCGGGTCCGGCGCCGCGGCAAGATGCTCCTTATCGAAGGAGAGGGCGGGCGGACGCTCGTCTTCCACCTCAAGATGACCGGCCAGTTCCTATTCGCGGGCGAGGGGACGCCGCGCGACAAGCATGTCAGATTGGCCATCCGCTTCGAGGACGGACGGGACGAGCTCCGTTTCAGGGACGTCCGGAAATTCGGCTTCCTGCTCTGCCTCGAGGGCGAGCCGGAGCGGGCCTGCTGCGAGCTGGCCTGCCTCGGCCCCGAGCCGCTCGAGGTCGGCCTCCCGGAGTTCAAGGCTATCATCGCGGCGCGCAAGGGCCGCATTAAGAGCCTGCTTCTCGACCAGACGCGGATCGCCGGCGTCGGCAACATCTACGCGGACGAGACGCTTTTCGACGCCCGGATCCACCCGGAAACGCCGGCTTCTTCGCTTCGGTCCGGCTCGACCGAGCGCCTCTACCTGTCCCTGCGCAAGATCCTCGCCTCCGCCGTCGCGGCCGGCGGTTCGACCCTCACCGACGCAGGCTATCGCGACGCCGACGGCAATCCCGGGGACTTCCAATTCGACCACAAGGTCTATGACCGGACGGGGGAGCCCTGTCTCGTCTGCGGCATGCCCATTAAGATGAAGCGCGTCGGCGGCCGCTCGAGCCATTTCTGCCCCCGCTGCCAGAGGAAAAAAACGGGCCGCCGGCGTCCAAAGCCCTCATAACACATTGAAAACCGGCCCGGGATGGGCTATAGTAAGCCCGCTTCTTCCCTGGGTGCCCCTGTAGCTCAGTATGGATAGAGCAGCAGATTCCTAATCTGTTTGTCGCCTGTTCGAGTCAGGCCAGGGGCACTTCGATTCTTTTCTCGCCCGAGTGAGTCCCCCGAAGACAATGAGGCCAGGGTTGTCATCCACGTTTCCCGCTGATCGACACCGAACTGGCACCGAAGAGCTACTGGGCGATCCGGGCCGTGACCACGGCGTACGGCCCGTTGCCCGTCGGGAACGGCGATCCCGCGACGCCCGCGAGCGACCCGGTCGCCGGGTCGATGGCGAGCGCGGAGAGCGTCGCCGAGAAGGCGTTGGCCACATAAGCGAACTTGCCGGAGGACTCGAACGCGATGATCCTCGGATAGACGCCCTCGGCGGCGAAGGGGGACCCGGCGAGAGCGGTCAGGGCGCCGGTGGCGGCCGCCACCGTGAACCCCGAGATCGTCGTCCCGGCGCTCCCGACATAAGCGAACCGCCCCAAGGGATCCACGGCCACGGACGCGGGGGCGGTCCCTCCGGCCATGAACGGCGAGCCCGGAACGGCGGCCAGCGCCCCCGTCGCCGGATCGATGGAGAACGCGGAGATGTTGGCCGACGCCGCGTTCGGCGCATAGAGGAATTTTCCCGTCGGGTCGATCCCGACGACCGTCGGCGACGTCCCGCCCGTCGCGAACGGCGACCCGGCGACGGCCGCGAGGGCCCCCGTCGCGGGGTTGAGGGTGTAGGCGGAGATCGTGTGCGTCCCCGAATTGGCCGCGTAAACGAACTTCCCGGTAGGATCGATGGCCACGGAGACCGGCGCTGTCCCCGCGAGGAAGGGCGACCCGGCGAGCGGCGTCAAGGCCCCGGTGGCCGCGTCGACCGAGAATCCGGCGATCGCGTTGGCCACTTGATCGGAGACGTAGACGAACTTCCCGGAGGGGTCGGCCGCGATCCACGTGGGGTATGTCCCCCCCGTCGAGCGGGGCGAAGACGCCGCCTCTGTCAGGGCGCCTGTGGAGGGCGCGATGCTCAGGATCGAGATGTCCCGGGAGGCGAGATTCAGGACAAAAAGGTATTTGCCAGAGGGATGGACGGCTAGCGATAGCGGGTAGCTTCCGCCGGCGGAAAAAGGCGAGCCCGCGACCGCCGTCAAGGTCCCCGCGGCCGGGTCGATCGCGAACGCGGAAATATCGTGTGACTCGGAATTCGCCGTATACGCGTACTGCTTGTAGACCGGCTGGATCGCGTAAGTCCCCGCGGTCACCGTCGAGGTCGTCCAGCCCGAACGATAGGCCACGGCCTTGAGGGTCAGGGTCGCAGCGATATGGACGGGACCCCCGTAGACGGTTCCCGCGGTCTCGGTCGGTGCCGTCCCGTCGGTCGTATAGCGGATGGTCGCTCCGGGGGTCGTCGTGGTGATGGTCACGTCTTGGGCCGACCCGAACGTGCCGGGCGCCGGGGCGAAGACGGGGGCCTCGACAAGAAGTCCGATCTGATAATCCCCCGAGGTTACGGGCGAATCCGCCCAGCCGGCGAGGACGCCGACGGCCTTGAGCGTCAGCGAGGCCGCGATGGGCACGGGCTCGGCATAAACCGTCCCGTGGGTCCCGGTCGGGGTCGAGCCGTCCGTCGTGTAGCGGATGGCCGCGCCCGGGGTCGAGGTCGTGATCGCGACGTCCTGCGGGTCGGCATAGGCCCCGGCCGGCGGGACGAACACGGGTGCCGCGACCTGGGGGATGATCGTGTAGAGTCCCGATGTCACGGCCGAGGTCGTGGCGCCGGCGAGGGTGGCGACGGCCTTGAGCGTCAGCGTCTCGGAGACGTCGACCGGACCCGCGTAGGGGGTCCCGGCCGTCTCGGTCGGCGTCGAGCCGTCGGTCGTGTAGCGGATGGAGGCCCCGACCGTCAGGGAGACGATGGCGACATCGCGGGAGCCCGTGTAGGTGCCGGGCCCGGGGCTGAACACGGGCGCCGCGACGACCGTCGAGATCGTGTAAACGCCCGTCGTGACGGCGGAATCCGTCCATCCCGGCCGGGTGGCGATCGCCTTGAGGGACACGGGATCGGAGACATGCACCGGGGACGCATAGACGGTCCCGTTCGTGGCCGAGGGGCTGGAGCCGTCCGTCGTGAAACGGATGGCCGCCCCGGGCGTCGACGTCGTGATCGCGACGTCCTGGGCCGTCGCGTAAGTCCCGGGCAGCGGGCTGAAGGTCGGCGCCGCGACCGTCTCGAGCTCCGGGTTCTCGATCACGCAGGCGGCGAGGACTACGAGCGCCAGGAAGGACAAGCCGGCGAAACGAGAGGCTTTGAGCATCTTGCGGCCCCCTGTCCCAATGATAGGGCCGCCCGGGAACGCTGTCAATGCGTTGTCCCCGCGCTTCCCGGGCCGGCGGGACGAAGGGCACCGACGCTCAGGGGCGGAGATTTTCCGGGGCCCGCTTGACAGCGCCGCGCGTCAGGCCCTATAAAGGGTCCAAGTCGCTCATCCGCCCGCATGGTGAAAGGCCGGTCCCGCGTGAGAAAGATCTCCGCCCTCCCGCTCGTCCGCCTGACCGTCGCACTCGTGCTCATGACCGCGTTCGCTTCCGGACTCTTGGCCGGACCCCAGGCCGCGGCCGGCGCTCCGGCCCAGGCCAAGCCTTCGTACTTCACCGCGCTCTGGCAGCTCGACCCGCAAACGCGGCCGACGATGCCGGGCGTCACCTATCACCGGTCCAACTACGCCCTCGTCCTTTCCTATAACCAGTTCCCCAATCCGGCGCCGCTCCAGGAAGTCGACCCGACGAAGACCCTGGTCAAGCCCGAAGTCACGTTCCAGCTGAGCTTCAAGGCCCGGCTGTGGCGGGACATCTTGGGGAAGAACCTCTGTCTTTGGGCGGCCTACACGCAGAGGTCCTTCTGGCAGCTCTACAATTTCAACGACAGCTCGCCCTTCCGGGACACCAACTACGAGCCGGAGCTGCTGCTCAGCCTCGGCACCCACGTCGACATCCTGGGGCTCGACCTGCGCTTCCTGCAGGCCGGCTTCAACCATCAATCGAACGGCCAGTCGGAGCCCCTGTCCCGGAGCTGGAACCGGGTCGTGGCCAACGTCGGGCTCGAGCGCGGCGACTTCTCGCTCCTCCTCAAAGGCTGGGTCCGCCTCCGTGACGCCGACGACGACAACCCCGGCATGACCCACTATCTCGGCTACGGCGAGGTCTGGGGCTATTATTTCCTGAAACACCACCGGCTCGGGCTCATGGTCCGCGACAACCTGAACTTCCACGAGAACCGCGGCGCGGTCCAGCTCGAGTGGAGCTTCCCGATGTTCGCCATGATCGCCGGTTATGTCCAGTATTATCTCGGCTACGGCGAAAGCATGCTGGACTACAACCACCGCGTCCATCGCATCGGGATCGGCTTTATCCTCGCGGACTGGTACTGACGTTCGGCGGCCGGATCAGTCGAGCCGGGCATACCAGGTCTTGAGGACCTCCTCGGCCGGCTTGCCGTGCGGCGTGTATCCCGTATCGCCCGCGCCGCCCTCGTCGGGGTCCGGCGACCACTGCCACCAGTACAGGCCGCGGAGCCAGCTCCGCCCTTCGACCGCCCGCAGGGCCGCCTCATAGAAGTTGGCCTGGACGGTGAGGTCGACCGGGCCCTGCCGCTGCCAGTCCCAGGGGTTCTGGGCCCCGCCGAGGACGCTCCGGCAGCCGATCTCGGTCAGGATGAGGGGCTTGTTCCATCGCTCGGCGAGGTTCTGGAGCTTGGCCCGGAACGAGGTCCAGCCGTCAAGGAGGTCGTCGACCGTCGGCTCCACGACCGCGGTCAGGGTCGGGTAGGCGTCCTCCCCGATGAGGTCGACGGCGTCCCACCAGCGGACGGCGTCGGGGTTCGATTCGACCAGGTTGTCGGCGTAGGTCAGCGGCCCGCTGTAAACCCCGCGAGCGGCCGCGACGATCTGCCGCCACTCCGTCTCGTGGGCCGCGGTCGTCCCGAGCTCGCAGCCGACACAGAAGAGCTCGCAGCCCGTGCGCTCCGCCATCGCGGCGTAGTGGAGGATGAACGGGCGATAGGACGCGAACCAGGCGGCCCAGTCGGCCGGGGTGAAATCCGGGCCGATCTCGCCGCGGTAATGGGCCGGATCGTCGGCCAGGTCGATGTGGGGCTTGAGCATGACCTTGAGGCCGAGCGCGTGGGCGTGGCCGATGATCCGCTCGAGCGAGGCGTCGGTCGGCGTCGCCGGGCCGGCGAAATCGATGGCCGTCGCGTCGATGTTGTCCTGGAAGGCGGTGACGAGGACGCTCGTCCAGGAAGCGTTGGTCCCGGCGAGGCGGTCCAGGGCGACGAGCGGCCCGCCGCCGTCGTAGGCCGTCCCCCAGTAGCCCGTGTAAGCCACGCCTTTTTGGAATTCTTCGGGGGCTCCCTCGTCGGCCGAACGATGGCAGGCCGTCGTCATGACGAGGAGCCCGCTGAGGACGGCGATCAGCCGGATCCTATGGATGAGCTTTCGATCCTGCACCGCGTCCTCCTCTTCAGTCTTTCGTCAGCATTTCCGTGTAGGTCGCGTTCTGGCGGATCTGGTCGATGGCGTTCTCGGCGTAGATGCCGACGCAGACGCCGTCCTTGCGCTCGAGGTGGTTGAACGCGTACTCGAAGCCCTCGGCCGCGCTGAGCCTCCCCGCCGCCAGGATCTTGTAGGCGATGACCGGTTTCTTCAGCCGGGCGATCGTCGCCGCCGCCCGCTCCCGCTCCGCCGCGCTGTAATCGCTCGTCTTCGAGGCGTTGTACATGCACTGATAGTAGAAATCGGTCGGGAAGCCCCGCCGCTCGATCTCGGGGTGGACCTCCGGCCAATGGGCCGCCGCCCCCGCCGGAAGCCCGGCGTCCTTGATGTGCTCGATCCAGCCCCGCAGGACGTCGAAGTTGCCCTTGCCGAACTGCTCCTCGACGCGGGCCCCCTGGATGAACACCGCTGCGGCGCCCGCGGCGACGGAGCGGTCGATCTCCGCGAGCATCTGGCCGGGATCGCCGTGGCACTGCGCGATCCAGAACCTGAGCTTGCCGCCGCCGGCGACGTACCGGGTCCAGATCTTGCGCCAGCGCTCCTCGGGCGGGCTGGCCACGGCTGTGACGCCACACGCGGCCGCTTCGTCGAGGATCCGGACGATCCGCTCGTCGGTGTGGTGCCGGCGCATCTCCTCGTCGAGCTCCGCGGACTTGTGCGAATAGCCCCAGAAGGGATTGGAGCCCAGGATGAGGCGCGACACTTCGAGCGACCCGAGCTTCACCGCGGGCAGGCCCGCCGGAGCCCCCGCTTGGGCTGTTTTCGCTTCGAGAGACGCCCGGGCCGCCGCCCCGCCCGCCGCCAGGACCGCGCCCGCTTTCAGGAATTCCCGCCGCTTCATGGTCTCTTCCTTTCTCCGGCGCGGTCAGGGCGCCGCGCCGACAGCTTCCTTGAGCGCCGCGAGCGAGGCCGCGGCCGCCCGCTCGCCCCTTGCGGCGATCTTCCGGGCCTCGGAGAACTCCAGGATCCCGAGGTCGACGGGGACCCGGATGACGAAGTCGGCCGCCCGGGCCCTTTCTTCGAAGGAGGCTGCCTGAGCCACCTCGATCGTCCGCTGGACGACCTGGCGCGTGCCCTTGATCCGGGCCGCCGCGACCTTGCGGAGGGGCCGGTGGATGTCCACGAGGACGGCGACCTCGGCGCCCAAGTCCCGGGCCGCCTCGATCGGGGCGCTGTTGACGACTCCGCCGTCGAGAAGGAGCATCCGGCCCGCGCGGACCGGCGCGAACACGAGCGGCAGGGACATCGTCGCCCTGAGGGCCCGGTAAAGAGGGCCCTCGGTGAACAGCACCTCTTGGCCCGAGACGAGGTCGACGGCGTTGCAGGCGAACTTGACCGGCAAATCCTCGATACGGACGTCACCGACGCAGCTGCGGAAATAGGCCTCGATCGCATCGCCCCGCTCGAGGCCGAGCTTGCCGAAGAACCGGTTCTTGGAGTCCTCGAGGAAGACGTATTCGAACAGGTTCTTCGGCCGCTTGAAGAGCTTCGGCGGCGTCCCTTTCCGGCTGAAGTCGTCGATGCGCAACCCGCCCAGCCAGTCCGTGAGGCGGTCCGCGGAGATCCCGGCCGCGTAGCAGCCGCCGACGATGCCGCCCATCGACGTCCCGGTGACGACCGCCGGCGCGAGCCCGTTCCTCTCGAGGACGCGGAGGACGCCGACGTGGGCCAGCCCCCGGGCGCCGCCGCCCATGAGGACCAGGGCCCAGGTCTTGGATGTTCTCATGCTCCCCGCATCAGGATAGCACCCGGCCGCGGGCCGGTCAACGCGGCGGCCCCGGGGGTGAGAATTCACCGTCCGAATCACCCCCGGGGGGGATTGCCGCCCCCGGCCGGCGGCGCGAGAATCGGCCCGAAGCGAGAAACGACCCTCAGGAGCCGGACATGTTCGAACGACGCAAGAGAAACCGGTTCGTCGAGCGGAACGACGTCCTGATCCGGACCGCCGCCGATAAATATCAGGGCGCCGGCATCGCCGCCCACACCTTCGACCTGTCCACCGGCGGGGCCAGGATCATCACGTCGAAGAACTATCCCCTCGGCGCGGCCGTCCGCCTCCGCCTCAACCTGGCCGGGACCGACCGGTTCGTCAACCTCGACGGCCAGGTCAAATGGAGCCGGCCGCACAGCAACGGAGAGGACCTCTACGAGCTCGGGGTCGAGTTCCAGCGCCTGACGTCCCAGGCCGTGCTGACCCTGATCCGGCATCTCTACGGCCGGAATGACGGCATTCCGACCACGATGGCTTGATCACTTCCCGCCGCCGAGATAGAACCCCGCGATCTTCACCGCCAGCGCCGAGGCGTCGACGTCCGTCCGGTTGGCCAGGACGATCACTGTCAGCCCGTCCGCGGGGAAGCGGTGGATGGCCGTCCGGAAGCCGGACGTCTCGCCGTAGTGCCACATCCGAGGATGCCCCTGCCACGCGTTGAGGAACCAGCCGAAGCCGTAGTCGGCCGGCCGTCCGTCCGGCCCGGTCGGACCTTTGCCGGGGACGCGCACCGGCGTGAGCGCGGGCCGCATCTCCTCTTCGGTGAGCAGGAGGTGACGGCGCAGGGCCTCGTCCCAGAGGGAGAGATTGGTCAGGGAGGAATAGACGCCGCCGTCGCCGAGCGTCGCCGAGGTCGGGCTCTGGTCGGAGAAGCGCCAGCGGGCGGCCTCCCTGCTGTAGCCGAAGGCCCTGTCGGCGACGGTCGACTTGCCGCGGACGTGGGCGACCGAGCCCGTCATCTTGAGGGGCAGGAAGATCCGCTCGCGGAGGAACGCGGGGAAAGACTTGCCCGAGACCCTGGCGACGATGAGGCCGAGGACCACATACCCCGAGTTGCTGTAACGCCAGAGCGAGCCGGGCACGAACCACCCGCCCTTGCGGGCCTTCAGGATCTCGAGGACCCCGGCGTCGTCGATCTGGCTCTCTTCGACGGGCTTCTTCGGGTCCGGCTCGGCCATGAAGTCCTCGTAGTCCGGCAGGCCCGAGGTGTGTTGGAGGAGATGGCGGACGGTGATGGCCCGGCCGTAATCGGGGAAGCCGGGCAGGAGGTCCGTCAGGCGGTCGTCGTAGCCGAGCTTGCCGTCGCGGACGAGGAGCATGACCGCCGCCGCCGTGAAGGCCTTGCTGACCGACGCGAGCCGGAAATTGGTGCGGCCGTCGATCGGCCTCATGGCCTGCATGTCGGCGACGCCGCGGGCCCCGACGTAGACGACCTCGCTCTCCTTGAGCACCATGACGGCGGCGCCAGGCTCCCGCTCGGTCCCGAGGCCCCTGAGCAGCGCGTCGACGAGCTTGGCCGGCTTTTCCGGCTTCGCCCCCGCGAGCCCGGCCAGGAGCAGGGGCAGGGCGAGGCCCAGGACGGCGGCCGTCCTCAGCACGGATGCGGCTGTCGGCGTCATCTCGACCGCATCGTAGATCAACAGGCCGGGCGAATTCAAGACCCGGCGGCGGTTGCGCGGCCGGCCCGGCCGTTCTAGAATGGGGGAGACCGACGGACCCCCATGAGCCGACGCTTCACTGTCCTCGCCGGGGCGGCCCTGCTCGCCGCGCTCGCGCCGGGCCTTGCGGCCGCCGATGCGTCCTATTTCACCCGCCTCTGGGAGCTCGACGAGGCGAGCCGCGCCTCCCGGTCCGTCTTCTCGCCCTACCACACGACCTATGTCCTGCCCTTCACCTCCAACTGCTCGCCGAACCGGGCCGTCTTCGAGGGCGTCGAGCCGCCCCGGACCCTGATGAGGTCCGAGGCCGCGTTCCAGCTCAGCTTCAAGGCCAGGCTCCGGCAGGACGCCTTCGGCGGCCGGGTCGACCTGTGGCTCGGCTACACGCAGCGGGCCTTCTGGCAGGTCTACGACATCGAGGAGTCCGCGCCCTTCCGGGAGATCGACCACGAGCCCGAGATCATCGCCAGCGTCCGGACCCGCTTTCGCGTCCTCGGCTTCGACGGCCGCTTCGTCCAGATCGCCGTGAACCATCAGTCCAACGGCCTGACCAAACCCCTGTCGCGCAATTGGAACCGGCTCATCGCCAATGTCGGCCTCGAGCGCGGGCCCCTGTCGCTCCTTGTCACGGGCTGGGTCCGGGTCTTCTTCAAGCCCGGCGAGAACGAGAACCCGGGCCTGTCGCGCTACGCCGGTTACGGCGAGCTCGAGGCCTTCTATTTCTATCGGGGGCACCGGTTCGGGGCCCGGTTCCGGGACAACCTCAACTTCCGCTTCAACCGAGCCGCGTTCCAGGCGGATTGGGCCTTCCCGCTCTTCGCCCGGATCGGCGGGATCGTCCAGGCCTATTTCGGGTACGGTGAGAGCCTGCTCGACTTCGACCACCGGGTCAGCCGGATCGGCGTCGGCATCGTCCTCAGGGATTGGGACTGACCGGCGCTCAATCGAACTTGAACGACTTCTCGCGGAAGAGCTTCAGGCAGGCGTCGACGACGTCGCGGTCGTAGAGGATGCCGCGCTTCTGGGCGATCTCCTCCAGGGCCGCCCCGATGCCCAGGGCCGGGCGGTAGGGACGGTGCGAGGACATGGCCTCGACAACGTCCGCGACGCAGAGGATCCTGGCCTCGAGCAGGATGTCCTTGCCGGCGAGCCCCTGGGGATAGCCCGAGCCGTTGACGAGCTCGTGGTGCTCGTGGACGATGCGCGCGATCGGCCAGGGGAAATCGATCTTGCTGAGGATGGTGTAGCCGGCCTGGGCGTGCATCTTGATCAGGGCGTACTCGAGGTCGGTCAGCTTGGTCGGCTTGCTCAGGATCTCGGCCGGGACATAGAGCTTCCCGATGTCGTGGATGACGCCCGCGATCTCGATGGCCTCGATGCGCTCCGCGGCGAGGCCCATCTCGACGGCGATGGCCCGGGCCAGGCCGGTGACGCGCTCCTGGTGGCCGGCCGTGTAGGGGTCCCGCATCTCGATGGCCGAGGCCAGCGAGTCGATCGAGGCCTTCAGGGTCGAGCGGAGCTTGGTCAGGCCGTCGCGGAGGTCCGTCTCGGCCCGCTTGCGCTCGGCGATGTTCCGGCAGAGATAGACGATGCCGTAGGGCGCCCCCTCGGGGTTGCGGAGGACGGCCCCGTCGACCTCGAAGGGGACGACGTTTCCGGTGGCGAAGGCCAGGCGGAGCTCCTGGGCCCCGATCTTGTGGTCGAACATGCGCCGGGAGGCTTCGACGGCCCTGTCCCTGTCCTCGGGAGCGACGAAGTCGAAGACGTTGCGGCCGACCAGGGCCTGGGGATCGCCGTTCCCGTTCAGACGGGCGGCGACGGTGTTGGCGAAGACGATGGTCCCGGCGAGGTCGGTCCGGATGATGATGTCGGGGATGGCGGCCACGAGGCGGCGATAGAGCTCCTCGCTGTCGCGCAGGGCGCTCTCGGCCCGCCGGCGCTCGGTCACGTCCTGGGCCAGCGAGGCGACGCCGATGATCTGGCCCGTGCCGTCGATGAGCGGCGTGTTGTACCACTCGCAGGAGATCGTCCGGCCGTCCTTGGTGCGGTTCTGGTTGGCGCTCCGGTCGCCGCCTTTGTTAGCCATGAGCGCGGTCCAGATCTCCTGGGCCCGGTTCTTGAATTCGTCCGGGAGGATGAAGTCGACATTCCGCCCGACGGCCTCCTCGGCGGTCCAGCCGAAGATCCGTTCG
>Ga0172364_10001583_pt1 | contig 17685 bp, 20 predicted proteins | sample LakKivSesite10cm_FD_114545 | JGI IMG/M metagenome (GOLD analysis project Ga0172364, IMG submission 114545) | Sediment microbial communities from Lake Kivu, Rwanda - Sediment site 10cm | ecosystem: Environmental > Aquatic > Freshwater > Lake > Sediment | place: Rwanda: Western Province, Lake... | reverse complement strand
GCCGGACGACCCGCACGAGGCCGGGCAGGCGTGGCCCAGCGGCCGAACGTGGGAGATGGGCTGGACGATGCTCGCTGCGCTCGGCGCGCTCGGCTACAGCGACAAGAGCCCCGAGAGCATCCTTGCGATGCGCGCAGCCGTGGGCGAGGGCGCGGGCAAGGAGTGGCGGCAGTTCATCACGCGCCTCGACCTGCCAGACCCCGAAAGCATCCTGGCGGACCCGGCGAACGCGGAGATCCCCGAGCGTCAGGACTACATCCTCGTCATCCTCTCCTCGGTCGCTCAAGCCGCGCTCGACAAGTCGAAGCCGAGCGCAGAGCGGGTCGCGCGGTACAAGGCCGCGTGGAAGTTCGTCGCCCGAGCGTCCAAGGTGGCCCGCGACGTGGTCATCCCCTCCGCTCGCTCACTGGCCCTGGGATGCCCCCGAGAGATCGGCAACAGCCTGCCGAAGGACGTAGACGCCGTCCTCGAAATTCTTGAACGCGCAGGCATCCAGTGGGGCAGCCATGGCTGACGAGAACAGCGCCGCTCGCGAGGTGCTGGAGTTCGCCCGCGCCAATGCGTATCAGCTGCGGCCCTATTGGCAGCACGCTCTCTACGCCTGGCCCATGGTACTCGACGCACGCACGCCATCGCTCGCCTGCGACCGCAGCGCACGCGTCTACGCGAACCCCGACTGGCTCCTCGCCAACGGCAAAGACGTGGCCGCCACCGGCCTTTGCCACGAGTCATGGCATCTGCTCGCCGGACACTACGAGCGCGCCGACGCCATCGGCGTGACCCCCGAAAGAGCAGTCCTAGCCAACCGATGCCAGGACGCCGAAGCCAACGACGGGCTCGAAGAAGAGTGGCGTCGCGGCAAAGGCATGGCCGCGCTGCCACGACAGTGGTGCGTTCTTCCAGCCGACGTGGGAGGCCAGCCGCACGAAGCCTGGGAACGGTACTACCTCGACAACCTCGCCCAGCCGCCCATGCCGAGTGCGAGCAAGTTCAAGGGCAACGACTGCGGCTCAGGCGCTCACGGGCAAGCGCGAGAGTGGGAGCTTGGGCCGCCGGAGCAAGAAGGCGCGTGGGGGCTGCACGAGGCCGACATCCAGACCGTCCGCGAGCAAGTCGCCAAGGACACGCTGGAGTACGCCAGCAAGGGACGAGGCTTGGTACCGGGGCACCTGATCGAGTGGTCGAACCGGGTTCTCAGACCCAAGCCGGTCTCGTGGGAGCGCCTGCTCGACGGCGTCGTTCGCAACGTGCTCCAGCTTTCGCGCGGCTACCGCTTCCACACCTACATGCGGCCGTCCAGGCGCGGAGGCGCAACCGACGTGATCCTCGCCGCGCTGCGTGCTCCCGTGCCTAAGATCGCGCTCGTAGGCGACACCAGCGGCTCGATGAATCTCGACCACCTCTCGCTCATCCGAGGAACGATCAGCCAAGTCTGCGCGTCGCTCGGAGCCAAGCTGACGTTCTTCCCGGTGGACGCAGCGGTGCATGGGCAGCAGGAAATCATCGACGGCTCACTCGCTCGCATGATCGGCCGAGGCGGTACGGACATGACAGTCGGCATCGAACACGCGCTGCGTGAGGCCAAGCCGGACGCGATCGTTGTCGCCACAGACTGCGCGACCCCGTGGCCGATGCACAAGCCTCGTGTGCCGCTCATCGTCGCAGCCGTCGAAGCCGACGATACCCTGGTGCGCCTCGTTCCGGCATGGGCTCGCGTCGTCCGCATTGAGAGGGCCGTGCCGTGAAGCTCACGCACGACTACTGCATCTGCAATCACAAGTCGCACCAGATCGTCCTGCACGACGATGGCACCGTCGAGACGCCCGACCACCCCGAAGCGCTCGACCAAGGCAGGCGCATGTCCGCGTTCGCTCGCCTGGGCAGGCCGGTCGCGCTCGAAGGATGCAGCAGCGTCGTCGCGCTCGCACACAGCGCCGACCTGATCTGCTCCCTCCAAGACGAGATGCCCGCCCCCTGGAAAGCCGCCTTCCACGCCTACGCAACCAACCACGTCGTCGTCATGGCCCTTTCGGCGGCACAAGCGCGCAGACAACTGCTCGGAAGCAAGCTCGCTGCTCGGCTCATGCGGGAACTGGTCAAGTGCTCCTGGTACAGCAGCAAAAACAACATGGAACTCCATTTCGGCCTCAAGGACTACCAAGTCAAGACGTGGGGCGTCGTCAAAACCGAACCGCTCAATCTGCCGCTTCAGGATTGCTGGCTGGATCTTGCCGAGAACGGCCAAGTGGTTTTCGGTGATAAGCTGGTCGTCGGCCAATCAAACGATGATCCTCGCATCATGTTCGCGGTATACAGGGACGCCGACGCGGGATGCTTTCGCGTCGGTTCTTTCCAGTACGACCAGCGCTCAAGGAAACTGACCCCGGTATGAACGACAAGCACCCTGTGGCCTACATCGCTGAGCCAACGATCGACGACATCAAGCGATCGGCCGTCGCGCTCGTCTGGAGCCTCCGAGAGAACCTCGGCGTCATCGAGCGGCTGCTTCACTGGGACAGCAAGGACGTCGGGCCTCAAATGATCGAGCAGATCTGCGACAACGGTGGCCTTGCCCTCGGCAGCATGCTGGTTTGCCGCCATGCTGGCGCTGGCTTCGATGTCGAGCAGCTTCTCCACATCGCAAACCTCCACTGCAAGACAGCAGTAAGCCACCTCGAAAACCACTTCGCCTACGCCGCGCTCTTGTCGCGACCGCAAGGCAACCAGCAAGACCGACTCACCGAACTCGGAACGAACGAGCGCCTGTATGCCTGCCGGTCCTCGCAGATGGGTCGCCAAGCTGCTCACCGGGCCCTCGCCAAGCTGGTCGAATCCTGGCCTGACAGCTACCGAAGAGAAGACGACTGAGGAGGCAACCGTGTCCGACGCGAAATCTGCATGGAACAAGGCTCACGACGCACGGCGCGACGATGAACGCGAACGCGCTCTTGCATCGCTGCACGAGCACATCGACCGACTCGAAAAAGAGCTTCGGAAGGCCAACGAAGACTGTCAGACTCTCGCAGCCGAGAACAAGCAACTGGCCGCCTCGGTGATTCGACTGCAAGAGCATCTCGATCGGCTTGACCGAGCACAACCCAAGCGAGGATCACACTGATGCCCACCAGAACCAAGAATGTCCTGCGCCCTGGTCTTCTGCTTCGGCGCGGCAAAAAGAATCTGATTCTCGCCGCCATCGGCCCCAAGGGCACTGTGGACCCCGAGCTTGAGGAAGAGCTGGCACGAATGCTGGGCGAGCTTGGCTGGCCCGGAATGCAGAAGACGATCAAGAAGCACAAGAACGGGATCCTCGTCTATGGAGGCAGCACCTTCGCCCTGCTACGCAAGCCAGAGCGACTGCAAGGGCTGCTCGAACGGCAGGGGATCGCGGTCAAGCCACAGGAGTTGTACGCCGTGCTCGGAGCCGCCAAGCGATGACGAAAGACGAGTTCATGCACCACGCGGATGCCCTCTTCGCGGAGCTTGATCAGCGCTCTCAGCTTGCGGAGGAGGGTGACAGGCTCTTCAAGGCGGTGGCGGAGATCGAGCGTCTTCGGGCCGAGCGCGACGCGGCGCGGGCGGCGGCCGACCGGCGGCGGCGCGAGCACGAGGCTCTTGTCGAGACGGCGCAAAAAGCTCTTGAAAACGTCACCGCTGAGCGCGACGAGGCGCGCGCCGAGGTCGCGCGGCTTACGAAGGCGATCGTAGAGCGGATCCCGACCGAGTGTGTCGGGAACGGGGACTTCTACGACCACGGGTGGGTACTCCAAGAGGACGCGAACAAAGAGCGTTGGCGGCTAGAGGCCGAGCTAGCCAAGGCCACCGCCGAGGCGTACACGCGACGCGCGCGAGCGGAGTGGGCGGCGGTTGTGCGGGAGCGTGATAAAGCCTGCAAACGGGCCGTGTTTGCCGAGAAGGCTGTGGCCGAGCGCGACGAGGCCCAAAAGGCGCACGACCGGCGCGTACAAGCGCAGGCGCTGCGTGAGGCTGCGGGCGCAGGAGCCGCCGCATACGGGCCATCACACAGGGCAGATTGCTGGGCGTGGCTCCGCGACCGAGCAGACGACATCGAACGAGGTGGGCGATGAGGACGTACCGGCCGCCTGCTGCGACGCTCGCGGAGTTTCTGCGTCTGTGGGACGCCTACCATGAGCCAGAGAACGGCCTCCGAGTCGTCGGATACCGAGTGCGCCTTGAGGATCTCGTCTACTGGGTAGAGCGCCTGCGAACCTCTGCGTCCGTGGACGCCGCGACGCAGCGAGCCGAGCGCGACGAGGCGCGTCACGCAGCGATCCTCGCGGCAGTCGCACCGATGCAGGACGAGCGCGACGACGCGCGGCGAGAGCGCGACGACGCGCGGCGAGAGCGCGACGAGGCGCGTAGGACACTGACCCGGATCGCGCACGCGATGTCGTGCCAGCCCGACGACGACTCGGATCTGATCGAAGCCGTGAAGGAGAACGTCCGTGAGCGCGACGAGGCGCGAGCGCAGGCGCTGCGTGAGGCTGCGGACGACCCTGCGATGGCGCAGCACGCTGCGTGGCGGCTCCGCGCTCTCGCGGAGCAAACGGCCTCCCATCCAACGACCGCAGACGCAAACCCCGAAGCGTCAAGTAAGTCGCCAGTACGTCGCAAGCAACCTTGACGCGACATACTTTCGCAGGTAGCATCGCGGTGTGTCCGTACCCATAGAGTTCAAGCAAGAGAAGCTGCTGACGATCGGTCAGGTGGCTGAGAAAATGGGGGTCCACCGCTCGACGGTGTGGAAATGGATTCGAGATCAGTGCTTGAAGGCGACCGTTCCGACGGTTCAAGACCCTGACGACCCGAGCAAGCGGCTGCCGATCAGCAATAAGTATCGCGGAGTCAAGCCGGAAGACCTCGCCAGCTGGCAGCGAGTCTACAGGCCCGATGTCAGTGCAACGAGGGTCGCATCGTCCAAGCCGAAGAAGAAGAAGACACGCGCGGCAAAACGCGCGAACAAGAAGAAGGGAAGGTAGTGATGAACGAGATTGACGATGACGGCTCGACTTCCGAGGTCGATGCCGGTGGTCAGGCTCCGCTTGTGGTCCACGATCCAGAGGTGGTGCAGACCTCCTCGCTGACCAACGTGTTCGAGGCAGAGGCGCAAGCGAGCTTCTCGCTTCAGCAGCTTGCGGACATGGGCTTCCTCGTGCCTGTGGCCGATCCGGCGACGCTGCGCGCGGCCTATGCCTTCCGGCAGAAGGTGCTCGCATCGATCCTCGACCCGGAGCACGACTTCCTTTTCACGATCAGCTACGAGGAGCGTGGTCGGTCGATGGAGAAGATCACGACCTCGTACAAGGAAGCCAAGCGCTTCTGCGAGGCGTACAAGACGTCGTACAAGGCCAATCCGAAGAAGTCGGGCGTTATGAAGCTGGCGACAGCATTCGGGATTGAGGCGCGCATCGTGGAGCAGAAGGGTCTGCCCTACGACCCGCAAGCTACCTGGGCGTGGTGCAAGTACGAGGTGCGCCACATCAAGACTGGCAAGGTTGAGGTGGGGCAGGGCTACGCGAGCGTGGACGAGCGACCGGGTCGCGTGATGCCCAAGCATCACTGTCTGGCACTCGCGGACACGCGGGCTTTCAGTCGGGCGGTGCTGCGGATCGCTGGCTTCGGTGAGGTCGGTGCCGAGGAGATCGTGGCAGAAGGGCCGCTCCCGCAGATCGTGCAGGACGTTCCGCCGCAGAGAAAGCTCGCTGCCTCGACGACGTCGGCTCCGATCACGTTCTACGAAGCGCACGAAGCAGAGCCGGTCTCGACGCGAGTATCTGCGCCCGCGGCCGCTTCCACGTCGGCACCTGCTGCGCCAGAGGAGCCGCCGATCCCCATGCCCACCGGACGGCCTGGTGAGGTCATCACCGACGCGCAGGTCAAGAAGCTCTCTGCGCTGCTGATGTCCAAGCTCGGCTCGAAGGAGCGAGCGATCGAGTGGCTCAAGAAGAACGCTGGCGTACCGACGACACGCGACGTGAGAGACAACGACTACCCGAGGCTCCTGGCCTCGCTCGATTCGATGGAGACGACCTGATGCCCGAGATCAAGATTCAGCACAACCTGAACAGCGCCGACAAGCCGCCCGTTCGCGTTGCGATTGCACCAGGAACCTACGATGCGCTGATCGTGCAGGTCACAGTCGGGCTGACGCGGCAGACGCCGTCGCTCGGCAAGTTCACGCTGGAATACCGCATCCTCAAGGACTCCGAGGGCAAGACCGACCAGGCTGGAAGGCGCGTCTACCAAGACTACGTCTACGAGCAGAGCGGAAACCCAGAGCAGGACGGTCGTGAGGCGTACCGCATCCGACAGCTGCTCGACGCAAGCGGTGTCACCTACCAAGAGGCAGGCGGCGCGTTCGCGTTCAACAGCGACCATCTCCAGAACAAGTCGGTCAAGATCCAGGTCAGCCAGAAGCCGGGCACCAAGCCGGGGCCCGATGGAACCTTGCCGATCTACAACCGCGTCGATCGCGTGGACACCGCCGAGACCCTTCGCGATGAGGAGGTCGTGTGACCGACCGCATGATCCGCATCCCGCCTCTGGAGCGCGGTCTCGATGATGGAGGTGCTGCTCGGCTCCGCGAAGCCTCGCGCGAGTTGAACCGCGAGATCCTCAACGAGACCTTCGAGACCAAGCTCGTCTTCGTTCGACGCAAGATCGACGGAAGGCCGGTCACAGTGTTTCTGGAGCACGGCGACGGAGAGGGAGCGTCGATGGCCGCCGAGTTCGTCGAGGACTGCGAAGGACTCGTCCAGCCAGGCGACCTCTACATCGACAAGACCGAAATCCTGATCTGACCGGAGAACAACGTGAAGCTCTACCTGGCAGGACCAAGCGGCGAGGTCGATCGCGTTCGCGAAATCGCCGTCAAGCTCGAAGCCGATGGCCACCGGATCGTGGACAGATGGTGGATGAGGGTCGTGCCAGGCTCCTCAGACGATCAGCTGGACGACGCAGCGCTCGATGCATCAATCCAGAAGTGTATGGAGGCCATCAGCCTGCACGCCGAAGCGGTCGTCGCGATACCGAGCACGCTCACCCTGCGGCTGTCCACGGGCACCGCCGTCGAGGTCGGGATGACCTTGGCTAACCGACTGCCCGTGCTCTTGCTCGGCCAGGTCAACGGCCTGCCGTTCCGCACTCGCTGCCGAATCGCTCCGAGCATGGATCACCTGCTCGCGGAGCTTCGGGAAATCTCCTACGCCAAGGAAGTGGCCGAGATGGACCTCGCGGAGCTGCACGCTGGAGACGACGCTTGATCATTCGCATCCCAGAACTCGTCCGCGTTCCCTACATGCTTCCGCCTTTGCCCGAGCGCTTGTGGACCGAGCAACCGGGGGCCGAAAGCGAGTGGCTCAGCGTGGACGTTCTGGGAGCCTCCGCAGAGGTCAAGACCGTCACGCACGACAACGCCGTGTCTGCTCTCAAGGTCGAGAAGGCAGCAGCCATGGTGCCCATGGGTCAGTCGATCGTTCGCTTGCGCGACTACCAGGCCGAAGCCGTCGAAGCCGTCTTCAAGGCATGGGAGTCGGGCAAGAAAGCACCGCTGATCGTCGCGGCGACCGGCTGCCATGCCAAGGGCCAGGACATCCTGATGTTCAACGGCTCGGTGAAGTCCGTGGAGAGCATCCTGCCTGGCGACCAACTGATGGGTCCAGACGGAACTCCGCGCACCGTGCTGACCCTCTGCCGGGGGAAGGGACGAATGGTCACGGTCATCCCTGGCGATCGGTTCCAGCGTGCCGGACGCAAGCCGTGGGTCGTCAACGAAGACCATGTCCTGACGCTTCAATGGAGCCGATACTCTCCGACCTCGTGGATGCTCGTGGACCGAAAGGTGTCCACCGTCTTCTCAATACACCCGCTGAACCGAAGCTCGGCGCTTCTGGCCATGGTGTACGCCGATTCCTCCGACCCGAAAGACCGCAGCCGCTGGCAGCTCGACTACGACTTCGAGCTTGAATACACCGGGACGACCGAGGACTACTACGGCTTCACGCTCGACGGAGACAGGCGGTACCTGCTCGACGACGGAACGGTCACCCACAACAGCGGCAAGACGATTCTCGCGGCCGAGATCATGCGCCGCTCTGTCGAGCCCCATCTCTGGAAACGTGCGCTCTTCATCGCGCACCGCAAGGAGCTTCTGGACCAGACCGTCGCCAAGGCGAAGCTGGTCGCTCCGCGATGCACCGTCGGCCTCGTCCAGGCCGAAACGAACGAGCTTGAGCGCCGCATCACCGTCGCCTCAGTGCAGACCCTCGCCGCTCGCAAAGGCGAACGGCTTGCACAGGTGATGGGACACCAGCCGCCCAGGCTTGTTGTCATAGACGAAGCGCATCACGCCACCTCGCCCACCTGGGTTAGGGTTCTCGATCAGATCCGCGCAGCCAACCCCGACGTGCTCTTCCTCGGCCTTACCGCCACGCCAGGACGCGCCGACGGCACCGGGCTCGACGAGGTCTTCGACTGCGTCGCCTACGAGAAGAACCTGTTCGACCTCGTGCGCGATGGCTACCTCGTTCCGCCGCGCGGAATCCGGGTGAACCTCGACATCAGCCTCGACAGCGTGGACAGCAAGAACGGCGACTTCGTCGAGTCGCAGCTGGCGCAGGTGATCAATCAGCCAAGCGTCCGGCGGGCCACCGTTCGCGCGTGGCAGGAGCATGGGCACGACCGGAAGATGATCGTCTTCTGCTGCAACGTGCAGCACGCGCGCGACCTCGCCCAAGAGTTCTCCGACGCGGGATACCCAGCCGCGTCCATCGACGGCAGCATGAAGCCCAAGGAACGCTCCGCCGTCTACGAACGCTTCCGAAGCGGACGCCTCAAGCTGCTCTGCTCCGTAGAGGTGCTCACCGAGGGGTGGGACGAGCCTTCCGCCGAAGGCGTCATCTTCGCCCGCCCAACCGCCTCACAGTCGCTCTACTCCCAGGCGCTCGGGCGAGGTTTGAGACTCTTCCCTGGTAAGACCGAGTGCCTCGTGATCGATCTCGTCGGCAACAGCGACCGGCACAGCCCCGTGCAGCTGGCCTCCCTTGCCGGGCTCCGGCCGATCGAGAACGAGAACCTGCCTGCCGAAGGCCGCGAAGCGGAGGAGCCGGACGAGGTGGGAGAAGCGCACGTCGATCACATGCGCGCTCGCGAGTTCGACTTTCAGATGCGGGCGAAGAAGAGCCGGTACGCCTGGCGCGAGACGACCTACGGCTGGACGCTTCAGATCCCCCGCGTCGGCTACTTCCTCGTCGCATGGCACGACACAGACAAGAGCCGCGCGACCGTTCGCTTCCACGACCTGCGCGAAGGGCGACGAGATTCTGCTCCGATCGAGGTGGTCAAGACGCCGCTCGACTTCGACATGGCCTACGGACTCGTCGAGGGCGAGGTCGAACGCCTCACCGCGCCGCGAGCCAAGCGACCTCAAGACGAAGCCCAAACCCCGCCCGCCTTCGCGTTCCTCTACGAAGACGGCCTGGAGGAAGACATCTTCGTCGCAGAGCAGATCCTGCTGAACGATGCAGACTGGAGAGCCAAGCCGATGACGCCCAAGCAAGGCGACGCGCTTCGCAAGCTCGGGGTGAAGGACAAGAGCCTACCACAGACGGCGGGCGAGGCAGCGGACCTGATCACGGTGATGAACGTCGAGTTCGACGTGAAGATGCGTGAGCCAGCCACGGACAAGCAGATGTGGTACCTGCGGGCCAACAAAATCCCTCACGAGCGCGGGCTCACGAAGAACGCAGCCAAGCGGCTCATCCTCGCCCACAGGGCGCAGAACGGAAGCGCGCGATGATCGATCACTTCGCTCTCTGGACAGACCTTGACTGGGCCGTCATCGACGTCGAGACCACCGGGCTGAGCCCCCAGTCGTGCAGGGTCGTCGAGGTCGCTGTCGTTCGTATGCGGCAGGGCAAGGTCATCGAGACCTTTTGCTCGCTGCTCAATCCAGGCTGTCCGATACCCTACGACGCATCGCGCATCCACGGCATTACCGACGGCGACGTTGCATCCGCGCCGAGATTCGTTGACGTGCTCGGAAGGCTGTGCGAGTTCACCAAAGCAGCCGTGCCGGTCGCCTACAACGAGAGCTTCGATCGCGGCTTTCTGAACGCAGAGCTTGCGCGCCTCAACATGGACGGCGGAATCCCGTCGAGCGCCTTCAGCGTCGAGTGGCCAGCGTGGCTCGACCCGCTAACCTGGGTTCGTCACATCGGTCGCGCTCCCAGCAACAGGCTGGCGGATGCATGTGCTCGATGGGACATCAAGATCCAGAACGCACACCGCGCAGAGAGCGACGCAGAAGCCGCAGGAGCGCTGCTGTGGAAGATCGGCTCGGACATTGGGCACAGCACCGTGAGCGAGGTGCTGAGGCGGCAGACGCGCCTAACAAGCGCGCGGGGGGAACATGCAGCTGGCCGACAAGATCCGGCTTCTCCGCGAAGCAACACGAGGCCCTGACGACGTCTTCGCGCTGCGGAGCGACGCGGGAGGGGTCGGGGCACCGTGGAGTCCGGTCTACTCTCCGCTCTCCGACGACAACGTCTACATGCATCTCGCCGGGCTCATCGAGATCGGCAGCTACCCGCTCATCCCCGTCGATGATGACCTGCCGCGCGTCTGGTGGATCGCCGCCGACTTCGACGGCAAGCGCCAAGGCACCTACTGGACAGACGACGTCCGCAAGGCCACCCGCTTCCTCCTCGACTCTGGCGCAAACGTGCTCGTGAACCTGTCGCGCTCCGCGAGGGGCGCGCACGTTCGCGTCCTGTTCAAGGAGCCCGTCCCCGCGTGGATGGCCCGCCGATGGATGCAGGCGTGGCTTGAAGAGGCCGAGGTGGTCGAGGACGACATGCGGGACTACCCGACCTCCTTCGACCGGCTCATCCCGCCGCAGGACACGCTGCTCTCGGGCTTCACGCGCACAGGCAACCGCAGACCTGGGAACCTGATTGGCAGCCCGTGCAACGGACGTCTCGCCAAGCAGAACGGCGGAACGCTGCCGATCGACCCGGAGCGCGCAGCGCTGGGCGAGTTCGAGCCAGACGGTCAGCACTGGCACCACGTCGCGGAGGCGATCGAGCGGCGATCGTGGGGCATCGTCGAGCTTGCCCAAGCCCTCGCAGACGCGCCTGGCACGGCAGACCTTTCGCCGCCCGCGCCCGCGCCCATGCCGAGGCTCTACGGCAACGGAGCGCCGCTTCCGACGGTAGATGCGCGAGGAGTGCTCGACTTCACGGCGAACCACTGCGAGTTCATGCGATACGTCCGGCAGCCCGGAGCGTTCACCTACCATCTGTGGATCGCTCTTGCCTCGCAGCTGCATCGCTACGGCGAAGAGGGGCGATCGGTGTTCCACAAGATCAGCGCGATCGACCCGCGCTACAGCGCGGTCGCCACCGACCGGAAGTGGGAGCAGACCGCGGACATGCACCCGATCAATTGCAGCACGCTCGTCGGTCATGGCTACAGATGCCCGCACCTCGGCACGAACCGATGCGGCGGAGCCGCGGCTCCGGCCTACTTCCACGAGCGCGCCTACTACGAGCCCCTGTGAGCGACGACGACAAGACCGACGCGGAGAGGCTGGAGCAGATCGAGCGAGAGATCGCAAACCTCCGCCGCGAGTACGAATCCCTCAAGGACGCGCTCGGTGACCCGAGGACGGTCAGCTGGATCGATGGAGTCGGACTCAAAGCCACCCGCCCGCTGTCGAGCTTCGAGGCCGCTACCGTCAAAAGACTCGCGGTGCTCCAGGCTCAAATCCAAAAGCTCGCTCGCGCCGAGTGGTTCTTCTTCGAGAGCGTCCTCGCAGACGCAGCACGTCGCCCCGGCGAAGGATCGGACGACCCCGAGGTGCTGATGGCAGCCGCGATGCGCTGCCTCGCCAAGGCGTACAAGGCTGGCCACCGCTCGACCGAGGCCCGCGTCGTCCTGCGAGCCCTGGCTGACTACCTCAAGAGCCTCGACGCCGACGCTTGACGGCAGGCCGAGCCCTGAGCCATGGTTCGGGTCTCACAACGCGAACAGCCCCGATGAAAGTCATCGAGGCCGCAGCGGCCAGGCTGGAGAGTCCACCTCCAACTCGGCGGCTCGAAACCGACTCAAAGCAGGAGCCGGAATGAACCTTACCGCTGATAGTAACGCCGCCCGAAACCGAGAGCAAGCCGCGTGAGCGCGGTCGCCTCGGCATCCGCTCTCCGGCGGCTCTACGAGCGGTACCGCACCGCGTCGGCGGCTCGCTTGGTACTCTCGACCCGCAAGCCGGGCGAGTGGCTCGTGGTCACGGAGGACTCCGCCGACGCCAGGATGCTCTCCGAGGCCATCGGAGCCGACAGCGCCGATCGCAAGGCCGCTGACCCCGCCCTCAAAGCCATGACCGCGATGCGTCTCAACGACGCCATCGGGGCGGACGACGGGCACGACATCCGCCTGTGCTGGTTCCGTAATGGTGCCAGCAAGGCCGTCCACCTGCGTTTCATGCTCGCCCGACCTGGCAAGAAGCGTGGCAGTAGGATGGCACGAGCAGACCTCCCACCAGCACTCGGGACGCAGCTGAACCTGCTCGACGAGGCGGCAGCAAAGACCTCGGTTTTGAATTCGGCGTCCGTCGAGGCTCCAACCACGAATTTGCGCCAAGATGACTCGGACGGACGCCGAATTAGTGAGACCCCCCCCGTTGTGCCACCTAGCCAAGAGGTCTCCCAAGATCTCGCCTTCCTGGCACACCTGCTCGATCCCGCCGAGTTCGAGGTCCACTACGCGAACGCAAGTGCAGGAGATGATTCGGAAATCGGTCGGATGCTCGCGGAGATCGCTGAGGAGATCCAAGCATCGGAAAATGAAATCGACCCCGATCAACTCATCGAAAATATGCGCCGGACGATGGCGCTCGCACAGCATCCTGCGCCGATTGTCGATTTTGAAGCCCCGGAGCCCCAAGACTGGCACACAACGTCGCGACAAGTTGTCAACAGCACCTTGGATCTGGTCCGCAGCTACCGGGGCAAGCTCGGCAACCTGGGCGTCTTAGCTCCCAGTCCAGGGACAGGTAAGACGCATGGGATGGCCGAGGCAGCTCGCGAAGAGCAGTCGGTCGGCAGGCGGGTCGCTTACGCGGTGCTGTCACGAGAGCAGATCCCCGAGGCTCTCGATCGCCTCAAGGGCCCGCTCGTCCGCTTGCACGTCATCGAGGGCCGACACGATGGGAATTGCGCCAGCTACGCCGCCGTTCAGGTGGCGGCGTCTATGGGTCACTCTCCCGGTCGCACTGTCTGCCCCGGCTGCGACCTCTACCCAGACCTCCAGAACCCAGTCCGGTCGCTCGGCCGGACCTGCGAGTACTACGCAAGCCGCATCCGCGCGGTCAGAGACCGGAAAATCGCCTCGGTCGGGCGGTCCATCGCCGCGCTCGCTCCGCCAATCATCGTCACGACCCACGCCTCGCTGGCGATCGGCACCCAGCTGTCGAACCGCCGCCTTCAGGAGTTCTGGACCTTCGACACGATCTTCATCGACGAGGATCCCACCGCCTCGCTGGAACAGCAGGTCGAGATCTGGGACCACCAGCTGACCTACTCGGCCATCGACCCACAGAGTGGCCAGCCCGACGCCCACACCCACGTCACGCGCCTGCTCCACGCCGCGTTTTCAGCCGCAAAAGCCGAACGAGCAGAGGCTCACCGACGCGGCTACCAAAGCCCCTCCGACGCCTCCGTACCCGACCCGCTGCACCATCGAGACTACGGATCGAGCTACGCCAGCACGCCCCTCATCGCGCTCCTTGACCGAGCCGCAGGATCGCTGGGCTACGACCTACAGACCGTTCTGGCCCAAGTCATCAACGAGAGCGGCACGAAAGTACCTCAGAAAGGCGAGATCATTGGACTTTCCGCCGCGGCAGCAGCCAAGAAATTTCCGCATCGCTGGCTCGCCGCCATGGCGCAGCAGCTTCTGAACGAGACGAACGCCAGGGAAATCGCGATCTCGCAAGGGCTGCAAGAGCCCGACTTTGCTTACAAAATCCACGTCGATCTGGTTCTGGAGGAAGGCTCGGACCCAGCCACGCCCGGCCGGACGCACAGCGTCATCCGGCTGCACCAGGCGGTGCCTTTCGCGGCACGCGAGTCCAACGTCATCGTGGGCGACGCCTACGCCGACGTGTCGCACTACGAGTACCTCTTCGATCGCTTCCGGCACAAGGGGCAGGTGGACGTGATCAACCACCGAGCGGCATGGCCCAGGTCGAGCAAGCTCATTCGGCTCATCACCCGGTTCTCCTCGGCAGATCTGGCCACGCACGACCGCTTCCGTGCCCATTTAGAGCAGCACGTCGCGCCGATCTTGAGCCTGGAGGAGGGACGATCAGTCCTACTCTACACGCACCTCGCCGCCAGGTCGTGGCTCTCCGAGTGGCTCATCGAGCGCGACTTCGGCCTCGCGGGATGGGCCGTGGAGCACTGGGGCTCGGGGCGTGGCAAGGACGTCTACCGAGATTTTGATACCTTCATCGCGACGAGCGAATTCGTCCCGAATACGGGGGGCCTGGTGCATGAGGCGAACGCCCGCGTGCTCGCGGCAAACTCCGGCGCAGGACGGGTGCGCTTCTGGGGCTGGGGAGCCGACAGGTCGGGCCCTACGAGCTTCGCACAGGCGATGTCCGCCTCGCATCCGGCGCTTTTGTCAGCCTTCCAGCGCAAGGCCACCGACGAGCTTGCCCAGGCCGTACACCGGATCCGTCCAGCGATCCCAGGCAGGACGAAGCGCGCGTGGATCTTGGGACACCGCGTCCCCCTGTCGGCCGAGCTTCTCGCGGCAACGAGCGCGACCGTCGCCGTAGACGAGGGAGGCTCCGGCCTGTCCTACGAGACCGAGTCCGACGAGCGCGGCATGCGGCTGGAGAGCACGACCGGCGTCCTGGGCTTCATCTCGGCGCGAGAGATGGCGACCGCGATTGCGGACGTTTGCCATTCTGTCGGATGCTGGAGCCCAATTTTCTGTCACGTCCTTTTGGCCGCGGCAGACTGTGCCGACATGCGCCAAATTTTGAGCGACCAGATTTTGGACAGGGGGGGTATGAGCGTGGACGTTGCTCAGAGAGTAATTCTGGGAGCAGGCGACACGCTCATCTCCCCCGAGTCGTCCCCCGAGTCGTCTCCCCCCGAGTCGTCTCCCCCCGATCCGTCGTCCTCCCCCCATGCCGCCCATGCCCCGCCGCCCCATGCCGCCCATGCCCCGGAGGGAGACGCCTCGGCCCGCGGCTTCGCCGCGGACCTCGGCCTGCTGCGCGACCGGGTGCTGTACCCGCCGCCTGGCTGGGCGGCGATCGAGGACCGGGTCCGCTGGACGCGGGTCTACCGGGACGCGATGAGGATCTTCACGGCTTCGTTGCCGGGCGGCTTCATCCGCGGGCGGGTCGTCCGCCCCTGGATGCCCGCTCAGAGCCACGGCGCGGAGTGCATCGGAAATCCGCTTCGTCTGGAGCGGATCATTGATCGCTACGCGCCTGCGTCTGCTACGACGCCCTTCTGAGGAGCCCGGATGCGAGTACGTCGCCAAGAGCCTGCGCCCACGCCTGAGCCTGCCGTCTCGACGCTCGTCGTGCCTGACGCGCTGATCACTTGGGGCCGCGAGCCCGAGCGCGCGATGGGCTGGTCCCGTGACTACGCTCGCGAGGTGGCCGAGCTTGCCGCGCGCGGTCGCGAGCATCCGCTCTCGGAGACTGACGCCGAGCGTCTGCTCTCGCGACTGGAGGCTCTCGCCGTCGAGGCAGTCCGCGCAGGCCGAGGTGACCTGCTGGTCGGGATCGACGTGCAGACCGCCGAGTGGCTTCGCCTGTCGTGCGAGTTCCCGTTCGATGGTCAGCGCGTGAGCGTGGGCCGCGACGGGACGTTCTCGTGGTCCGAAGTGCGCGTGCTCTCGTCGGCGTTCGAGTCCGCGAGGGCCAACGAGATCGAGGGCAGCCCGGATCCGGCAAAAATCGCCAGGGCTGCGGTACGCGCGAAGAATCTCGTTTCGCAGGTCTTTTCTGACGCCACGATCTTTGCGCTGGAGCCCGAAACCGACGAAGCTCCGTGTGCCTCTTGCGGGGCACCGCTGCCTTCGGTAAGAATCGCCACCGAGTCCGATTTCGTCTACTGCTCGCCGTGCTGGCGCTCGAAGATCGAGGCGGATCCGACTCTACCAACACCGAGGAATCGACGTGAGACGCGGCGCTGAGCTTGGTAGGAGCTACCCGAGGGCACCCATCGTCCAGTATGGAAACCTGCTGCGCTACTCGCAGGGCCGTACATTCATTCCGATTACCCTCGGCCCAGCAAACGCAGGCGACATCGAGAATGGGACCATCATCCCGGTGACTGATCTGAATGCGTTCCGGCCGGGCCAGCAGATTCTCTTCGACCTCACGATCTACAACGGTCTCGTGCCTGCGAATTCGCAGCCCGGCGTGTTCCCCAGCTGGGTCAGCGCGATCTACCTCAAGCCGTGGTTCCTCCGGCAGGGCGACGAGTTCCGTGGTCCAGGCGGTCCGGGCGGCAATCCGACCGACTGGACGCCGAATGACCAGCTAGAGTTTGGCGGCGGGACTGTTTTGAACAACCGCGCCGTGTGGCGTCCGGTGCCGAAGATGGTGGACGTGAGCGAGTGGCAGGCCGTGAACCCGCCGCCCGCGGCTCCGGCTCGTCACAGCCTGTCGATCTTCGAGGACGAGGTCTGGACGATCTACTTGCAGGATCCGAACGACCCCGCCTACCAGGGAACCTACTTGCCCGGCCAGCAGGGGCTCGCACGGGCCGCTTCGTTCCTGTTCGTCTCGCACGGCTACGCGCTGGGGTTCACCTACGAGTGCGAGGTCTCGGGCAACGGCCCTCCCGACCCTCAGTGGGGCTTGGATCTGAACTGGCAGCTGGGTACGCTCTGATGTCCAGCATGTACGAGCGACACTTTGGAATCTCGTCCGCCGCAGGGGGCGGACCTCCTCCTCCGCCTACGCCCGTGCCGGAGCCGAGGGTGGTCCTGCTCAATCCTGCATTGGCTCCCGCGGTGCCGCTGTTGCAGGCGCTTGCTGCGCCGGGTCGGCTGTTTGAGGCGTGGGCGGTGGATCTTCGCGACCCGAGTCAGAGCCCGCCTCTTCTGTGGCTTCAAATCTTCGATAGCGTGGCGGTGCCGGTCTCGGGCGTGACGCAGCCGACGGTGACTGCGCTGCCGCTGTGCTGCACGGCCGAGTACGCGTGGAGCACTGACGCGTTTATGGCCGCAGCGGGCATGTGGGTCGCGTTGTCATCAACGCCGCTGATCTACACCGCGGTCCCGGCGAACCAGCTTTTCTCCATCACGGCCAGGGTGCTTCCATGACGATTTATGGCGGCGGCTGCGGCGGCGGCGGCGGCGGCGGCGGCACGAGCCTTGATCGCTTCGCCCCGAAGTACCTCGTGGGCAACACCGCCAACGGCGACACGGCGTCGGGCGCTGGGCTCGCGCCTGGGTTCCAGTACTTTCCCGACCCCGGCGACGGCTCGGGCATCGCGGCTGCGCTTGCAGCCGCCGCAACGGTTGCGGGCGATGTGTGGATCCGACCGGGACTCTACGACTTCGGAAGCGGCAGCGTGGCGATGCCTTTGACGGTGCCGCCAGGTTGCCGTGTGCAAGGGGCAGGCGCTCGGG
>Ga0172364_10001582_pt1 | contig 17688 bp, 17 predicted proteins | sample LakKivSesite10cm_FD_114545 | JGI IMG/M metagenome (GOLD analysis project Ga0172364, IMG submission 114545) | Sediment microbial communities from Lake Kivu, Rwanda - Sediment site 10cm | ecosystem: Environmental > Aquatic > Freshwater > Lake > Sediment | place: Rwanda: Western Province, Lake... | reverse complement strand
CGCTCGGGCAGAAGCGCACGCGAGCCGAACGCCTTTTCGAACACGATGCCGCTCTTGCGGCCGATGGCGACCACGCAGCCGGGAAGTCTCCCTTCGCCGATGGCGCCGGCGACCAAGCGGTCGATGTCGGCGAGGGAAGCCGCCGCCCTTTTCGCCGGGCCTTCGCTCGTACGGGGCACGCCCGCATCCACGGCGTGCGCGGAAGACGAGACGAAGAGCATGAACACCACGGCGCCGGCGGGAAGCGCACCGGCGGCGCGGCAGGCGCAAGGTGGTCGGGGGATGTCCATGGCCCGAAGATATCAGAGGAAAGCGACCTGGTGCCCCGAGCAACGGTCATCGGGCAGCCGGATACGAACGTGGCGAAGGACCGGTGACCGGAAACAGAACGGTGAAAGTGGCTCCCTGGCCAAGCTCGCTGGCAACCCGCAGGCGCAGAGCGTGGTTCCGCGCCACATGCTTGACGATGGCCAGCCCCAACCCCGTGGACGCGCGATTGTGCCGGAGGGACTCCTTGGTGCGGAAACGGTCGTCGAAAAGGCGCGGCAATGCCTCGGCGGGAATCCCGATGCCGCTGTCCGCGATGGCCACCATGCCTTGTGACGTGGTGCTTTCTTGTCCGCAGGACACATGCACCTCCCCTTGGTCGTGTGAGTAGGTGATGGCGTTCGACAGCAGGTTCTTGAGGAGTAGGTGCAGTTGCTCGGGCACGCAGGGGAAGGAGAGGGGCTCGAGCGCGAGGCGCAGACCGATGCCGCGTCTTTTCGCGGAAGGCCGCAGTTCCTCGACGCAGGTTCTGACCATCGCCTCGATGTCGGTCATGACGAATCGCTCCGGAGCCGGGGCCTGGCCCTCGAGTCGCGTCAGGTGCTCCATGTCGAGCAGCATCTGGGCCATGCCCTTGGCGCGTTCGTCGGTTTTTGTCAGGATGGCCCTGATCTCTTCGGAGATCTCCCCCAGCGAGCCCTCCAGCACGAGGGCGATGTTGCCGCGGATGATGTCGAGCGGCGCTTTCAGCCGATGGGTGGTGTGCAGGGTGTGCCGGTCGTACTCCGCTTGCCAACTCGGCACCGGGATCCCCTCGCGCGCCTCCCAGGAGAAATCCCGAAAAGGCATGGTGGACGGCGCTACGCGCCTGGCTTCCCGATCCGCTGGCGCACGGCGTCCCGCAGCACCTCGGGGGACACCGGCTTCTCGAGGATCCAGACGTGCTCGGGCCGATCCGCGAGAAACGGTCTGACGGCATCGCCGAGAGAGGTGAGGAGCACGACCGGCAGGTTGGGATGCCGCTCGGCGAGGCGACCGTAGCCCGTGATCCCCGAGTCCGCTTCGCTGACGATGACGTCGAGGATGACGAGGTCGGGTTTGGCCGCATCCATGTCGTCGAGGAGCGTCTCCACGGTCTCGTAGCTCCGGACCGAATAGCCTTCTTTCTCGAGGATCGCACGCACTTGCAGCCGGATGTCCTCGTCGTCGTCCACGTGTGCTACCAGTCTGCTCATCCGGGTTCTCCTTTCTTTGTCGGGCGCGTGATCTGAGGGAAGCGTCGACTGGGCCGTCCCGGCCGACTGACTCCGTCCGACCGAGGCCGAGCGAGTGCGCATGCTACTACCCGATTCCGCCCTTGTCGATGCTGGTGGCAGGCCAGCCGGCACTATCGAGATCGGGCGACGCGACGGCGGATGACGCCGCTCCGGCCGCCGCGCTTCTCGACGAGCTCGATGCGTTCGATGACCACGTCGTGGCTCAGACCCTTGAGCATGTCGTAGACCGCCAGGGCCGCTCCCGCCGCGGCCGTCAGCGCTTCCATCTCGGCGCCGGTCTTGCCGGTGTTGCGAACCGTGGTCTGGACGGTGATGAGATTCTGGTCGAGTCGGAGCTCCACGTCCACGCCGTCGATTGCCAGCGGGTGGCACAGCGGCACGAAGTCCGATGTCCGTTTGGCGGCCATGATTCCGGCCAGGCGGGCGACCTGGAACACGTCGCCCTTGTGACTTCGTCCACCCGCGGCCATGACCGGCACGCACTCCGGCGGTAGCCGCACCAGCGCCCGGGCACGCGCGCTCCGGCGGGTCACGCGCTTGCTGCCGACTTCCACCATGCGAACCGCGCCCTGGGTGTCGAGATGGGAGAGTCGCTTCATCGCGGTGGGATCCTTTCCAGCAATCGGCCGACGGCCAGAGCGGCCGGAACCAGCTCCTCATCCTGGAGGGTGCGCACGTCGAGCAGGAGATGGCCCTCGCGGAGAACGGCGAGGACGGGAGGATGGTTCCGCAGCAGCGCCTGGGCCAGCGCGGTTGCTTGCCCGGTGCGACGGCCCCGGCCCGCCGGGACGACCTTGACGGCCCAGCCGGGGAGCGAGACGCCGGGCAGGGCGCCGCCGCCCACTTGCCCCTGGCTCGGCACCACCTCGACCGCGATGCCTTTGCCGCGCAGCAGGTCCGCCAGCCGCTCGGCGGATTGGCGCAGCTCGGGCGAGGTGCGCGCGAGCATGCGGAAGACCGGAGTCTCAGCGACCATGCGCGCCTCGTCCAGGTACTGGCGCATCACCGCTTCCAGCGCGGCAAAGGTGAGGCGGCCCGGGCGCAGCGCCCGCATGAGCGGGGCGCGGGCCAGGCGGGCCACGAGATCCCGTCGCCCCGCGACGAGCCCGGCCTGGGCGCCGCCGAGCAGCTTGTCGCCGCTGCAGGTCACCAGGTCGGCGCCGGCCGCCAGGGTCTCGGCCAGGGACGGCTCGTCGCCCAGATCCACACCCTGCGGACGCCGCAACATGCCGGAGCCCAGGTCGTAGACGCAGACAAGCCCGTGCGCCCGCGCGAGCGCGGCCAGCTCGTCGAGCGGGACCGCCGCGCAGAAGCCGACGGTCCGGTAGTTGCTCGTGTGGGCCTTGAAAAGCACGGCGGTGCGCGGTCCGATCGCCGATTGGTAATCGGAGAGGTGCGTGCGGTTGGTGCTGCCCACCTCGACCAGTCGCGCGCCGCCTGCCTTCATCACGTCCGGGATTCGGAACGAGTCGCCGATCTCGACCAGCTCGCCGCGGCTCACGACGACCTCGCGACGGCTGGCCAGGGTTTGCAGCACCAGCAGCAGCGCGGCGGCGTTGTTGTTGACGACCAGAACGTCGTCGGCGCCGGTGAGCACGCGCAGAAGATCGCGCAGATGCGACTGGCGGCTGCCCCGCTTGCCAGACCCGAGGTCGAACTCGAGGTTGGTGTAGCCCTCGGCCATCGCGGCCAGGTGCGCGGCGGCGGCCCGGCCGAGCGGGGCGCGACCGAGATTGGTGTGCACCACGATGCCCGTCGCGTTGAGCACCCGCCGCAACGCCGGGGCGCGCAGCCGCTCTTCGCGGTCGAGGACCGCGCGGCACACGGCTTCGAGGGTCACCTTGCCCTCCACCCGCGCGGTCGGGGAGAGGCGCTGCTCGGCGATGGTCTCGCGCACCAGGCGCGCGGCGACCTCACGGCCCAAGCGCGCGACGGCGGGCCGCACGGACGGGTGGGTCAGCACACGCCCCACGGCCGGCAGCCCGCGCTGGATCGGCGCGGGTAGGGTCCTTGGGGACGCTCGGCGGGGCTTGTCCATCGGGCAGAAAGGGCAGGAATCGAACCTGCCACGGACGGTATTGCCCGCCCGCTACTGGCTTTGAAGGCCAGCCGGGACACCAGTCCCATCCTTTCTAGGGCGAGCCGGAAACTAATGCCGGCACGGAGGCCACGTCAACCAAACTCGGGCAGGGCCACAAACGACTACTCCCGAAAAACCGCCCGTGCTATCCATGTGGCGCCCGTGCGCGTGCTCGACACGAGCCCGGATAGGCAACAGGCAGAGGCGAACAACATGGAGCTCTGGAAGAAGCGAAACTGAAGCGTTTCCAAGGAGGCAGGTCTGTCTCCGAAGGATACGCGCCATCCGGATCCGCCGCCCACCTGAGCGCACCTGGGCTCGTGGGCGGTGCGATCCGCTCACAAGCAAAGGAGATGCGCGATGTCTACCGACTACCGACCGATGTGGAAGGATCTTGGCCTGGACCTTGGGGCGCACGACGCGCTGCTGGGCGTGCTGGGCTCCCTCTACGAGCAGACCTTCACGAAACAGCCGAACCGTCCGGCCGGCATGAGCTACTTCGACTTCGTGATGAGCGAGGTGCACGGCCTGCGCATCAAGGAGCTGGTCGACGCGAAGCAGACCGGTCGCAAGGTCGTGGGCGCCTTCTGCACCTTCGTCCCCGAGGAGATCGTGCTCGCGCTCGACGGCATTCTCGTCGGTCTGTGCGCGGGCGCCGAGTTCGCCACCGCCGAGGCCGAGAAGCTCTTGCCGCGCAACACCTGCGCGCTCATCAAGGGATTCTTCGGTTTCGCCCTCGCTCGCGTGTGTCCCTACCTCTCGGCGAGCGACGTCATCGTGGGCGAGAACACCTGCGACGGCAAGAAGAAGGCCTACGAGATCTTCAAGGACTTGGTTCCCCGGCTGCACGTCATGGATCTCCCGCAGAGCAAGAGCGCCGAGGGTAGGGCGCTCATCAGGGCCGAATTCGGGCGATTCGCCGCGTATCTCGAGCAGCTGACCGGCAAGAAGCTGACGGTCGACGGCCTGCGCAAGGGGATCGCGACGGTCAACGCCAAGCGGTCGGCCATGCATCGCCTGGCCAGGCTGCGCGCCGCGGATCCGGCCCCCATCTCGGGCCTCGACGGCCTGCTCATGAACCAGGTCTACTTCTACGACGACCCTGTTCGGTTCACTGGCTCGGTGAACAAGATCTGCGACGAGCTCGAGCAGCGAATCGAGCGTCAGGAGGGCGTGTTTGCCAAGGGGACGCCGCGCATCCTCATCTCCGGCTGCCCCATGGCCGTGCCGAACTGGAAGCTGCCCGCCATCATCGAGCGCGCCGGCGCGGTCATCGTCGGCGAGGAGTCGTGCGTGGGAGAGCGTGGCACGCAGCACCTCACCGCGGACCAGGGGCGCACGCTGGACGAGCTGATGGACGCCATCGTCGACCGCTACCTCAAGATCGACTGCGCGATCTTCACGCCCAACACCTCGCGGGTCGAGCACATCATGCGCATGGCCAAGGATCTGCATGCCCAGGGCGTGATCCACTACGGGCTGCAGTTCTGCTCTCCGTACCAGGTCGAGGCCGGACCGGTCGAGCGACGGCTGGAGAAGGAAGGCCTGCCGACCCTGCGTATCGACACCGACTACGGCCAGGAAGACGTCGGCCAACTGCAAACCCGCGTGGAGGCGTTCATCGAACGGTTGCGCGGCTAGCTCCATGCGCAGCGCCGGGATCGACATCGGATCGAGGGCAATCAAGCTCGTCCTGGTTGACGAGGGGCGTGTGGTGCTCCGCGCGGTCGAGGACACCGGCTCCGACCCGCTCGCGGTCTGTCAGCGGCTCGTCGACGGAGTGGCCTATGACGCCATCGTGGGGACGGGCTACGGGCGGCACCTGTTCAAGGCACACTGGCCCGCCACCGAGGTCATCTCCGAGATCAAGGCGGTCGCCGTTGGCGCGACCACCTTGGTCGCGGGCTGCCGTACCATCGTCGACATCGGCGGCCAGGACAGCAAGGCGCTCGCGCTCGATGGAAACGGCAAGGTGCGGAAGTTCGTGATGAACGACCGCTGCGCCGCCGGGACCGGCAAGTTCCTCGAGATGATGGCCACGGCGCTGGCCTACACGCGGGAGGAATTCGTGGCGGCCGCCGGGCGGGCCGCGCGGGCCGAGTCCCTGACCAGCATGTGCACGGTCTTCGCCGAGTCCGAGGTCGTGTCGCTGATTGCCCGCGGCGCGGCCAAGGAGGAGATAGCCCTGGGCGTGCACCAATCCGTCGCCAGCCGCATCGCCGCGCTGGCCGGAGGCGTGCCGGTGGAGGAGCCCGTGGTCTTCACTGGCGGCTGTGCCCACAATCCACGCCTCGCGTCCCTGATCTCCGAGGCGGTGAAACACCCTTTGCGAGTTCCCGAGTCACCCCAGACCGTGGCCGCACTGGGCTGCGCCCTCTACGGCGTGGCGGAAAGGAGATGAACGATGAAGGTCGACCTGTTCGACTGCGTGACGGAGTGTGGCTGCGCGGCCAAGGTGCCGGCGCAGGCGCTCGCCGGCATGCTCCGTGGCGTCGAAATGCCGACGAGCCCGGCGGTGCTGGTGGGTCCCGACACGCTCGACGACGCGGGCGTGTACCAGCTTGCGGCCGAGCAATGCCTGGTCCAGACCGTGGACTTCTTCCCGCCCGTAGCCCGCGATCCGGAGGACTATGGCCGGATCGCGGCGGCGAACGCGCTGAGCGACGTGTACGCCATGGGAGGCCGGCCGCTCACCGCCCTCGCCATCGTCTGTTTCCCATCCGGGCTCCTGCAACAAGGGGTGCTCGGTGCCATCACCCGCGGCGCGGCCGAGAAGCTGCGCGAGGCCGGTTGTGTCTTGCTGGGCGGCCATTCGGTGCTCGACCCGCAACCGAAGTTCGGCCTGTCCGTGACCGGCGTCGTGCATCCCGGCGAGATCCTCAGCAACGCCCAAGCTCGTCCGGGAGACGTGCTGGTGCTCACCAAGCCCCTCGGCACGGGCGCCACCATCATGGCCGTCCGGGCCGGCATGGCCGGCGCCGAGCAGGAGCAGGCGGCGAATCGCTCCATGGCGGCGCTGAACGCCAAGGCCGCCGAGCTGGCCAACCGCTGCGGAGCGCGCTCGATGACGGACATCACCGGATTCGGCCTGCTCGGGCACGCGATGCAACTCGCCCGCGCCAGCGGCGTGGCGCTGGAGATCGGAGTAGACGGTGTGCCGCTTCTCGACGGCGCGCTTGGTTTCGCCGAGCAGGGGCTGCTCTCGGCCGCGGCGTACGCCAACCGGGACTACGTCGGCGACGCCGTGCGGTTCGACGACGATGTGTCGCTCCCCGCGCGCGACCTGCTCTTCGATCCACAGACCTCCGGCGGCCTGCTCATCTGTTGCCCGCCCGCGCGAGCGGTGGAGCTCGTCGGCTGGGCCAGGGAGGAGCTGGCCACGGCGTGCGGCATCGTCGGCCGCGTGGTCGAGGTGGCGGGACGGCCGCTCCTTTCGGTGCGCAAGCGGGTGTTCTTCGCGCAGGGCGAGGAGCGCAGGTCATGATCTACTTCGACAACGCCGCGACCTCGTGGCCCAAGCCCGACGCCGTGCCAGCGGCGATGGCGCACTTCCTGCGCGAGCAGGGCGCCAATCCCGGCCGCTCCGGCCACCGGCTGTCGATCGAAGCGGCACGGGTCGTGTACGGGGCGAGGGAGCGCGTCGCCCGGCTCTTGGGCTTCGCCGATCCGCTCTCGGTGGTGTTCACCAAGAACGCGACCGAGGGGCTCAATCTCGCGCTCCTCGGGATGCTGGCCCCGGGTGACCACGTGATCACCAGTGTCATGGAGCACAACTCGGTGTTGCGGCCGCTTCGGTTCCTCGAAGAACGCGGCGTCTCGGTCACCCGCGTTCCTTGCGCCGGCGACGGGACGCTTGACCCTGACGACGTGGCCAAGGCGATCTCGAGCAAGACCAGGCTGGTCGTGCTCGGCCACGCGTCCAACGTGGTCGGCACGCTGTGCCCCATCGAGGAGATCGGCAGGCTCGCCGCGGAGCGCGGAGTCCTCTTCTGTGTCGACGCCGCCCAGACCGCGGGGGCATACCCCATCGAGGCACGGGCGATGCACATCGACCTTCTCGCCTTCACGGGCCACAAGTCGCTCTTCGGCCCGCAGGGGACCGGGGGGCTGTGCATCGGCGAGCGAGCCCGGGATCGGCTGCGCCCGCTCATGTACGGCGGCACGGGCAGCGATTCCGACTCGGACGTTCATCCCGGCTTCCTTCCCGATCGCTTCGAGGCCGGGACGCTAAACGCGGTCGGCCTGGCCGGGCTGGCCGCCGGCATCGCGTTCGTCGAGAGTCAGAGCCTGACGAGCATTCGCGAGCGCGAGCGGTCGCTTGTCCGCCGACTCCTCGACGGGCTTGCACGGATTCCCGGAGTCCACGTCTTCGGAGCTCGGGACGCCGATCGGCAGACGGCCGTCGTCTCGCTCAACCTCGACGGGTGGAACTGCTCCGATGTCGCCTCCGCGCTGGAGGAACGCGCGCAGATCTGCTGCCGTGCCGGGCTCCACTGCGCCCCGCTGGCGCACCGGCAGCTCGGGACCTTCCCCGAGGGGACCGTGCGGCTAAGCCTGGGCCTCTTCAACAACGAAACCGAGATCGACACCGCTCTCGTCGTGTTGGGCGAGCTGGTGGTGCAACCGAAAGGAAGTGTCCCATGAAAAGGATCGTAGACGCTCGCGGGCTCGCGTGCCCGCAGCCGGTCGTGTTGACCGGCAAGGCCCTCGCCAGCGCCGCTGAAGTAACGGTCATCGTCGACAACCCTGTCGCCGTGGAGAACGTCACGCGGCTCGCGCGGTCAAAGGGGTTTTCCGTCGAGAAATCCGAGAAGGCAGACGGCATCTACCTCTCTCTCCACAGGACAGACGCTCCGATCGAGCCTCCCGCCGCGGAGCCGGAGATCGCCTGCCCGGCGTCGCAGCCCGCGGGCGGCCCCACGGTGGTCTTCGTTCCGTCGGACTGCCTCGGCCGCGGCCCGGCCGAGCTGGGCGAGCGGCTGCTGGGCGCGTTCTTCCATACCCTGCTGGAGGTCGAGCCGAAGCCCAAGACGATCATCTTCATGAACTCGGGCGTGAAGCTGACCGTGGAGGGCTCCCGCGCGCTCGACGACCTGCGTGCGCTCGCGAACCTGGGCGTCGACATCCTGGCGTGTGGCACCTGCCTCGGCTACTTCGAGATCACGGACAAGCTGGCGGTGGGCCGGGTGTCGAACATGTACGACATCGCCACCGCGCTGCTCGAGGCGGGCCGAATTGTCGAGCTGTGACTCGAACAGCGGCTTCGGTGTGGTGCTGTTCCAGTCCACCCAAGGCGCCATCGCCGCCGAGAAGCTCCTCGTCTCCGCCGGGGTCGGGCACAAGCTCATCACCGTGCCGCGCCACCTGAGCTCGAGCTGCGGGTTCTGCCTGAGGTTTGCCTGGACGGACCGAGAGGCGGTGGAGGGGCTGCTCGGGCAGGCCAAGCTCGGCGTGGAAAGGATCGTCGCCCTTTGACCTCAGGCGGAAACGGCGCCCTGCATTCCACGACAGCCAGATTTCGCAGGGCGGAGCACAGCCACCCTCGACTGCCCCGCAGAACAAAACACCCTCGCCGCCGAACGACAAGTTGATTTGAGGTTCGGCCGTGCTACTCTCTGCCGTCCCTCGATGGCGGTGGAGTTCGCCGAGAACCGCGACGTACCGACGTAGCCGATAACTCCTACGGGGATGTTCGTCCGTAGGAGCCGGATTCCGGCCTCCGTACCGGTCAGCCTTGCGCGCGAGCAGCCCTGCGGCACAAGGAGCAACGAGACTGACCTATGGAACAAGCATTTGCGATCGCAGCCCTGTGGTTCGGACTGGCGCTTCTCGCCACGTTTCTCGCCGCCAAGCTCAGGATCTCCATGGCCCTGATGGAAATCCTGGTTGGCGTGGCGGCGGCGGCGGCCATCGGGCATTTTCTCGGCAAGGACGCCATGGGCGCCGATCTGCCTTGGCTCAAATTCCTCGCCAGCACGGGCGCGGTGTTGCTCACCTTCCTCGCGGGCGCGGAACTCGAGCCGTCCGTGATGCGGCGCAAGTGGAAGGAGGTATCGGTCGTCGGTGTGATCGGGTTCCTCGGCCCATTTCTGGGCTGCACCGTGATTGCCCGCTTCGTCCTCGGTTGGTCAGCGCAAGCGAGCTGGCTCGGGGGCATCGCGCTCTCGACGACCTCCATGGCGGTCGTCTACGCGGTCATGCTGGAGACCGGCTTCAACAAGACGGACTACGGCAAGGGCATCCTCGGCGCGTGCTTCGTCAACGATCTGGGAACCGTGCTCGCCCTCGGCCTGATGTTCGCACCATTCACCTGGCGCACCGCCGTTTTCGCAGCCACGTGCATCCTGGCCTTCGCGCTCCTGCCGATCGTGACGCCTCATCTGATGAACCACTACGCGAACCGGACCGCCGCGTTCCGCACCAAGTGGGTGCTGTTCATTCTCTTCGGCCTGGGCGCGCTCGCACTGTGGTCCGGCAGCGAAGCGGTCCTGCCGGCCTACGTCGCCGGCATGGTTTTGGCCTCGACCCTTGGAGTAGATCACGTCTTCGTGCGACGGCTCCGGACCCTGACGATCGGTTTTCTGACCCCGATCTATTTTTTGCGCGCCGGCTCCTTCGTCTCGGTGCCTGCTCTTGTCGCCGCTCCCCTGGTCTTCCTCGCGCTTTTCGCCGGGAAGATCGCGACCAAAGTCTTCGGTCTGTACCCGGTCATCGGTGTTTTCCGGCGCGAGCGCAACGAGCGGCGGTACTACACGCTGATGATGTCCACCGGGCTCACCTTCGGAACGATATCAGCGCTCTACGGGCTCAGCCACGGAATCGTGTCGCAGGTCCAATACTCCCATCTGGTGGCGGTGGTCATCGGCAGCGCGGTGATCCCGACGCTCGTGGCTCAGGCGGTCTTCCTGCCACGCCACCTCCTGCCGGTCCCGGACGCGGCGGAGGTGGTGAAGGCCGAAGTCGCGGCGGCGACACTGCGCCAGCAGGCCGAGTCGGCGGGACCGCTGGAGGAAGGCTGAGCGCGAACGGGTGGGCCGGCCTGCTTGGCCACGGACGCATCAGCTCTTGATGGCAGTCTGGCTGGCCGCGGTTGCCGGTAGGGCCACCCTGTAGTGCGAGACGTGGTGGGGCCGTCGATACAGAAGGGCCAGAACGAAGCCAGCGCAGAGTAGCGCGGCTGCGGTCCAGAGGGCTGGTTGAACTGCGAACTTGGCGAAGACCAGACCGCCGACGACGCCGGCGGCGCCCCAGGCGGTCAGGACGAAGCCGTACACCTTGCCGATGTAGGTCGGGCCGAAGGAGTCAGCCGCAAAAGCCGGCATGACGGCAAAGCCGCCGCCGAGGCAGGCGAGCAGGTAGCAGGCGATGACGGTGAAGGCCACGACGCTGGTGACCGAAGGCAGGTAGAAGTACAGCGCCGCCTCGGTCGCGAACATGATCATGAAGACGTTCTTACGACCGATCTTGTCCGAAACTGCAGCCCAAAACAGACGGCCGAGGCCATTGAAGATCGACGCTGTGGCGACCACCCCGCCGCCAAGGATCGCCAGCTTCACGGGATCCGCGATCCCCTGGGCCGCCTTGTACACGTCCTGCGCCATGGGAGAGAGCTTGGAGAGGAGACCCATGCCAGCGCTGATGTTCAGGAACAGCATCCCCCAAATCGCGTACCACTGAGGCGTCTTCTTCGCCTCGGCCCAAGCGAAGGAGTCGGCGGCAGAAACCGTCGAGGCGGGCGGGGTGAAACCGTCGGGCAGCCAGCCCTTGGGGGGATTGCGCAGCACCGTGGCTGCCAGCACGTTCACGACGAGGTAGACGAGTCCGAGGACGAGGAACGCGCTGGCGACGCCCAAGCTGACGATCAAGCCGGGCGCGATCTTGCCGATGAAGAAGGCCCCCAAGCCGAAACCCATCACCGACAGACCGGTGACAAAACCGCGCCTGTCGGGAAACCAGCGGATGAGGGTAGCGATGGGCACGACATAGGCTAGGCCATTGCCGGCACCGCCGAGCACACCATAGCCGATGTAAAGCATCCAGATGCTGCCCGCCTTGAGGGCCAGACCGCCCAGCAGCACGCCGACGGCGTAGAGGACAACGCCCAGGGAGGCGACGAACTTCGGCCCCTTCTTGTCGACCAGAATGCCGCCGAACGCGGCCGACAACCCGAGTGAGCCGATGACGATCATGAAGACCACGGCAACCTCGGCTTGGGTCCAACCGTGCATGGCCATGATCGGCTTCACGAACACCGACCACGCATACACGGTGCCCAGCAGGGTCATGATCACGACGCCTGCAGCCGCGATGCCCCATCTCTTCGACATCAAGTTCTGGTCGTTCATCGGTTCCTCACCTGAGTAGAGAAAACGTCGCAAGATACACAGACGCTAAGCGACGATCAAGGAAAACCCAACCCGTGGACATTCCGGTGATTCATTCCGGCCTCGCACGTGCGGGAGTTGGGCTAAGATGCCCCCATGCCCCGGCCGACGCGGAAGTGGTGGCCGCCGCACGGGAGAAGGCCATGTTGTCCAACGAAGAAGCAAAGAACATCCTGCTTGCCGCATCCACCCTGGGCGAAGACGGTCGCCGGCGACTCAGCTGCGCGGACGCCTTCTCGCTTCACGCGAAGCACGGCATTCCCTTGTCGACCATCGGGGCCATCTGTGACAACGAGAACATTCGCCTCACGCGCTGCCAGCTCGGCTGCTTCGAGTGATACTGTTCTCCCCGAGGAATACCGCCATGAGCCAAGAGACCATCACCCAGATCACTTCGCGCTATCCCCGCCGCCGTTCCGCCCTGCTGCCGCTTCTGCATCACCTCCAGCGTGGCAACGGCAACTACCTCGGGCGAGAGCAGGTCCGTCAGGCGGCCGATCTGGCCGGGGTGTCGGTCAGCGAGGCCCAAGGCGTCGCGACTCACTACACCCTCTTCAACACCAAACCGGTCGGCAAGTTCCACCTGCAGGTCGACACCTGCGTGCCCGGGTTCCTGGCGGGCGCCGACGCCATCCTCGATCACCTCAAGAAGCGCCTCGGTATCCGGGTGGGCGAAACCACCCCGGACGGGCTCTTCACTCTTTCCGAGGTAGCGGATCTCGCCTCCTGTGGCACGTGCCCGGTCGTGCAGGTAGGCGACACCTACTACGAGAACCTGACCCCGGCCAAGGTCGACGATCTGCTGGCCGCTCTGCGTGCCGGCCGCATGCCCGAGCCGGAGCGCGGTGCGCACTTCGCCAGCGAGTGCAACATCCTGCTCAAGAACCGGGGCAACCCGCGGGCGGTCGAGATCGCCGAATACAAGAAATCCGGGGGCTACCGGGCCTTGCGTCAGGCCCTGGCCAAGCCCAGCGCCGAGATCGCGGCCCTGGTCAAGGACGCCATCCTGCGCGGCCGCGGTGGCGCGGGCTTCCCGGCGGGCACCAAGTGGGGCTTTCTGCCCAAGAACGACCCGCGCCCCGTCTATCTGATCTGCAACGCCGACGAAGGCGAGCCCGGCACCTTCAAGGACCGGCAGATTCTCCAGTACGATCCGCACCTGCTGGTGGAGGGCCTCGCGATAGCGGCCCATGCCATCGGTGCGGCCCGGGCTTTCGTGTACATCCGGGGAGAGTTTCGCTGGATCGCGGAAATTTTTGAAAGAGCCATCGGCGAGGCCAAGCAGGACGGTCTGCTCGATCACGTGGATATCGTCGTCCACCTCGGGGCCGGGTCCTATGTCTGCGGCGAGGAGACGGCCCTTATCGAGTCGCTTGAGGGCAAGCGCGGTTGCCCCCGCGTGAAGCCGCCGTTTCCCGCCAACCAGGGACTCTACGGTTGTCCGACCATCGTCAACAACGTCGAGACCCTGGCTTGTGTGCCCTACATCGTGGAGCACGGCGCTGATGCGTGGAAGAAGATCGGGGTCACTGGCAGCTTCGGCCCGCGCATCTTCGGGGTCAGCGGTCACGTCCATCGGCCGGGCGCCTTCGAGCTCCCCATGGGGACGTCGCTCGACAGGATTCTCGCCGCCGCCGGCGGGGTGAAGGGCAAGCTCAAGGCGGTCATCGTCGGCGGGCTCTCGGTGCCGATCCTCACGGCCGAGGAGGCCAAGGGCTTGGCGATGGACTTCGAGTCCTGCCTCAAGGCCGGCACGTCCATCGGCTCGGCCGGCATCATGGTCATCAACGACACCGTGAGCATCCCCGAGCTGGCCCTGCGCACCATCCGCTTCTACGCGCACGAGTCCTGCGGCCAGTGCGTGCCTTGTTGGCGCGGCACCCATGTCGTCGAGTGGTTGCTGGAGCGGCTTTTCGCCCGCCACGGGACCAGAAAGGACATCGACACCGTCCTTTCGCTGTGTGGCACCATCAAGGGCTCGACCCTCTGCCCGGTGGGCGAGGCCTACACCGTGCCGATTCGCGCCATGGTGACGAAGTTCCGAGAGGAATTCGAGGCTCTGACGTAGGAGAGACGATGGACAGGACACAACTCGACGATCTGCTGACCACCGCCATCGCTCGCGAGGTGGAAGCCAACGCCTTCTATCGCCAGGTCGCGGAACGCAGCACCGACCCCAATGTCCGGACTATCTTCGCCGAGCTGGCGGCCGAGGAGCTCGGACACAAGAGCCTCCTCGAAGGCGTTCGGCGCGACCCCAACCTCATCGGGCGCTTCTTTGCCCCGGCCGCCGACTACAAGGTTGCCGAGGCGACCGCGCTGCCGGCGCTCTCCATCGACATGAAGCCCGCGGACGCCATCGCCCTGGCGATGAAGAAGGAGCAGCAGGCGGTCGAGCTCTATCTCGAGCTCGCGGCTCGGGCCTCCGACTCGGAGATGGTGAAGAGCTTCAACGCGTTGGCGAACATGGAAAGAGGGCATAAGACCCGGCTCGAGGACGTCTTCGTCCAGATCGGGTACCCCGAAGTCTTCTGAGGCTTTCGGCTACGGCCGGGCCTGGCGCTCGATCGACGTGACGGGCGCCTTGCCGTCCGCGATCTTCTCGACGCGGATGGCGCAGCACTTGTACTCCGCGGTCTCGGTGACCTTGTCGAAACGATCGATGGTCAGCACGTTGCCGCACGCCTCGGCGAAGTGGAAGGATGTCCAGCACACACCCGGCGGCGAGCGGCGGCTGACCCAGGCCTGCATCTCGACCTGACCGCGCCGGCTGGAGGCGCGGACCCGATCACCGGTGCGAATGCCGAGGCGCCGAGCGTCCTCGGCGCTCAGCTCGAGCAGTTCCTCGGGGAAGAGCTCGCTGAGCCCGACCGAGTTCCGGGTCTGGGTTGCCGTGTGGTAGTGGTAGAGGCGTCGTCCGGTGCTGAGCAAGAGCGGGTACTCGCCGTCGGGTAGCTCGGCCGGCGGGACGTAGTCCGTCTTGCTGAACAGGCCCTTGCCCCGCGAGAACTTGCCGCCCGAGTGCAGGAAGGCGGTTCCCGGGTGCTCGGGCGTGGGACACGGCCACTGCAGTCCCACCTTCTCGATGCGCTCGTGGGTGATTCCGGCATACGACGTGGACGTCGCCCGCATGTCCTCGAAGATGGCTCGCGGCGAGGTGAAGCCCAGGTCCACGCCCAGCCGCTTGCCGAGCTCCTGCAACACCCACCAGTTCGGCCGGGCCTCCCCCGGCGGCGTCAGCATCTTGCGCACGCGCTGCACGCGCCGCTCGGTGTTGGTGAAGGTGCCTTCTTCCTCGCCCCAGCAGGTGTCGGGGAGAACGACGTGGGCGTACTGGGTGGTGATGGTCGGGAAGATGTCGGATGCGATGAACAGCTCCAGGGCTTGGAGCTCTTTCACCGTGTGGGCCATGTGGGGCTCGGTCTGGACCGTGTTGTCACCCACGCAATAGAGGATCTTCGTCCCGCCATCGAGCGCCTTGTGCAGCATGGTGGGCATCTTGTATCCCGGCTTGCGCGAGAGCCCGGCCACGCCCCAGGCCTTCTCCATCTTCTGCGCCACGGTCTCGTTATCGACCGGCTGATACGTGTGATACACGTTGGGCAGCGCCCCCATGTCGCACGCGCCCTGGACGTTGTTCTGGCCGCGCAGGGGGTTGACCCCCGCCGCATACTTGCCGACGTTGCCCAGGACCATCTGCAAATTGGCGATGGTCTTGACGTTGTCGGTGCCGCAGATGTGCTCGGTGATGCCCAGCGTGTAGCAGACGCTGACCCGGTCGGCCTCGCCCAGGATGCGGGCCACCTTCTTCATTGTCTCGACCGGTACGCCACAGATCTCCGAGGCCTTCTCCACCGGATAGGCCTCGACCCACTTCTTGATGTCAGCCGGGTTCTCGGTGAAGCTCGCCAGGTACTCCTCGTCGGCCCAGCCGTTCTTGATGATCTCGTTGATGAGGCCGTTCAGGTAGGCGATGTCCGTCCCCACCTTCTGCTGGACATGCAGGGTGGCCCATCGAGTCAGGTCGATCCGCCGCGGATCGTTGACGATCAGGATGGCCCCCTTCTTCACGGCGCGCTTGATGTAGTACGAGATGACCGGGTGGGCCTCCGTCGTATTCGTGCCGATGGCGAAGATGACGGGTGCATCCTCCAGCTCGCGAATCGAGTTGGTCATCGCGCCGCTCCCGAAGCTTGTCGCCAGACCGGCGACGGTGGGAGCGTGTCAAGTCCGAGCGCAATGGTCTATGTTGTTGGTCTTGATGACCGCGCGGGCAAACTTGCCGAGGGCGTAGTTGTTCTCGTTGGTGATGCGGCCCGAGCCGAAGGCGGAGAACACGTCCGGGCCATGCTGGCCCACGATGTCCTTAATGCGCGTGGCCATGAAGTCGAGCGCCTCGTCCCAGGGCACTTCGACCTGCTGGCCGTTCTTCATCAGCAGCGGCCGTTTGAGGCGCAGCGGACTGGACGGGAACTCGAAGCCGTAGCGGCCCTTCACGCACAGCATGCCGTCGTTGGGCGGGACCTCGCGGCCGGTTACCTTGACGATGCGATTGCGGGCTTCATCCACGTGCGCCGTGACCTGGCAGCCCACGCCGCAGTAGGGACAGGTGGTGTCCACCGGCTTGAGCTGCCACGGACGGCCCTGGCCGACCGACTTCTTGTCCACGATCGCGCCCACGGGACAGAGCTGGGAGCACTCGCCGCACTGGACGCAGGACGACTCGCCCATCGGCAAACTGTCGTCGCAGATGACTTGGGAGGCGTCCCCGCGGTTGTCGAAGTCGAGCACCTCGTTGACGACCGTCGACTTGCAGCCGGCGATGCAGCGGCCGCACTTGATGCACTTGCCGGGCTCGCGCTGGATCATGACGCTCGACAGATCCTTGGCCGGCACCGGCTCCTGGATGACGAAGGCCGGCACCTCGATGCCGAGGCTGTAAGCCGCGTCCTGCAGCTCGCACGCGCCGTTCTGTTCGCACGCCAGGCAGTTGTGCTGGCCGTTCGAAAGCAGGAGGTTCACGACCATGCGCCGGCTCTCGAGGACCCTCGCGGTCCGGGTGTGCACGTTCATGCCGTCGCCCGCCAAGAGCGAGCAGGCCGCCTGCAATGCGGCCATGCCGTCGACCTCGACCACGCAGACCCGGCAGCGGCCGGCGACCCCGGTCTTGCGGTGATAGCAGAGCGAGGGGATGTCGATTCTGTGCGCGCGCGCCACGCTGAGGACGGTAGCCCCCTTCTCGAAAGTGCAGTCACGGCCGTCGATTGTCAGTTTCATGGTTCTCCGATTTCCGCAGGCGAGGTGGTTGCCGAAGCGGGAGGCATTGTCGCTGACCGGCGCGGCTCGGTCAAGGCTTTGCCCATCTCTAAGATTGACCTGGCTGGGCCCTGCTCTGCTAGATTGCCCGCCGGGATCGTTCGAAGGCTGTCATCGCAATGAAACGCGTCATCATGTGCACCGCTGGGCACGTCGATCATGGCAAGACCTCCCTGGTGCATGCGCTCACGGGCATCGACTGCGACACGCATCCGGAGGAAAAGGCTCGCGGGATCACGATCAACCCGGGTTTCGCCCACCTGACCCTGCCGGCTCTGAGCCCGGCCGGCGAGGACGTATGCATTGGCATCGTCGATGTTCCGGGCCACCATCGCTTCATCCGCAACATGCTGGCGGGCGCCTG
>Ga0172364_10001581_pt1 | contig 17689 bp, 13 predicted proteins | sample LakKivSesite10cm_FD_114545 | JGI IMG/M metagenome (GOLD analysis project Ga0172364, IMG submission 114545) | Sediment microbial communities from Lake Kivu, Rwanda - Sediment site 10cm | ecosystem: Environmental > Aquatic > Freshwater > Lake > Sediment | place: Rwanda: Western Province, Lake... | reverse complement strand
TAATTCCGAGGGATTTACTAACCTTTCCGGACTAAAATTTTGATTAAGTATTTATAAATTTCCTCACATTACTATTGACTTAAAAAGGGAGAAAGAAATTTAACTAACGGGGAGAAATTTTAGGGGGAATAGAATTAAAAGCAAAACCTTTTTCCTGAAAGATCTTAAGACAAACATCTACTATCCCAGCATCGAAGAGTAAATCTCTTTGTTGACAGATTTCTTTCTGAGCTTGATTTATTTCTAAAGCAGGGCGATAAGGTCGATGGGAAGTCATTGCTTCCATTACATCAGCTACCGCCAATATCTTTGCTTCTAATAAAATTTCCTTACCTTGCAAACCTTGAGGATAACCTGAACCATTCACCCTTTCATGATGCTGGAGAACAATTTCACTTACTCGCTTAGGAAATCCTATCTCTTTTAAGATTTGATAACCAGTATAAGAATGAATTTTAATTAAATCAAATTCATAAGGGGATAATTTCGTTGGTTTATTTAATATTTCCATAGGAACGGTGATTTTTCCAATATCATGAAGCAGGGAGGCAATTCTTAGAACTTCAATTCTTTGGGGAGATAAATTCATCTCCTGAGCTATTGCCATAACCAGCTTGGTAACCTTCTTCTGGTGACCGGCGGTATAGGGGTCTCGCAATTCAATTAATCTGATTACAATTTCCACCACATTATCTATGATATGTTTTAATCTACTCTGACCACTGACATCTCTAACCAAAATCAGAAAATAATTATTATTCTCACTTCGTAGAGTAGAAAGAGACAACTCTATGGGGAATAGAGAGCCATTACTTTTTTGACCCATCAATTCATAAATCTTATATAGTTCGCCATTTCTATTTTTTTTTCCAAAATAATTCAGCCTCTTTCTTAGAATATGCTGATATGGTTCTGGAATAATCACTTTTTCCAAAAAATGGCTCACTACTTCTTTCGAGGAAAAGCCATACATTTTTTCTGCTCCTTTATTCCAAAAGATAATTCTGCCTGAGTCATCGGTAATAATAAAAGGATGAGAAATGGCTAAAATTATATCCCCAAATTTATTATCCAGCAGGCCCCTCAGACCAATCTTAAAAGGATGATTTGCGGAATAGGAAAATTCAGATTCTTCAACCTTAGAAGCAGGAAAAGTGATAGTGGCAAGATTTTCAGGAGGTTCGGGATGCTGGATAGGCTTTTCAGCATCAGATTGTATCTTATTATTTTGCCTTCTTATATTCTTAATTAAATCCTTTAATTCTTTGCCCTTTTGTAGTAATTCCTGGTTATATTGCTCACTACTACTTGGCTTAGTCTTCTTTTTACTACCTTTATGGTTCATTGGCTTCTACCAATTTTGGAATAGTTACTCCCCTAATCTTTCTCTCACCTAAATTCCTTCTATATACTCATATTTTATATTTTATAAGAGAATTGGTGAAAAAATGAAAACCTTCAGTGCCAGGCTACTACAAGACAAAAAAAATAGGCAGTCTGACAATCATAACTATACAAGTCTTAGATCCATGACTTTGCGCCCTATCCTTTCGGATAGTTTGCCTTTGACAACTTAGTAGCATTTTTTATTTATTGGTCAATCTTTGAGAAAAATTTTTCCAAAGACATTTTATATGTTATCACAAAATATTTTATAATGCAATAGTCAATATGGATTAATTAATTTATCCCCCTAAAAGAATTTTAAATTATTTGACTTAGATAGAATATATATCCTGACTTATATAAAGAATAAATTCTATGAAGATAAAATAATTAGATCTAAATATTTCATTGCCTAAACCATTTAAGCTGTGTATAATAAAAATGTATTGGATTTTATTTTAAGAAATTTGTCGATGGAAAAAACTTTTTTTAAAGAATATAGTTTATTTTCCATAAACCATTTTACTAAAAAGAAAGAAGATTGAGGTAAAAACTGAATAATGAATAAGCTTTTGGTAACCTTCCTGTGGCATTTTCACCAACCCATCTACAAAGACTTTTCCCTTAATAAATATCTACTTCCTTGGGTGAGGCTTCATCTGACTAAAAATTATTATACCATGGCAAAACTTATAGAAGAAAATGAAAAGATAAAAGTAACCTTTAACTTTACTCCTTCCCTGATTGAGCAAACTTTAGATTATGTAAAAAATGAAGTTCAAGATGTCTATCTTGATCTTTCCCTAAAAAAAACAGATTTACTTACCAAGGAAGAAAAATTTGTTCTTCTGGAAAGATTTTTCAGAGTTAACTGGGAAAAGGTAGTAAATAAAAAACCAAGGTATGCCGATTTGCTTATGAAAAGAGGTTATAAATTTAATAGATTTGAAGATGCCCAGGTTTTGAACTCTTTCTCCGAACAAGATTTTCTAGACTTGCAAACTCTTTTCAATCTCTCCTGGATTTCTAAATTTGCCCTGGATGAAGATGAGGAGTTAAAAAGAATAGAAGAAAAAGGTAAAAATTATTCTGAACAGGAAAAATTACTGGTACTCCAGAAGATGAATGATATTATAAAAAAAATCCTGCCTTTATACTCTGAACTTCACCAGGAGGGGAGGATTGAAATTTCTACCTCCCCCTATGCCCACCCTATTATGCCGCTATTAATCAATACAGATATTGCTCGGCAATGTCAGGATACTGCAATTCCAGAACCACCTTTTTCCCGGCCTGAGGACTTGGATGAACAAATTAGCTGGGGTAAGGAGATCACCGAAGGGTATTTTAAAAATAGAGTCTGCGGTTCCTGGCTTCCGGAAGGAGCAATCTCTCCGGAAATATTACCTTTCCTCACTAAATATGAATTTGAATGGTGTGCTACCGATGAGGATATTCTTTATAAATGTCGCAAGATCAATCATAAAAGAGAATTATATAGACCGTATTTCATCGAATGTCAGGGTAAAAAGATTGCGATAATCTTCCGGGATAAAACTATTTCAGATTTAATCGGTTTTAATTATGGAAAAATGAAGACCTCTGAGGCGATTAAGGATTTAATCGCTAAAATAAGATATATCCGGGATTCTCTTGATTCACCGGGTCTCCTTCCCATTATTCTGGATGGAGAGAATCCCTGGGAATTCTATCCAGAATGGGGCATCTCCTTTTTAAGAGAACTTTACTCCTCACTGGCAGAGGAGAAAAATATCTTCCTGACCACCATTAAGGAAGCCATTGATACACTTCCACCAGAAAGACTGGCTACCCTCTCCACCGGTTCCTGGATAAATGGAGATTTTAAAGTCTGGATCGGTGAAGAAGAAGATAACCTATCCTGGGATTACCTGAGAAAAGTTAGAAATGACTTTGAAAATTTTAGTGCAGAAGAAAAAAGAAAGGTGAAAAAGATAATGTTTGCGGCTGAAGGTTCAGACTGGAACTGGTGGTATGGAACCAAGCCTTTAACCACTACCAATATAGAGTTTGATTTCATCTATCGTACTCATTTAATGAGCATATACTCCCTTCTTAATAAAGAAGTACCTGCTTACCTTTTAGAATCAATAATCAAAAAGGAAGAAGAGACCATTATTACTCTTGAACCTAAATGGATCATTCAGCCAATAATTGATGGGAAATGTACTAACTACTTTGAATGGCACAGCGCGGGAAATTTGAAGGGAGAAGCAGGAAATGGAATGATGGCCATCCACGAACCGATTATCGATTTTATCAAATTTGGTTTTGATCTAGAAAAGATTTTTTTCCTTATTAAATTTGCTAAAACTGCAGAAATTTTTAAAGATTTCAAAATAAAAATAAATCTAAAAAATAAGGACCGTAATTTTTCTCTCTTATTCTCCTTTCAAGGCCGAGAATTTAAATTAGAAGAACCTCTGGACTTCCCGGTGGATTGGAAATTTTTGGAGGTTCTGGAAATGGGAATACCTTTTTTAAAGGCTGGATTTAAAAAGGGAGAAAAAATATTTTTTAATATCTTATACATCTTTATGGAAAAACCTATATCTAAAATACCAGGACGAGGTATGTGTGGATTTACTTTACCTGACGAAGAATATATGAGTAAAAACTGGATAGCTTGATAAGAAAATTAATTAAAGGGGGTTAATCATGCCTGAATTAAGAAAAGATCCCATCATTGGAAGATGGGTAATCATCTCTACCGAAAGGGCTTTAAGACCTACAGATTACCAAATAGAAAAAGAAAAACCGACCGCTGACCTGTCTAAATGCCCCTTTGAGGCCGGGAACGAGAAGATGACTCCATCTGAGATTATGAGTTATAGAAAACCAGAGAGTAAAAAAGATGAACCGGGATGGTGGATAAGAGTGGTTCCTAATAAATTTCCTGCCCTAAGAATAGAAGGAGAATTAGATAAAAGGGGTATAGGATTATATGATATGATGAATGGAGTGGGAGCCCATGAAGTGGTAATTGAGACACCAAATCATTCTGAAGAAATCTATAATATGCCGGAGAAAGGAATAGAAGAAATTTTATGGTGCTGGAGAGATAGAATGATAGATCTCCGAAAAGACAAAAGATTTAAATACATACTTATATTTAAAAATAAAGGGGCCCAGGCGGGGGCATCGCTGGAACACCCCCATACCCAGATAATAGCTCTCCCAATTATTCCGATAAGGGTGGCAGAGGAATTAAGAGGCTCAAAACAATATTTCGAATATAAAGATAGGTGTTTATTTTGCGATATCATTAAGCAAGAAATTTGCGATAGGTCGAGGATTGTGGAAGAAAATGGAGAATTTGTTTCCTTTGTTCCTTTTGCTCCCAGATTTCCCTTTGAGTTATGGGTTCTCCCTAAAGAGCATGCTTCTGATTATACCCAGATTACCAAAATAGGCCTCTCCAGCTTAGCTTTAATATTAAAAAGGACCCTTCAAAGACTTACCAAAGCCTTGAACAATCCTCCCTTTAATCTTATGATTCATACTGCACCACTGGATGAACTAAATCTTCCTTATTATCATTTCCATATAGAGATTACCCCCAGATTAACTAAGGTGGCTGGTTTCGAGTGGGGAACAGGATTCTATATAACCCCGACCAATCCAGAAGATGCTGCTACCTATCTAAGAGAGGTTGAACTATGAAGATAACCTTTGTTACCTCAGAAGCTATTCCTTATGCCAAAACTGGTGGCCTGGCTGATGTGGCAGGTACTCTCCCCAAATACCTTAAAAAATTGGGAGTGGAAGTATCTTCCCTTCTTCCTCTTTATAAGATTATCAAAGATAAAAAAATTCCTTTACTGAAGATATCCTCCAGTACCCTTACTCTGGGAGATAAAAAATTTGTATATTCTATTTATAAAAATAATGATGGTGCTGAATTCGACACCTATTTTGTAGAAAATGATAAATTATTTTTCCGAGATGAACTCTACAATCAAAACGGGGTAGACTTCTCAGATAATTATCTCAGGTATGCCTTCTTCTGCCTCGCTTCACTTAAATTTATCATCGATTCTGGAGGTGTTGATATTATCCACGCTCACGACTGGCAAGCCTCTCTTATACCAGTATATAAAACACTCTTCTTTCCGGAAAGAAGAGAAAAAGTCTTATTAACCATCCATAATCTTTCCTACCAGGGTATCTTCCCCCGGGAAGTTCTAAAAGAGATTGACTTACCAGAAAGTTTGTTCCATATTGAGGGTCTGGAATTTTATGGAAAGGTAAATTTTTTAAAAGGGGGCATTATATTTTCAGATTTCCTTAGTACAGTCTCCTCCAGTTATAGCAAGGAGATTCAAACCACAGAATTTGGTTTTGGTTTACATGATCTATTATTAAAAAGAAAGGATTATCTTACCGGAATAATAAATGGGATCGATTATTCTTACTGGAACCCCGAGACTGATCCATATATTCCTTTCCCCTTTTCTTTAAAAAATGTTAATAAAAAAAGAGAAAACCAAAAATTTCTTTTCCAAAAATTAGGTATATCTTTCGATTGGAAAAAACCTTTATTTGCAATGGTCTCCAGGATTACTTCTCAAAAAGGTTTTGATCTCCTGTTGGATATTTTTCCAGAATTAATGAATCTTCCCTTAAATTTTATTATCCTGGGTACAGGGGAGTGGGAATATGAAAATAGATTAAAAGATTATGCCAAAATTTACCAGGATAAATTTATTCCCGTAATAAAATTTGATGAAGAACTTTCTCATCAGATATACGCAGCAAGTGATTTCTTTATTATCCCCTCAAAATTCGAACCATGTGGTCTAACTCAGCTCATTGCTCTGAGATATGGTTCCATACCCATAGTCAGGAGAACAGGTGGATTAAGGGATACTATTCAGGATTATCATGAAAAGACCAATTGTGGAAATGGCCTCTCCTTTGATAATTATAACTCCTTTGAGCTTTTAGAGGTGATAAAGAAGGCACTTAAAATCTTTGCTCACCAACCAATATATCAGCAAATACAGAAATTAGGAATAAAATGCGATTATTCCTGGACTTCCTCTTCTCAGGAATATATAAGATTATATAACCTGATTAAGGAGAAATAAGATGAAAGCCGTAATCATGGCCGGCGGTTTCGGAACAAGATTAAGACCCCTGACGATTAATATACCTAAACCAATGGTCCCCATAGCCAACCAACCAATAATGACTTATATTCTTAAGCTTTTAAAAAAACATAACTTTGATGATTTACAAGTCATTCTATATCATCAACCTGAGATCATTAAAGAATATTTTAAAGAGGGGAAAGATTTTGGAGTTAAGATAGAGTATTTTATCTCTTCTGAAAATCTTGGTACCGCTGGTGCAGTCACCGTGGCTAAAGATAAGCTCAAAGATATGTTTCTAGTAATATCCGGTGATATTTTAACTGATTTTAATCTATCCGAAGCTATATCATTTCACCAGGAGAAAAAATCACTTTCCACAATAATTTTAACCAGAGTGAAAAATCCTTTACCCTTTGGGATTGTGCTAACTAATCCAGAAGGGAAAATTACTAGATTTTTAGAAAAACCTTCCTGGGGTGAGGTATTTTCCGATACCATAAACACTGGAGTGTATATTCTTGAACCTGATATTTTCGAATTTATTCCTACTTTTAAAGAATTTGATTTTTCCAAAAATCTTTTTCCTCTTCTCCTGTCCAAAAAACTTCCTCTCTATGGATATATAGCCAAAGGTTACTGGAGAGATATAGGTAATTTAAAAGATTACCGTGAGGTGCATAATGATCTTCTCAATGGGGTAGTCGAAATAGAAATAGAAGGTAAAAAAATCGAGGAAGGGGGAAATCAAATCTGGATTGGAGAAGAATCCAGTATAAAGAATATTGATAATTTAAAAGGTACTGTCCTGGTAGGTAATAAGGTAAAAATTGGCGAAAGTAAAATAATTAACTCCATTATTGGAGACGGAGTCATTATTGATGATAATTCCGAGATTAAAGATTCAATATTATGGGAGAATAGCCTTATAGAAAAAGAGGTAAAAATCAATCATTCCATAATCTGTAAAGAAGTAAAACTGAAGGATAATTCTCTTTTAGAAGGAGAAAATGTTATTTCTGATAATTGTGAAATTGGTAAGAACGTAAAATTAAAGCGAGGAGTTTCTATCTGGCCAAACAAAAAAGTCCAGGAAGGAGCTATTGTTTCCAGTAGCTTTGTCTGGGGAAAAACATGGGGAGGAGTTCTCTTTGGTTCCTATGGCATCGTCGGAGCAAATAACATAGAAATTACTCCCGAATTTGCCACCAAACTAGGCTGCGCTTATGGAACATATCTGGGCAAAGGGTCACGTGTTTTTACCGGGAGAGATGCCCATGAATCATCAAGAATGTTAAAAAGGGCAATGATAGCTGGCTTTATGGGGAGTGGAGTTGATGTATTTGATTTAAGAGCCTCTCCTCTACCTCTGATAAGATTTGCCATAAGATCTCTGAGTGGAAACGGGGGGATTTATGTTATGAGATCACCCTTTGATCCCTACACTATAGATATTAAATTTTTTGATAAATCTGGATTTGATCTTTCTCCCGGTATTCAGCAAGGGATAGAAAGAATTTTCTACCGAGAAGAGTTTTATAGAGCAGACATTGAAGAAATAGGAAAACTGGAAATTCCTCCGCGAGTAGTAGAAGCATATAGAGACTTTTATTTAAAAAATATCGATATTAAAACAATTAAAAATTCTAATTGGAAATTTGTAATAGATTATTCTTTTGGACCTTCTGTTTTATTCTTCCCGGTAATAGTAGGAGACTTCGGATTGGAAATTATTTCGTTAAATGCCTATATGGATGGAAAGAGGTCGGTTAGATCTCCGGTAGAATTTCAAAGAGCTTTACAAAATATATCCACTCTGGTTAAATCTCTCCAGGCTGCTCTGGGGATACTTCTGGATGCTGGTGGTGAGAAGGTCTTTGTTGTTGACCAAAGCGGGGAGGTATTCTCCAATACCAGATTAGTAGCTATCTTTAGTAAACTTTTAAAATCTACTCAAGAAAAAATTTCTCTTACCATTCCAGTAAACTCCTCTTTTGAACTGGAACAATTCTTAAAAGAATTGCCAGCTGAAATAAACTGGTCCTCTACTCGAACCAATAATTTAATCAAAGAAGCTGCTAAAACCAGTCTGACGGTAGATAATCTAGGAGGATTTATCTTCCCCTCCTTTTTACCTTTCTTCGATGGAATATTTACGGTCGGAAAATTAATTGAACTTCTTTCCAGGTTAGAAGTGAATCTTGCTGAATTTAAAAAGGGAACACCGGAAAGGGATCCACTCCATACCGAAATACAGTGTCCCTGGGAATTAAAAGGAGAAATCTTAAGGAAGCTTTCCGAGGTAGCCCGGGTAGAAGAATTAATAGAAGGAATAAAATTAAGAGAAAGTGATGGTTTTGTCTTTATCCTTCCCGACAGTGATAGACCCCTTCTCCATCTATATTCTAGTTTTATCGAGAAAAAGAAGGAAAAAAGAAGGTTGGAGGAAGAAAGAGAAAGATTGGAATCATGGATAAAGATATAAAATTCTTTCTTCCCGGATTAGGTATATAAAGCAACCTCTATTTGTGGAATTATCTACTTTCAGGCCCTTTATAAAATAACTTATCGTTTTGGATAGAAATAGATTAATTAATATTTAAATGTTTTAGAATTTAAATTTTACTGAAAGATAAAAATATGAAACAAAAAACCACAGATGTTCAATATAATATTAGTCTCTTTTCTGATTATGATATATATCTATTCAAAGAAGGAAATCACTTTAAACTTTACCATAAATTAGGTTCTCATTTAATGGAAATAAATGGAGTCAAGGGAACCTATTTCGCAGTTTGGGCTCCCAATGCCCGAAGTGTTTCTATAAGAGGGGATTTCAATGATTGGAAACCCGACCTGCACTTTCTTAAAGCCAGAGAAGATGGCTCTGGAATCTGGGAAGGTTTCATCCCCAAAGTAAAAAAAGGTTCTTACTATAAATATCATATTATCTCCTGGTACGATAATTATACAGTAGATAAAGGTGATCCCTTTGCCTTCTACTGGGAAATTTCACCACAAAAGGCTTCCCTGGTCTGGGATTTAGATTATAAATGGGAGGACCAGGAATGGATGGCCAATCGTGAGAAGATGAATTCCCTGCTGTCACCTATTTCCATCTATGAAGTTCATGTTGGTTCTTTTAAAAGAATGGATCAGGAGAATAGCAGATTTCTCACTTATACGGAAATGGCTGATTGCCTTATAGAATATATTAAAGAGATGGGATTTACCCATGTGGAGTTCTTACCTATAATGGAACATCCTTTCTATGGTTCCTGGGGTTATCAAACCCTTGGTTATTTTGCTCCTACCAGCAGATATGGAACTCCGGAGGAATTTATGAATCTCATAGAATGCCTTCATCAGAATGGAATTGGGGTTATTTTAGATTGGGTACCCTCACACTTTCCCGCTGATGAATATGGATTAGCCTACTTTGATGGTTCTTACCTTTATGAACATGCTGACCCCAGAAAAGGTATCCACCCAGAATGGAAAAGTCGTATCTTTAACCTGGGAAGAAACGAAGTAAGATCCTTTCTCTTAAGTTCTGCCCTCTTCTGGTTAGAAAAATATCATATCGATGGTCTAAGGGTTGATGCGGTAGCTTCTATGTTATACCTGGATTATGCAAGAAAAGAAGGAGAATGGATTCCTAATAAATATGGAGGTAGAGAAAACCTGGAGGCTATTGATTTTTTGAAAAAGCTTAATGAAATAGTGTATGAACAATATCCCTCGGTGCAAACTATTGCTGAAGAATCAACGGCATGGCCTAAGGTTTCCCGGCCAACTTATCTGGGTGGTCTGGGATTTGGCATGAAATGGAATATGGGCTGGATGCATGATACCCTAAATTATTTTTCCAGAGATCCTCTGTTCAGAAAATATCATCATCATCAATTAACCTTCAGTATCTGGTATGCCTTCTCAGAAAATTTTTTATTACCCCTCTCTCATGATGAAGTGGTTTATGGAAAAGGCTCGCTTTTTGGTAAAATGCCAGGCAATGAATGGGAAAAATTCTCTAACCTTCGTCTTCTCTTTGGCTATATGTATACTCATCCAGGGAAGAAACTCTTATTTATGGGAAATGAGTTCGGACAAAGGAAAGAATGGAATCACGAAGAAAGTCTTGAATGGCAAACCTTACATGATCCTTTACCTCAAGGTTTAAAAAAGTGGGTAGGTGATTTGAACAATCTTTATAAAAATGAACCTGCCCTTTTTGAGCTGGATTTCGAGCCCGCAGGCTTTGAATGGATAAATCCGGATGACTGGGAAAATAGTGTAATAAGTTTCCTTAGAAAAGGAAGAAATAAAAAAGACTTACTCCTGGTAGTAGGCAATTTTACTCCTCTTCCTAGATATAATTACAGAATTGGGGTTCCTGTTCCAGGCCTCTGGAAAGAATTATTAAATAGTGACGGTAAAGAGTATGGGGGGAGTGGACAGGGAAATTTAGGTCAGATCAAAGCAAAAAAGATACCCTTCCATAAAAAAGATTACTCTCTTACCCTGACCCTTCCCCCTTTGGGCATCCTTATCCTGAAGCCAAAAATAGAATAAAAAAATATTTTTACCTTATGGGAATAGAAAATGTGTTTGCTTCTCCACTATTTTAAATTTTAACCAGAGAATATTATATTTAGCCCTTTTATCTCTGGATATACTTCTCTATTGACTTCAACATACTACTCGGATAGCGAGTAAGGCGTATTCGACGAGCTAACTCCTTCTCCCCAAATATATCACCAATCCAGTTAGCAAAGTCATTATTTCGCTCATTAACGTGGTAAGAAAATAAATCCTGACCCATTTCTTTTAAACTTTCCATTAATTCAGCGATATTCTTTAACCTTTGTCCATTATTCAAATAGAAATAGTACTCTGGTGAAGGGGCATTTTTCGTAAGGTCTATATACCGGTATTTCTTAGCCATTTCTTTTTTCACCTCCCCTCTTTAATCCCTTCGCTTGCCTTTTATTGTAAAAATCACCAAATTCCAGTAAAAATTTTTTAACTTCTTCTACTTTTCTTTAAAAAGAATATAAAAATGCTTATAAACAAAATTACCTGACTCAAGGGCGAATTAAGATCAAATACCGAACTTATTTTGATATTTCTTTGTACCAAGCTTAAAATTAAATCTTCCACCATCTCTTCAGAGCTGAAATTTTTTCTAAGCTTAGTTAAAGTAAAGGTTTCATCTATTAAATTCTGCAAAATAGGATATTCCTTCAATTGAGCAGGAGTAATAGTGGCAGAATACTCTTCCTGTGCTCCGCTAAAAGTCACCCTTTCCTCAGAAAAAACATAGATTAATACCTCAGTTCCCCAGGAAGGAGCACTTAAAGCACTTATTTTTAAGGGATAAATTATTTCCTCAGAAAAAAACATTACCCCGATGGGCTGAATAGCCCCCGAATAATCATCGATATTAATCTCTGCCTCTTCAAATTGAATCTTCATGGCGATAAAAAACCACTCTTTTTGTATATAATAATCGAGTATCTCCTGACCTTCTGCCGGGAAGGCATAATTATTGTCATTCAACCAGGTTAACAAAGCATGGGGATCAGAGGCAGTTAAAGTAGTAGTATAATAAATGCCAACTTGATTTTCCTCCCAAATATGTATTCCTTCATCATTTGAACCGACATCGGGATAACCTATACCCCATCCGCAACCAAATCCAGAGGAGCTTTTGGTTAATTTATATAGCTCATAAAATATATCATCTTCCACAGAAAATAATTTTGGATAGGCGGGCACTGGAATAATCCAAGCAAAATCTTTAGTATTTCCTTCGTAATCTATCTGAAAGATTATCTTCTCTACCCTTTCATCAAAGACAATCATAGCTAATTGATTTGGTTCAAAGATATCTTTATATAGTTGAGTAAATAAACCACCATCCGCAGAAGACAGAGAAATAAAATAGCCAAAGAGTAAAATAACCATCAACATAAAGCAAAGACTTTTCTGCATAAATCCCATCTCCTTTTTAGCCAAGAGATCTAAAATTAAATCTTTAAAAATATTTTTGTCATTCTATACCACTTATATTCGCCTGAGTATTACCTGATAAAATCATCTTTTCATTTAATTTAATTCTGACTTTTTTATTATTTTATTTTATTATTTATTTATTCTATAAAATTATGGAAAATCCTCTTTTTTTATACCGGGAATAAATATTTTATAAGAATCCCCTGGAGGAAGAATGGAAGCATTTGCTTCTCGGAAATCTAAATGCTATAATGATAGAAATTTCTTTCCTTCCAGGGAGAGATCACCTAGAGGATCGCTGAAAATGCATTCTAAAACTCTTAATAATATAAGTCCCCGGATCAGAAAAAAATTAATTCTCTGGGCTATTCTTCACCCTCGCTACTTAAAAAGTTACTTTTCTTTATATCATTCCTACCTTAAAGCCAAAAAAATAAGAGAAAATGAGTTAAAAAAGGGATTACAAATTCCCTCTACCCTCATAATCAGTATTACGCCCTACTGCAACCTTAATTGCCTGGGTTGCTATGCTCATACCGCCGGAAATATTCAACCTGCCCCCCATCCCAAAACTAAAAATCCTTTCTCACCTCTATTAGATTATGAAAAATGGAAAAAAATCTTACAAGAAGCAAGAGAATTAGGGATATTTCTGTATATAATTGCCGGAGGAGAACCTTTCTTATTCCCCAAATTAATTAATTTTTGTGAAGAATTCAAGGACCTAACCTTTACTATCTTTACTAACGGAACCGTTCTCGCGGAGACTGATTACCAAATTCTTAAAGATTCGACTAATTTGGCTATAATTGTTAGCATAGAAGGGAGCTCTGAATTTACCGAGCAGAGAAGAGGAAGTGGGGTATACGAAAAGGCTTTAAAAACAATTCACCGATTAAATAAAATAGGAGTACCCACGGGAATTTCTTCTACCATAACTCGAACAAACTATAATTACTGGATAGATCCTAAAAATATAGATAACTTAATTAAACAAAATATCCGGATACTCTTTTTAATTGAATATATCCCCCCGACACTCCCTGTAACTCCACCAAAAATGAAAACAATAGATAACTTCCTCAATTCTTCTGCAGAAAATAATTTATCAGATTATTCATTCCTGCTTAGTTCCGAGGAAAGAAAAGAATTTAGAAGACAAATCATCAAATATCGTTCTACTAAACCCATCTTTATTATTCATTCTCCTGGTGATGAGGAATATTTTGGTGGATGTATATCAGCTGGAAGAGGCTTCGCCCACATTACTCCGGCAGGAGATCTTACCCCCTGTCCAGTATCCAATATTGCCACGCACAATCTTACTTCTTCTAGCTTACGAGAAGCGTTAGCTAGTCCTCTTTTTAAAGAAATACGCAAAAATAAACAACTATTAGAAACTGACGGCTTACCCTGTGCTCTCTTCGCCCATCCCGAAGAGGTCTCTAAGCTCGCCAATTTGGTGGGGGCTTATAGAACAGATTTAAAAATTTAATAAATTATCTTTTCACTTTTTCTGGCTTTCTTAAGTCAAAAGATCCTCTCTAAATACTTAGATAAAATACGATCCGGACTATCATAAGAAGCTAACAAAGAAAAACAAGCCAAAGCATGAATGAATTCTATCGGATAATCCATCTGGCTCCAGACCTTAAATCCGTCTTCCCCTAACCAGGCAATACCTACATCCTTGTAATACTTGGGCTTTTTAATGTCTCCTTCAGCCTGACTGCAAGCGATTATTCTTGGTTTTTCTCCCGAAGTGAAAAAAGACCGAAAATAGTCCAACACCTGGGTAGGTGCATTACCTGCCCCAAAACCATAAACACATACTATTTTCTTGTCTTTACTCAACTCCTGCTCTATCCCCGGAAGACATAGAAACCAACTTACTTTTTTACAAATATCCATTACTTTACTCTGGTTATATTTAAGGATGGTATTTAATTCTTGCGGAGGTGAATATTCTATCTTACCTGAAAAATCTGTCTCATTATTCTTGATCACCCAATCAGGATTAAAATAGACTGGTGTGCCATTTACAGTAATAAATACATCAGGATGGAGAGCGTGAGCTTTATGGGCACGCATTCCGGGAATCAATTTCCAGTTGCAATAAATCCAGACCCCAGAAAAACCAGAATATACTACCTGAGCTGCTCCTCGTAAATTCACCATCACATCCTCTGGAGTATAATCTAAAGTAAGTTGGCTGCCGGTGATAATTATGGGAAAAGGAACCAGGGGAAAACAAATACTCAACCAGGCAGACAGATAGGCCATAGTATCAGTTCCATGAAGGATCAGTACACCATCAAGCTTTCGTGATAGTTCTTCGATAATCAGAGAAGTAAACTTTATCCAGTGTTCAGGACCCAGATTAGAGCTATCTTCGCCCGGAATACCCAGGGGTTCCTGAAAAATTAATTCCACTCTCTTGTCTTCAAAAAACCTTTCTATCTCACTCTGGAGCGAAGCAAAGGCTCGGTTATCTGGACTGGTTATCCTATTTTTCCGCTGAAAACTACTCACTATCGTCCCCCCGGCAAAGATCACCAAAACCCTCTTTTTCTGTCTCATTTTAATCTCTCCTGATAAAATTTTTCATAATTAATTTTTACTCTTTTAGTCTTTTGATTAATAAAAATACTATTTTACTTCATTATCTACTTCACCTGTTCGTTTTTTTCTTTCTGTTTAGACCCATACTTTCCCTGTTCAGCTCTTTGTAGTAAAACTTCTTCCTTCTCTCCATCCTCCGGGAATAAAGCTATTCCTATATTGGTTGTTAAATTGATTTGATTGTTCTTAATAAAAATTGGCTTAATGAGAGAAGAACATATTTTTTGCACTAAATCAATAGTCTTTTCCCGAGATTGATTAAGGGGAGATAGTAATATAATAAAATCGTTCTCGCTATAACGACATAACTGATCAGTCTTTCGTAAAAGTGTATTAAGTCTTCTGGCCACTTCCTGAGACAGTAAATTGTCTTGCTGATCTTCAAATCTATTTATAGCTTCTTTAAATCCATTTATATTCATAAATAAGATTAAAAATCTATATTTTCCCTCTTTCGCTCGGAATATCTCCTCTTTTATCTTTTCGTATACTAAACCCCGGTCAGGCAATCCGGATAAACACCGATATAAATTAAAAAATTTAATCTTTTCTTCCGCCTGCCTTCTCACAATTACAGTGGCAATTTGTTGAGATACAAATTCCATTAATTTTACATCTTTATAGGAATAAATATTAGGATTAGTATAGCTTCGCAATACCATTGATCCAATGCTCTTATTTTCTACTTTTAAAGGAACACCTAACCAGGCTTGCTTATTGGTAATAACATCCCGAGAAACAAAATCTCCCTGGTCAACCATCTTTTTGTAGTCGCGGTAATTTAATAATAAAGATTCCCCTTTTTTGAAGATATAACCAAAGATACTATCCGAGAGGTCAGGTCTGGAAATAAAAAAATCTTCGTCTCTTTCACCTGTTTCATCAGCATAAAAGGAAAAATAAAGCTGATTCTCTTCCTCATTGAAGAGAGTAATATAAAAATTAGTAGTATCTACAACGGTACTGATCTCTCGCCGAATTAAAGTATAAAATTTATATAGAGGAATATCTGAGTTGGCTAACCTAGAAATACTATACAATACATTATTAATATTTTCATTTACTTTACGATTAGTAATATCGTCCAATAACCATATCTTGCCGATAATCTTTCCTTTTACCTGATTAACTGAGGAGGAAAGGGAAACACAGATAGTTTTGTTATTCCTCTTCTTAACTGTAGCCTCTATATTATGGTGATTTTGCAGAGCATCTAAAAATTGCCCCGGGTAATCGATGAAGAACTGGAATATTTTCTTGCCTCTCAGTTCTTCTGGGGAGTATTCCAGGAGTTTTTCCAATTTATTATTTACTTCTAGAATATAACCTTCCAAATCAGTATATACCAGTGCTTTGGGTGAATTCTTAAATATTCCAATAAATTCCAGTCGACTTTGGGGAAGAATTTCCTCCTGGATGGGGGGAGTAAAATTCTCTGGCGGGGGGTTATTTATTTCTACCTTTTCTTCCTCTTCTTTATGCTGGTCGGAGTCAATAATCAATTCTTTTTTTGACTTCCTAAATTTATTGAGCCATTGATTTAAATAATTTCTTTTTTTCATTTTTTACCTTTTTTCTTTTTTAATAAACTTATTCTAATGAATTTTTTATGAGAATCTTATTTATTGCCCAATCATCCTGAAATTATAAACTATCTAAAATTATATCTCTTGATAATTAAATTTTATTTTCTTATCCTTACCACTTTCCCCTGGTTAGCTTTTACCAATTCCTGAGAAGAAATCTTGATCAAAGATCGGTCGGAACCTCCCCCTGAATAGACCATTTCTTTCTCTAATACTTTCGGATCAATAAAAAAGGTAGCCTGGTATCCAAAGGAAGGAACACCTCCACAAAGATAACCCGTCTTTTCCAAAATCTCTTGTGGTTGAGCTGGCCGGGGAGGATCGATTCCAAGAATTATTCCTATTCTCTTGGTACTTACTCTATCTTCTCCTTTTACTATGGCCACTATTAAATTCCCTGCTTTATCTATCAGGCAAATATTCTTTACTAAATCGCTTGCTGAAGCATTTATAGTTTTAGCTGCCTCCTCCACCGAATGACAGGAAGTCTTAAAGGAAAAATGTTCTGCTTTTATCTTATTATCTTCTATATACTTCTTTATCTTCTCTTCATAATAATTCATAAACAGCTCCCTTTTAAAATTATCTGTTCTATTCTGGTTTATATCTTTTCCTGGTTAAAATTAAACTCCACTCTTTCCTGAGAGAGTACATACTTCAATCTTGTGCGCAAAAGTTCGAAAAATAAAAGATAAAAATTCATACTTTATAGTAGCTAAAAAATCCTCTGTAAAAAGACTTATCTCGTATTTTCGCTCTAATGGGTGGAGAGATAGATAAAGATTAGCCAATACTATGGCAAGCATTTTTCGCTTATTGATTAGTATTACTTATAAATCAACTCAAAAAGCTGATCAGCTATCTTCTGGTCCAGATTCTTAAGCACCTTATATTCTTCTAAAGCTAAAGCCCTCTCCCCCTGAGCGAGATAAATCATTCCCAGACCAT
>Ga0172364_10001580_pt1 | contig 17703 bp, 18 predicted proteins | sample LakKivSesite10cm_FD_114545 | JGI IMG/M metagenome (GOLD analysis project Ga0172364, IMG submission 114545) | Sediment microbial communities from Lake Kivu, Rwanda - Sediment site 10cm | ecosystem: Environmental > Aquatic > Freshwater > Lake > Sediment | place: Rwanda: Western Province, Lake... | reverse complement strand
TTTGAACCTGGAAATTTTCAGGACATGGTAGCGAAGGCTTTCACTCTGATTCAGAACAGATCGTTGCGTAAAAGGATTGCCGAAAAGGGCAGACGCACGATCGAAGAGGGATACACCTGGGATCGTGCGGCCAGAGTTCTTTCAAATATTTTTCAGGAGATCATCGCTACTCCGCATCCCCAAAGCGAGATGGTATGAGTTACACGATTTATTCTTTTCTTGACCGGTCTTCAGCAGACGAAAAACAGTGGGCCGAACGCACCGTGGAGGGTGAAATTCGAAGTTCACATACGCGGACACTGGTGAAGGTATTTCGGAATTTTTTAAAAGAACCCAATTTAAAAGTACTGGAAGCGGGTTGTGGACTGGGCGGTTGGTTGCCCTTTTTTCAGGATATGGGGCATCACATTGTCGGCGTGGAATATATGCCCGATATTGTTGAACGGGTGAAGGCGTACGATGCTTCTTTGCCTATTGTTCAGGGCGATGTCAGTCGTTTGGATTTTGCGGACAGTTCGTTTGATGTGTATGTCTCGCTGGGAGTGATTGAGCATTTTCAGGAAGGACCTCAGCAGGCACTGGCGGAAGCCAGACGCGTTCTTCGTCCAGGAGGTCTGGCGTTTGTTACAGTGCCCTATTTAAATCTATTTCGGAGAATTTGCGTGCATCCGCTCCGAGCGATCTATTTTCGGATAAGAAGAATACAGGGGAAAGAGGATTATTTTTGGGAATACCGATATACAAAAAAAGAGATGTCCCGATTTCTCAGAGAAGCAGGATTTGAAATCATCTATACAGGAATTGATGATTATATTGCTGAGGATAAAAAGCACCACATCGGTCTTTATGCAGATTTTTTCTTTCTCAGGAAGAAAGGCGGAGAAGTTTGGGAATTAAATGCATTGGGGCAGATGCTGTTAAAGATAGGGCGTTTTGTTTCCCCGTGGTTTTTTTGTTCGGGTCTCCATATGGTTGCACGGAATGAAAAGCATGAGAATGAATAAGGATCTTTGGGAATAGGATGCGTGAAAAGGTGAAAATAAACGTACTTCAACTTGTGGAAGGATTTAGTGGCGGCGGAGCCGAAAAGAAGCTTTTGGAACTGGCCAAAGGGGTGGATCCCATGCGATTCAGGACAGTGGTGTGTAGCCTTGGTCTGGGTGATGAGTTACAGGGCGAATTTGCAAAATTACGTCAGTTCGGCATAGAGGTGATCCGGATTCCAAGAAAATTGAAAATTGATCCCGTTTTAATGTACAGATTGGTCAGGCTGATCAAAGAACACAAAATTGATATAATAATGACCACCCTGTTTTATGCCGATGTCCTGGGTTCCCTTGTCGGAAGAATCGCGGGTGTCAAGGCAGTGTTTTCTTGGGAAACGATTTCTGCACCCGAGTGGCTTCTCTGGCGAAGGCTTTGGTCCTACAGATTGGCCATCCGGTTTTGCGATCAGGTGGTCTCTGTGTCCAAGGCAACGGCAAAATTTCTCACCGAAAAAAGAGGTGTCGCGCAAGAAAAAATTACGGTGATCCCTTATGGTGTTGATCTTCGTCCTTTTTCCGGAGGGGACGGTATTGAAAATCGGGAAAAAATGGGTCTCACCAAAAAACATAAGGTCATTGGTATGGTGGGCCGGCTTCATCCTCAAAAGGGACATGTCTATTTGATTGATGCTGCGGAGAAGATTGTTCGAAAGCATCCCAATGTGAAATTTGTCATTGTTGGTGATGGCGAACTACGATCGGATTTAGAGAAACGGGTTGAGGAAAAACAGCTCAGCAATTATTTTCTTTTTACAGGGTTTCGTAGCGATGTTCCCGAAATGATGAAAACGTTTGATATTTTTACTTTGCCTTCTCTTTATGAAGGATTGCCCAACGTCATTTTGGAAGCAATGGCTGCTGCCAAACCTGTGGTTGCAACCTATGTGGATGGGAGCAAAGAGATTGTTGTGGATGGCGAAACGGGTATTTTGATTCCCCCAAGGGATGTGGAATCGTTGAAGAATGCCCTTTGTGAATTTTTGGAAAGCCCTGAGAAGATCAGGACATTTGGCCAAAATGGAAGGAAACGCATAGAGAACCATTATTCTTTGAAGAGACAAGTAAAAAGTTTTGAAGGTTTGTATGAAGCGTACTATCAGAGAGCGTGTCATAAAATGGTTTCATAACATTTCATTCAAGGGAGAATTGTCATGAACAGGTTATTCATAAATCGAAAAGTAGTTCTTTTTCTGACGAAAGGGATCTGGTTTTTTATTTTTTGGGGTATCCAAAACGTTGTTCTGCTTGCCCAGCAAGGTCCTTTCTATCCTCGAATTGGTGTTTTTCATTGGAGTGGTGCTCCACCAGAATGGTACGCCCAATTTGGCCTTATTATTACAGCGAACAGAAGCCGAACTTTTGCTGAGGCGGTGAAAAAGATCAATCCCAACACATACGTTTTGGCAACCACAGACTGGAATGTGGGCAGTGAATTAAGCATCCCGGACGAATGGGTTGTAAAAGATTCCAAGGGAAATAGAATAATGATTTATGGGGGAGCGTATAAATTAGTAGACATGAGCGATTATTGTTTGCCGAGTTCCAAATACGGGGGGAAAAAATACAATGAATATTTGATTGATCACATGACAAACTACTGCGATCTCACGGTATTTGACGGTGTTGCAAGTTGCGGTGTGTGGGAGTATCCCTTTGGGACAACGGATGTGGATCTGGATAGAAACGGTGTAAATGACTGGGAGGAACACGGCAAAAATTGGCTTATTAGCGTATGGTCGAAAGGGCTGAATAAAGCTGTTGCAGGTATTCGGGCCAGAATTGGTCCCAACAAATTGATCAGCTTGAATTCTGGCCGTTTTCATACTTTTGAATGGCGCACAACGAATGGTCTTATATCGGAACACGCCAGTATCAACTACAGTTGGAAGTCGCATCGAACCGCGTATAGAGACTGGATGGCCGCGGCTCCCTATCCTCACATCTATTTGTTGGACGGCAAAGGAACCAAAAAGAATGATTTTTATTGGATGCGATTTTTATTGGGACTTACGCTCTATGGAGATGGGTATTTTAGTTATTCCGATGCGAATTCAAGCGAACACCACTATGACAAATATTGCGACGAATTTGATGTAGACCTCGGCTATCCCAAGGGGGCGATGCAATCTCTCTTTTTAACTGGCCAAGATGAAAATGGAGTTTGGGTGCGATTTTTTGATAAGGGTGCTGTTATTGTCAATATTGACAATAAAGCCAACACAATCACCAATGGCCAAATAAGCACATTGTCCGGATATGACGGTCCCTATTACCGTTTCAAAGGAGGTCAGGATCCACAATTTAATAATGGGCAACCTTTTAGTGATGTTACTTTGAAGGGTTCCGTAGTAAATACGACCGGTCTTGTTGGAGACGCAATCATTCTTGTTAAAAATCCCACAACAGTTGTTTCGGATATTGTTATTGACAATGTGGATGCGGGCACTTCCCCTGCCAGCGAACCGGCCAAACTCGTTGGAAACTGGCAATCCCTTGTGAAAAACAATGCGGGTTTTTGGACAATGGGTGGAAGAGAATACAGAGGAATTTATGACTATGCAGTGGCTCAGCCTGGTTCTGGAACAACCTATGCAGAATTCAGACCCACCATTGGTGTGGCAGGGAATTACGAAGTTTTTGAATGGCACGGCTGGATAGGAAATACGGCGGATGAACTTCAAGAAGCGACCAATGTACCTTTTACAGTGACGTACGCCAAGAACTCTACGGCCTCAGGAACTATTAATCAGTCTGTTGACTATGGCAAGTGGAACAGCTTGGGAACCTATTATTTTGATGCGGGTTCTGGTGGAAATGTCACCATCCGTAACAATGCCAACGGTATGGTCCTCGCTGATGCATTTAAGTTTGTCTACAAAGAAAGTGCCACGGATACACAGGCTCCCAACGAGCCCAGACAACTTCGAAGCGAGAATACAACAGAAAACAGCATCACCTTACGCTGGTCTGTTCCACTAGCAGCGAGTGACGGGGATACAGCCACAGCATATCAGGTTTTTCGCAATAAGTCGTTACTGGGCACGCCAATTAAAAAGTCATTTATGGATACCGATCTTTCAGAAAATACGACCTACCTCTACGAGGTCTATACTCAGGATGATGCAGGCAACAGAAGTCCGTTGGCAGCTACCGCCAATTTTACGACTACAGCCGATACAAGACCGCCGGAACTCGTGACCGTTCGCATTGTGAGTTTAACGTCTTTGCAAGTTATGTTCAGTGAGAAAATGGAACAAGCCTCGTCTGAGAATTTTTCGAACTATCGCATTGAAAGCGGTGTCACTGTCACTGCGGCAAGCCTATTAGAGAATCTGAAAACTGTCGAACTTACCACCAGTCCCCACATTGTAGGAGTACCGTATACACTTGTCGTAAATAATGTCAGAGATCGCGCTGTAGTGCCAAATACAATTCGTCCAAATAGCAGCTTCAATTATGTGGGAGGATCAGGAGACACCTTGAAGGTTGTTATTGCAGCGGACAATGCGTATGAACTTTACGTCAACGGCGCTTTGATTGGATCCAACGATAATTGGGGAACAGCACAAATTTACTTGGTTCCCGCTGTCACAGGTAAAAATTTGATCGCAGTTAAAGGAATTGATTTGGGGGGTGAGGGTGGTCTGGTAGCGGAGATTGATTATAAGGGTCAACATTTTGTCACCAATGAAACGTGGAAAGTTGCAACTACGAAACAAGAAGGTTGGGAGACGTTGACTTTTAATGATGTGGTTTGGCAGAAAGCCACCTCTTACGGGCTGCACGGCGTTGCTCTTCCCTGGGCGAAATATTCGAATGTAAAAAATATTTCCACAAATTCGGGTGTGCACTGGATTTGGTCTTCGGATTATAATAATGATAATATTGTGTATTTTCGATTGGCTCTAGGAACAGGAGGAGACCTCACACCACCCAGCCCGCCCAAGGGAATTGTTGTTACAAAAAAATAGCGTATTTTCCGTTCTACTGAAAAGAGAAAAAGCAAAGGAGGGGGAAATCTTTTTCGAGAAGAAGAGATATTTTTAAATTTTCACTTGTCCTTATCAATTTTTCAATGTAACCAAAGAGATCCGCTAAGGAATAGATTTTTACTGAACAAGAGAACTCTACAGATTTTTTTAATCCTTCTTTTCACGATCGCAAATACGAAGCGCCGTTGATATCCACGATGCATCCTGTCAGGTATTCTGTATTTTCTGATGCCAGAAAGAGAATTGTGCTCGCAACTTCTTCAGGACGGGCTGCACGTCCCAGAGGACTTTGACTCCGTATGGCGTCTCCCTCCGGGCCAGCCAGCATGGAGACGGTCATGTCCGTTTCTACAAAACCAGGGGCAACCACATACACAAAGATTTTATGAGGAGCAAGGGCCTTGGCAAAGGATTGGCTCATGGCGTTAAGACCTGCTTTGCTGGCACCGTAGGCTGGGGATTCAGGTTCTCCCCGAAAAGCACCTCGTGAAGAGATGTTGATAATTTTTCCGCCTCCCTGTTTTATCATGTGTTGAGCCACGAGCAAAGAGAGATTTGCAGGCCCCAGGAGATTCGTTGCAAGCGTACGGTGCCATATCCTTTGCCATTTTTCGTAATCAATCTCCGCAATGGAGTACGTCTCATAGATTCCCGCATTGTTTACCAAGATATCAATGCTGCCCATCTTTTGGACAGCGGTGTGAACGAGATGTCGAACGTCCTTCGGATGGGCCATGTCGGCCTGTACAATGATATGCGGACCGCCCTTGAGAGAGGCGAGCGTTTCTTTTGCTGCTTTCTTATGGCTGCGGTAGTGTACGATCAAACGAGCGCCCTGTTCTGCGAACTGTTGGGCAACGACGCGTCCAATTCCTCGCGAGGCACCTGTGACCACAACGACTTTGTCAGAAAAATTCATTTTGTTTCCTTTTCAAAATTGTGATCCAATATGGAAAAGAGGCGAAAGCAATTTTCCGCCTCTTAAATGATCGAAGAAACGTGTGTGGGAAAATATCTATTGCTCCGGTGGAAATTTTTCAAGGATTTTTTCTGACGCCTCCAGAAGATTTTCAGTAGGATTCATACGATCCAATATACCAGTTCCGACACCTTGCCAGACCAGTTCTTGGTTTTTATTGTCAACCATATCAATGACCAATGTGCCCTCTTTATAGCGGATCACTTGGCCGGGTTTCACTTGCCAAACTCGATGCCCCCAGCGCCCCACCCGGTAGGCGGGAGGTACATACTCTCTGTGCTGCTGAACGAAAGCATAGAACACCATCCAGAGATCCGCATCCTTTTGCGTGTTGGCCTCGACGAAACCCTTGCCTTCCATCGTTGATTTGATTTCGTCCATGATCTCTTTCGTAAAAATGGGATTACGCAAAGCACCCGCTCCGGCTTTTTGTTGGGGTGTTGGTTTTACAAAGTAAAATGTTTGGTAGTGACCAAAGTTTGTGGCCTGATCGTAATGTACGGTGACATTTACTGAGGCACAGCCCAGTAAGATCAGAATAAAGAAAAAGAGCAAAACGTAGGCGTTGTTTTTCATGGGAAATTTCTCCTTTTCGATGGACCTAATACCCGAAATTTTCCAATTTGAAAACAATAAGAAGATTTTGAGCGAAAAAGTCAAGGGGAAAAATGCATGCTTGGTGGATGCTTGGAAGACATGAAATAATCGCAGGGATTTTTGAGCATTCCTGCTTATATAATTCCAAGTTCGAGTGCAGCCTCTTTACTCTATCTTGCGGACGATACGCGGCTGGAAAAATTTGCTCCGCCCAAACGATCTGTCAATCCATGCGACAAACAATTCCGATAAGACAAAACATCCGAAAAAGCCAGCCAAGCCGATGTCTGAGCGCCCTGTAAGACCATGCATGATGAAATAGGCTGCTATCGAAAGAATAAGGGGAAGAATGAAAACGAGAAACGCGGCTGTCACAAGACTTCTGGCTTGGGTCTCTATTTCCACGCTATCGCCTGGGACATACTCCTTTCCTTCCAGCTCCAGTGTGAGTTCCCTTTTGCCTGTGCCCATGCTGTGGCAGTATGTGTTCATTCCGCACGATTTGCAGGTTCCTCGGGAATCCAGTTGTACAATACCCTTTCCTTCTTCGATACGAAGAATGCGTCCCCATTCTCTCATTGCGAATTCCTCCTTTCGGTCTACTCTTTCTCTATCCATGTGTTTCTACTTATAACGCTGCCTTGTTCCGAATGGATCCTATTATTTTTTTGTTTTAATTTTTTCCTGCGGCGGACGTGCGGTGGGGGTCATTCGTAAATTTTGGAATCCAAACCCATACCAAAAAACCACTTGACAATGGAGGAGTGGCTTTTTATATTTATCGGTGTTACAAAAATTATTTTCATAATATTCTTTGAATATCTATTAAATATTTATGCTAAACATTTTAACTCAGAGAAGCGTAATGATAACCACAAGAATCTTGCTTTTTTGTTTTTTCATCGCTCCTTTTGTGTTTGGGAAAAATGTTCCGTCGCCTCTCTCTCCCAAGGCGGAAGTGGATTCCATCCGGATTCGATACCATTTTAATCCCATCGTGGTCACCGCTACCAAAGTGGCAGGGGCCCAAAGAGATCTGGCATCCAGTCTCTCTCTCGTAGATAAAGAAAAACTTCAGACGGCTCCCTCCCATACTTTGCTAGAAATCATGCAAACGGTTGTACCCAGTCTCTACGCTACGGAATGGGGTGTCATGGGATTCGGCGTTGCAGGAAAATCAGCCGGAAAAATCTCTCTCCGCGGCATGGGTGGAGGTGCCAACACCCACGTATTGATCCTGCGCAATGGCAGACCCGACTTTATGGGTCTCATGGGATGCACCATTGCCGATGAATTCACAACAGACGGTGTGGATCGCATTGAAATCATACGCGGACCAGGCTCTTTTCTCTACGGCACCAATGCCACAGGTGGCATCATCAATATCATATCCAAAAAAATGCACAGAGCCGGCTTTGAAACCCAGATAAGCAACGGGTACGGTTCCTTTGAATCCCGTACCATCACTGCAAGTCATGGAGGAAAAATCGGCAATTTTGATTACTACATCACAGCGGCCACACGAAAAACCGACGGACATCGGGACGACGCCAATTCCTCCTATGCCGGCGACCATTATACGATCCATCTTGGGTATGTGCTGAGTAAAAAGACAACATTGGAAATGAATGGCAATTTGTCCGACATCCGGCTGAATGATCCTGGCCAAATCACGGACCCCAAGTACAAGGACTGGTACAACATTTTACGCTACGGCGGAGATGTGGCGATTGTTCATCAAAGCGTATTGGGTGAGTCCCATCTGATGTTACACGGCAATTTTGGACGCCACCAATTTTTTGATGGCTGGCATTCCAACGACCGGATCCTGGGATTCATGGTGTATCAGAACACAAAACCTTTCAAGGGAAACGTGACGACCTTTGGTTTCGATTACAAACGCTACGGCGGCAATGCGGTGGATGCGACAACAGACTACGGTGAATTCTTCATCACCGAATTTGCCCCGTACTTTCTTATCCAGCAACTCTTTGGGAAACGGTCCATTTTTTCAACAGGTTTTCGTTTGGAGCATCACCAACTCTACGGCAACCAACTGCTTCCCAAAGCCGGACTCGTATACCATCCTTCTCAAACCTCGGCACTGCGTCTTTCCATTGCCCAAGGATTTCGAAGTCCATCCATTCGTGAACTCTATTTTTGGCTTCCAGCCAACAAAAATTTGAAGCCGGACAGACTTTGGAATGCTGAAATCGGTTTGACCCAGAACATGGGACACCGAATGCAGATCGAGGCCGTGCTTTTCCGATCAGAAGGGAAAAATCTGATTCAATTCAGCGCGCCTCCTCCCAGATGGGTAAATTCTGGGGAATATATTCAAACCGGCTATGAAATTGTTTTCAACTGGCTGCCCCTGGATGCTTTGGAATTGGGCGCCTCGTGGACCAAAATGGATCTAAGTAAAGAGGCGTACAACACACCGGGAAAAAAGCTGACGGCCTATGTTCAGTCCACCATGGGAAAGCTGAAATTTTTTGGTAGTCTGGTTTACATCCGGGACTGGATGGGAGCCGAGTTTCAGGGATCCAATCCCCAACCCATACGCCATCCCATGAGAAATTACACCGTGATCCATCTTTCTGGTCAGGCTGCCATTGTGCACGGGATTGGATGCAAAGTGACCCTCAAAAATCTTCTGAACACCAAGTACGAGGCCATGTACGGCTATCCCATGCCAGGACGGCACATGCTTTTTGACATCACCTACGATTTTTAAAAACTCATGACTGAAAGAACCCAAAACCTCGTCTCGAGCGCCCTTTTTATCGCGTTGGGGATTTTACTCCCCGTGCTTTTTCATGCTTTTGGAGTGGGATCTGTATTCCTTCCCATGTTCTGGCCGGTAGCTGCATGCGGTTTTTTTGTCCCCATTTCCTTTAGTTTGTACGTGGGCATTCTGACACCTCTTCTTTCCTATATGACGACCGGTATGCCGCCTCCTCCCATCTTGTACAGGATGATGCTCGAATTGGGATTCCTCGGAAGTCTGACGGGTCTGCTTTATCAAAAAACACGATGGGGAATCTTTTGGATCGTCCTTGTAAGTTTTTTCTTCACGCAAGGTATCGGCTTTCTGGGTGCTTTTGCCATTGCGCCTATTCTGGGATTGCCCCCGCAGTTCTATGCACTGATCTCTCGGATAAAAATTATCCCCGGAATGGTTTGCATGGGAATTTTCATTCCGTTTATTCTGCGGCGTATTAAAAACGAACCGGTTTTTAAATCAAGAAAACGCATGGCGCAATCCCACAGAGACTATTTCAACCGCTTGGCCCCAGAGTGGAACGGCAAGGTGAAAGACGATCCCATCTTAAAGGAGTACCTGATGCGATTTGGTGTCTCCGCCGGTGATCGTATTGTGGACATTGGAGCAGGTACGGGACGAATGGCAAAACATCTGATTGGCCTTGTTGGGAAAAACGGATGCGTTGTGGCAGAGGACATCTCCGACCGCATGCTGAAAGAGGGAAAACGTCTTTTGCAAAATCCCCACTTGCATTGGGTCTGTGATGATGTGATGTCCCTGGCATTCAAGGAGGCATCGTTTGATAAGGTGCTCTGTTTTTCCGCATTTCCGCATTTCCCTGATCCCACCGTGGCCTTAAAAGAGATGCATCGGGTGCTCCGCCCCGGAGGAAAACTTTTAATTTTGCACACCTGCTCCAGCGAGCGACTGAATGAATTTCATGCCTCTTTGGAAAACACCGTCTGCAAAGACGTCCTCCCAGCGATCAAAAACGTGAAGCCCCTTTTAAAACAGGCCGGCTTTGCTCCAGGAAAGATGATCGAAAAGGATGACCTCTACTGGGTGGAAGGATGGAAACCGCTTTAAATTCCGAGTGTTTTCATTTCAATGATCACCGACATTCGTCCTTCCTTATGCATTGCAATTGAGCAATTCTATCCGAAGTGACCGACCGGAGCGATCCAAAAACAACGTCATAGCTATCCTGCCTGAAAGATACCGCCTTCATTTCACGCAATCGCCTGCCGTAAAATATTTTCATTGATTTTAAACTGAAAAATCCGTACTCTTATTCCAAAATAAAACAGAATCAACAAATCCCCATGTCTTCTAAAAACACAAAACTCGATCAACTTAAAAAAATTTTATCGGACATGAAATCCGTGCTTGTTGCCTTTTCCGGCGGTGTGGACAGCACGTTTCTTTTAAAAATAAGTCAGGACGTGTTAAAGGAGAACGTGCTTGCTGTCACTTCCGGTTCGGCGATTCAGCTTTCATTCGAACTGGAAGAGGCAAAGGCGCTGGCCAAACGCCTGGGAGCAAATCACATCATCATTTGCTCGGAGGAGATAGAGGATGAAAATTTTGCGGCAAATCCGCCGGATCGGTGTTATCACTGTAAAAAAAGAATCTTCACGGAGATGAAAGCGCTCGCCAAAAACAAAGGCATCCGGTTCGTTGTGGATGGATCCAACAGCGACGACTCACGCGACATCCGGCCCGGTAGGAAAGCCCTCGTAGAGCTGGGGGTTCGAAGCCCATTGCGTGAAGCCGATCTCTCTAAGAAAGAAATCCGTGACTATTCCCGCCAGATGGGCCTGCCCACCTGGGACAAGCCGGCTCTGGCATGTCTTGCCTCCCGCATTCCGTACGGCGATCGCATTACACTGGAAAAATTAAAACGCATTGATAAGGCCGAATCCTTTTTGAGAAGGGAAGGGTTTACGCAAGTACGTGTCCGGGATCACGGCACCACGGCACGGATTGAGGTGTTGCCAGAAGATAAAACCGTATTTCTGGATGAGGATTTTTCCAAACGGGTTATTCGAAAATTTGAGGATCTGGGTTACACCTACGTAGCGCTTGATCTCAAAGGTTATCGAACAGGAAGTATGAACGAAACGGTAAAATCACATGGACAGTCATCGGATTAAAAAATTACTGGAAGACGTTCAAGCCGGCAACGTGGAAGTGGCCGAGGCACTGGAAAAATTACGATCCTTCCCCTACGACGATCTGGGATTTGCCAAAATTGATACCCATCGTTCCATTCGGCGAGGTTTTCCGGAAGTCATTTTTTGTGAAAGAAAAACCCCGGCTCAGGTTCAGGAAATTGTCCGAAAAATGATACCTCACAACGCCGTGATATTGGGAATGCGGGCGAATGATGCGGTCTATCGGGCCGTACGCAAGGTAACACGTCAGGTCGCGTACCACAAAGAGGCGCGGGCCATTGTGGTGGGGACCAAACCGAAAATTGAGCACGAAGGAACGATTCTCATTGTTTCTGCAGGCACAGCCGACATCCCCGTGTCAGAAGAAGCAGCCGTTACAGCCGAGGTCATGGGCAATAAGGTGGAAAGACTGTACGACGCCGGTGTTGCAGGCGTTCATCGCCTGCTGAATAATCGGGACAAACTCTATGCGGCCAATGTCCTTGTGGTCATCGCAGGCATGGAAGGCGCCCTTCCCAGCGTGGTCGGAGGTCTTGTGGATAAACCGGTCATTGCCGTACCCACCAGCGTGGGGTATGGAGTAAGTTTTCAAGGCGTGTCCGCACTTCTTACCATGCTCAGTTCCTGTGTCCCCGGGATTGGTGTGGTCAATATTGACAACGGTTTTGGAGCCGGTTATCTGGCCAGCTTAATCAATCGGCTTGGAGATAAAAAACAGGGCACCTCTGCCCCTTCTTGATCGTTAAAAAACGTATCCAGAATTCGCACGACTTTTACAGGACTTTACAAAATATGAAGATCGCTTATTTTGACTGTTTCGCAGGTGCCAGCGGTGACATGATCCTGGGATCGCTCATAGACGCGGGATTGGATCTTTCCTATTTGGAAAAAGAGCTCGGAAAACTGAAACTGTCCGGCTGGAAAATCTCCACAGAAAAATCGGATAAAAAAGGAATTTCCGGTACAAAATTCTGCGTTGCAGTGTCCCGTGATCCCCATCACAGAAATCTGAACGACATTCTCCGCATCATTGATGGGAGCACACTCTCGCCTGAGATAAAAGAAAAAAGCACGCGGATTTTTCAACGCCTTGCAGAAGCCGAAGCCAAGATACACAATAAAAAAACAGAAGAAATTCACTTTCACGAAGTCGGCGCTGTGGATTCCATCATTGATATCGTCGGTGCGGTCATCGGACTGGAAAAACTTGGCATCGCGAACATATATGCTTCTCGCATTCATGTGGGAACCGGTTTTCTTGAATGCGCCCACGGCACCCTCCCGGTACCGCCGCCAGCTACATTGGAACTTTTAAAGGACGTCCCTATTTATTCGACCGGCATCGAAAACGAACTGGTCACTCCGACCGGTGCGGCCATTCTTACGACCCTATCCAACCATTTTGGTGCAATTCCCTCCATGAGGATAAAAAAAATCGGCTACGGCCTGGGAAATCGAGAGCTTTCGATTCCCAATCTGATACGCCTCATTGTCGGACAGCCGATAGAAAAATCCGATGAAGATACCGTCCAACTTATCGAAACCAACATAGACGACATGAATCCGCAATTTTACGAACACATCATGGAGGTTCTCTTTTCCCAAGGAGCCAAAGATGTTTTTCTGACTCCCATTATCATGAAAAAAAATCGCCCGGGAGTGATCCTCAGCGTACTTGCCTCTCCAGATCGCGTGGACGACTTGGCTCGCACGGTTTTTCAAGAAACGACCACTCTGGGGGTACGCATCTCCGAAGTCAAAAAAAGAAAAATTCTAAAGAGAGAGATTCTGACTGTAGCAACACCCTGGGGAAAGGCAAGAGTAAAGATTCGAACCACGGACAGCTTGCAAAGGACCTTGGCACCTGAGTACGACGACTGCAAACGGTTCGCGCAGGAAAATAAGATCTCCTTGCAGACCGTTTACGACGAAGTGAAAAAAGCTGCCGAAAATCAGCTTAGAAAAAAGTGAAACATGTTTGAAAACATAGAAGCGACTATAGACTCATTGAATGGGATTGTCTTTTTTCATCTCGAAATCAGTCTGTAGAGAAAGTATACCATGTTGAAGGCCAAAGAGATCATGACGAAAAACGTCACGACGATTCATGAAGACAAAACACTGTTCGATGCCATTGAGACTTTGGTGTGCAAGGAAATCAGCGGATTGCCGGTTGTGAATGACCGTGGGAGGATGGTCGGTATCATTACCGAAAAAGATATTTTGAATTTTGTATTCAGTGGTAATCTCAAGAATACGAAAGTAAAGGATATCATGACGAAGGATGTCGTCAGCTATTCTCCCGATGATGATGTGGATACCATTGCGATCGCCATCAGCCAGGAACGGTTCAGGAGAGTGCCTATCATAAAAAATGAAAAATTGGTGGGAATTATAGCGAGAAGAGACATCATTCGTGTGGCGCTCCATATTAGTTGCAAGGTGTAAAATTCACCCGTCATTTTGTAAGCGGCTTTGAGTAGTGAAAACGGAGAAGGCAACCTTCTTTAAGAAAGTTGCCTTCGCGACACGCAATGGATTTTCGAAAATGTTCTTTCAATCAGGATCCATGCGGATTAATTTCGTTTTGTCGGTCATGAACGGCAGCAGATCAATGGCCTTGATGGCATTCTGAACATTCTTTTCTACGGAGGTGTGAGTCACGATAACGACATCCACAGGTTTTTCTGGGATATACGTTGCATTTCTCTGTATGACAAAACGGATGCTGATGTGGTTTTCCGACAGGATTTTCGCAATCTGCCAAAGCACTCCAATTTTATCCTTCACCGGAAATCGCAGGTAATACTCGGTTTCCACATCTCCTATGGGAACGATCGGTATGGATTTTAAATTCTTCTTCTGCACAGAAATGGGCGGAAGGGGCGTCTTCTGTCCATAGAGCTGAAAACGGCATGCCTCCACCAAATCACTGACAACAGCAGAGGCTGAAGGATATGCCCCTGCTCCAGAACCGTGCAGCATGATCGGACCCACAAAATTTCCGTGTACAGAAATGGCATTGAAGGCACCGCTGACAGTGGCCAGCATATGCGTATTGGGGACCATTGTCGGATGTACACGGCCTTCAATCCCCTGTTTGGTTTTGCGAGCCTTTCCAAGAAGTTTGATTTGATAGCCCAACTCGCGAGCATATTCAATATCGTTCAATGTAATTTGTGCGATGCCTTCCACATAGAGACTCTGATAATCAAAATACCCGCTGAATGCAAGGTGCATCAAGATGATGAGCTTATGTGCTGTGTCGTATCCTTCGATATCAAACGTGGGATTTGTTTCTGCGTATCCTTGTTTCTGTGCCTCTTTTAAAACGTCATGAAAAGGAATACCCTCGGCAGTCATGCGGCTGAGAATATAATTGGCCGTACCATTCATAATGCCGGAAATCTCCTGAATCTCGTCGCCCGCAAATCCTTCCCGCATCGTTCGAATGATCGGTATGCCCCCACCCACACTGGTTTCAAACCCAAAATGACCCCTTGCATCGTAAGCCGCAGGAAATATAACTCTGGCCCTTTCAGCCAACAGGGCCTTGTTTGCCGTAACAACCGATTTTCCACTTTTCAGCGCCGAAAGAATAACCTTCTCTGCCGGTTCGATCCCTCCCATCAGTTCCAAAACAATATCAATCTCCGGATCATCCAGAATGAATGAAAGATCATCGCTCAATGCAATGGAGGAGATGTCCACGTTTCTTTTTTTCTTTTTGTTGGCAACCACGGATTTCACGATGCGTACAGGCATTCCCACTCTTTTTTCGATGGTTTCCCTATTTTTTTGAAGCAACTCAACAACACCCGTGCCAACAACACCCATACCAAACATGCCGACACGAATGCAATCTTTCACATTTCCATCACGATACATTTTTACAGGTCCTTAAATTGTTCTGTGAGTTGGGCAATCTGTTCAAACTTGGACTGCACCTGATCTAAATCCTCACCGCTGCGGTAGGTATCCTTATCCAACCGTCCAGCAGGATTCAATTCGTGAAGCACATTCGGCTGATTGAGATTGGGATTTTTGTGGGCATACGGCCACAACCGGAACGAACCGCCTGTAATCTCATCAATGACCATCACTTTGCCCTTGATCAGTCCGTACTCGAGCTTGAAATCAACCAACTGAATGTCGAAATGCGCAAACGCTTTTTCAAGATGCTCAAACACCTCGGCATTGATCCTGCGCATTTCTGTGTAGATTTCTCCGCCGCCTTTTGTCCGAACGATGTAGTCAATGTATCCTTCGTCCAGCATGGGATCGTGCAAGGGGTCGTCTTTGTAGTGAAACTGTGTGATCAATGGATCGTACCGGGTACCTTCTTCCACGTTTTCCCATTTCAGAATAGACCCTGCTGCCACTCTTCTTGTGACGACTTCCAAATTGATTTTAAAGTCCAGCTTATGAACCAGACTCACCTTGGGTTGCGGACTTTCGATATAATGGGTCCGAACCCCCCTTCGATTGAGAAATTCAAAAATGTCCCGGTTGGTTTTCCAATCTACAAGCGCCTTGCCCTTGATGACGTCGTGTTTAGCGCCGTCCCCGGCCGTGATATCGTCCTTGAAAACCATATAGACCGTCTTTTTGTCTTTTGGATTTTCATAAATGATTTTGGTCTTCCCCTCCGCGAGTTTCTTTAGCCTTCCAAAATCAGTGGACATCGTTTCTCTCCTTTCCTTTGATTCCGAGCACTTATGTCAGATGTTCCACCAAAATTTTGATTCCCATCCCTATCAGAATGAGCCCTCCGACAATTTCAATCTTTTTTTCAAAAAAATGACCAAAGCGACCTCCCACAAAAACGCCGGCAAAGGACAAAAGGAAGGTGATACCACCGATAACAGCAACGGGAGTAAGGATTGAAATCCTCAGAAACGCAAAGGTAATCCCAACGGCCAAGGCATCCATGCTTGTGGCAATGGACAGAAGGAACAGGACATAGAGATTAAGCGGATCCCTGTTTTTCTTCTTGGATTCCAACCTGTTGGATTCGTACATCATTTTGCAGCCAATTAAGGTTAACAGTCCGAATGTGATCCAGTGATCAACGTTCGAAATAATGTCCCTCAGACCAGATCCTGACAGCCATCCGATGATGGGCATCACCGCCTGAAACATACCGAACGAAAAAGCGATCCGGAGAGCATGACGGATCTTCAAATATTTTATCGCAACTCCGCTGGCGATGGAAACGGCAAATGCATCCATTGCCAATCCCAGCGCAATCCCGACGAGAGTGACAAAATCCATTTTTGTTATGCCAGCCGGAAGGGGATCCTTTTTGGCCCATGAATGTACAATATTTTGTTTTTCCGATCAAGAAATATTTCGAATTCCGCATCCCTTTTTTGGTATGGGTTTCGATGATTCCCGTTTTTTTATTTGAAGAGGGGTTTATTTTTTCTCCCCAAGGAGGAGGAGATGAAGAGGAAGGGGTGAAACTTCCGGATATTTTTTATTGATTGTGGATTCGTGCATGCATTTTTACAGAAGAGGTTCGAAGAATGGGTCAAAGGTCTTTCCCCGTTGTTGTCATGACCAGTTTTCCGTGTTTGACACCTCGGGTACTGATGATGTCGTCGGCCAGTTTTTGGATATTTTTCGCCTTGCCTTGAACAGCCAGAACTTCCATACAATTGTCTTGGTCGAGATGAATATGCATAGAAGAAATCACGGAATTGTGTTGTTTGTGTTGCTGTTCCGTAAGGATTTCTGTGAGTTGCCTCTGGTGATGATTGTAGATGATGGTGATCGTCCCCACGATTTCCCTATCTTCTTCCTTCCATTCTTCCTTCACAAGGCGTTCCCGCACCAGATCCCGGAAGGCCTCCGACCGGTTGGAGTATCCGTGCTTGGCGATGAGATCGTCAAAACGTTCCAGGAGTTTGCTGTTCATAGAAATCCCGAATCGTGTAATTTGATTCATGTGTTGTCCCTTTTCAAAAACTTTTACAAAACCACGTTCAACCCTCCCCCTGATTGTTTTCTATAATTATTAAAGCTTTGAAACTTCTGAAAAATGATTTTAAAAGGATTGTCATCCCGAACTCGTTTCGGGATCTCAGCCTAATAGACTCTGAATCAAGTTCAGAGTGACAAGAAATGTGACTCTTATCAATCATTT
>Ga0172364_10001578_pt1 | contig 17712 bp, 18 predicted proteins | sample LakKivSesite10cm_FD_114545 | JGI IMG/M metagenome (GOLD analysis project Ga0172364, IMG submission 114545) | Sediment microbial communities from Lake Kivu, Rwanda - Sediment site 10cm | ecosystem: Environmental > Aquatic > Freshwater > Lake > Sediment | place: Rwanda: Western Province, Lake... | reverse complement strand
TCCGGTCGGAAATTTCCACATCCCAGGTGAGAATGCCTCCCCCTCCGCCGCAACACCGCGATGTGTCCTTCGCATGTTTCATCTCGATAATTTCGCACCCGATTTTCTTCAGGATTTCGCGTGGCTCTTTGATGATTTTCGCCCCTCGAGAAAGGTCGCAGGGGTCATGATAGGTAACCTTTACGTTCAAAGGTTTGGCGATTTTTTCGGGATTTAGACGCTCGTTTATTTCCTGGAGGACATGCCGGACTTCCCTGCCGAATATCTTTTCCAGTTGTACCTTGCACCCCGGGCAGAAGGTCAATATCGGCTCGGTTTTGACGGGGAATGCCTTTTTCAGACGCTCTATCTGTTCCTCACATTCCTCCCCGAAGCCCATTACCTCAAGTGGAAATCCACAGCACACCTCGCGTACGATGCGTGGCGATACGCCGAGCTCTTTCAGCAGGCGAATGTTCTTTTTTGTGCTGTTGGTGCGTGAGAGATGCTGACAGCCGATGAAGAGCGGAATCTCGCCCTCCTGAACGGGGAACTCCACTTCGAGGTCGGCGAAGATGTTGCCCGTCTCGCGGATATTTTTCGCCACGGATTTCTGTGCCTCGACCGCTCTGCCCCGCCTGATGAGTTCCCGCCGCGCCGCAAGCACCAGGTCCGGGCATTTCGTTTTTCCCGGACACCGCCGCCAGCAGTCCCGGCACTGAGTGCACTGGAAAATCCGGTTCACGAGGTCATCGTCCGGCTCCAGTTCGCCCGTGATGAGACCGTATGCCATTGTGATGCGCCCGCGCGGGGAACCGGTGTCCCAGCCCACGTTAAGAAATACCGGACAAACGAACTTGCAGAATCCGCACATGGTGCAGTTGAACAGTTCCTGTTTCAGTTTTTCAATGTCGGGATATTGTATGCTCATTTGTTCAACTCACCCTTTCCGCCAAGCTCAACAGGGTAACGCAGATTGTGAAGGAACGTCTTTTCCCAGTCGAAGATTTTATAAGGATTGAGAATATTTTTCGGGTCGAGGGCACGCTTGATGGCTCGCATGAAGGGGATGGCGTCGGCGCGCTCCTTGTGGAAGTATTCCGCCTTGCTGATGGCGATGCCATGCTCGCCGGTTACCGTCCCACCGAGGGCAAGCACGAGGTCATAGATTTCCTTTACCGCCTTTTCCGCCTGACGCCAGTGGTCAGGATTTTCCGGGTTGAGCAGAACCTTGGTATGGAGATTGCCGTCGCCCGCATGGCCATAAGGCGGAATGTATATGTCATATTTATCCTGTATTTCAAGGAAGCCTTTCACCGCCTGCGGGACTTTTGAGATTGGCACAGCCATATCATCAGCCAGCATGATTGTGGCAAATTCCGGCTTCAGGATGGAAAGCGAGGCGAGCAACTGCTTGCGCCCCTTCCACAAATCCTCGATGCGCTCAGGGTCTTCGGTGTAATCCATGAAGAAGGCGCCGTTTTTCTCGCAGATTTCGCGTACCTTTTTAATTTCATCCTTCACCGCCTCGGGATGCCCATCGCAGGCAATCAGGAGAAAGCCGCCGCACTCCGGCAGTCCCAGTCCCGTTGCTTTGTTTACCGCCTTGACGCAGATGTCGCTCATAATCTCCAGTTGCGCCGGGAATATCGGAACGGCGATGATGTCGGCGACGGTCTGACCCGCTTCCACGAGTTCTCTGAAGGCGGCGATGCAAGCCGCTGTTTTTTCGGGAAGAGGCGCCATCTTCAGCGTGATTTCCGTGATGATTCCGAGCGTGCCTTCCATCCCCACAAAAAGTTTTTCCATTTGATATCCGCTGGCATTCATCAGCGTGCGCGTGCCAAAGCGGACAACCTCGCCCGTGGGCATGACGACCTGCATGCCAAGTACGTAATCCCGTGTGGCACCGTATTTGAGTGCCCTGTCGCCGGAGGCATTGGTCGACACCATGCCCCCGATGGTCGCCGCCTCACTGCTTGCCGGACCGGGGATAAAGAAGCGGTAATTTTTCAGCGCATCGTTCAGGTTATCGCATACGACACCCGGCTCAACCACGCAGAGCAAATCACCGGCGTTAATTTCCTTGATGCGGTTCATGCCCTGCATGTCGAGGACGATTCCGCCCGCAATGGGGATGCTGTGACCGCAGAGTGCCGTGCCCGCCCCGCGCGGGACGATGGCGAAATCACGCTCATTTGCCAGCTTGACGATTTGGGAAATCTGCTCCGGCGTTTGAGGTCGGACAACGGCATCCGGAATGTTACGGTGCATGCCGGCATCAAACCCATAGACATACAGGTCTGCTTTAGAGTCCCTTACACACTCTGCGCCCACAATATCCCGAATGGCGTTGATGCTTTCTGCCCCCGCACGTTTTTCCACAATTTTCATCAAAGTCTCCAGCTCAAATGTCATTATGCAACGATTTCTTCCATCCCAGCCCTGCCTCTGTCAAACCCAAACCTGCGGGAATTGAAAACCGCGGGGAGTCACGGGGAAATGCAGTATGATTCAGAGTTTCATATAACATCTGAAAAGGGCTTGCGTCTCATCCAGCACATTTAGTATAAGAATACAAGTTAATCACCAGTTCAAATGGTCTAAAAAAATGAAGATACCTTAAAAATAGAAAGGATTTTGAACTATGAAAACTCAACACATAGTAAGGGTGCTCAGCATCGTCGTTGCCGCGATGTTCTGGGTAGTTTTTCAAGGCGGCACGTGGGCAATCGCACAGGAGGCGACCCCGAGCGATGAAAATGGTGTGGAGGTTCTAACGCGTGGACCTGTTCATGAGGCGTTCGCCGAACCCACTGAATATAACCCCGCACAAGGGGCAGTGGTGCCCAAACAGCCGCCAGACCCCATTGAAGGAATCCCCCCGGACGAAAAACCTGATGAAGACGCCGTCTGGATTCCAGGATACTGGCAATGGGACTTCGAACGTGCCGATTTTATATGGGTCAGCGGAGTCTGGCGAGTTCCTCCTCCAGGATGCAGTTGGGTGCCCGGTTATTACACGGAGACTGAGAAGGGTTGGGTTTGGACGCCGGGGTTCTGGATGGCAGCCGAAAATAACGAAGAGGTTGAATATCTGCCTCAGCCTCCGGAAAGTCTGGAAGTCGGACCCTCCAGCCCAGCACCTTCCGAAGATTACCTTTGGACCCCCGGATGTTGGGTCTGGGTTGAGAACCGCTACGCATGGCGACCGGGATATTGGTTGCAGGCACGTCCCGATTGGGTTTGGGCGCCCCCGTATTATGTGCGAACGCCACGAGGCTGCATTTTTGTTGAAGGATACTGGGACCTTCCCCTCGAGCGACGCGGGTTACTGTTCGCACCGGTTTATTTTACCACTGCGGTTTATGCCCAGCCCAATTATTCCTATTCTCCATCAATCGTGATACAGATTGATATTCTGACATCGTGTCTCTTCATCTCTCCACATCATCATTTCTACTTTGGCGATTACTATGGAAATCAATACTCTCAGAGAGGATTCCGTCCCTGGTTTGAAGTTTACAGGCATCAGCATGGATATGACCCCATTTTCGCTCACGAACTATGGAATCACCATCGCAGGGATGCGCACTGGGCGAGTCGCCTGCGCAATGATTACAACTACCGCATAAATCATGCCGATGCACGTCCCGCGAGGACTTATTCGGCTCAGGCGAGAACCGTGGCGCATGCTCCGGAAAGTTCGCGCAGTAATCTCCTCGTCGCCGCGTCAGTTTCCGATGTTGCCGCTCGGCGTACCACACTGACGCACTTTCAAAAGATTAATGAAGGACAGCGCAAATCTTACATCAACGTAGGTAAAGAGCTGAGCAAATTCCGGGTTGACCGTGCAAAATGGGAGTCCAGGGCAGAAATTACCGGCGTAAATCAGCCCACACGACCGACCTTGATAAATCCCGAACAAACAAGGGTGCCGCGCACGGAGTTACCAAGGAAGCCAGGTGAAATCCAACCTGTCACGCCGCCCAGAGAACCAATTCATGTTCAGCCAAATCTGACACCAAAGTCGCCTGTTCAGTTCCCAACCAGCCGGACGCCAGGCAAGCCGGGTGAGGTTCAGTCCCCCAGGCAGACAAGGATAGGTCAGCCCCAGAAGGAGTTTCAATTGACGGCGCCTCAGATGCAGAGGATTGAAAGGTCGCCCATCTTCGACAAGCCCATTATTGGCGCTCCGGGTCAAGGGGGAAATCCGCCCATGCGACCCGAGTCACCCAGACCCGATATGAGTTCGCGCCCCAGGGGTGTGCAATCGAACAAGACCAAATAACCGTGACTGAACACCCGCATCCTGCCAATGCTAATTTAAACCACGGGGCTCACGGGGAATCACTGGGAAGTGTAATATGAGTTGAATCTCTATTACACCTGCGCCGTATTCCCCGTGGTTGATAATATTTTCTTTTCTATGATGAAGAAAGAGAGATTATCATATCGTGTTCGTGCATTTCTTGGTGATTTTGTATCTCCGTGAGAGATTGATTTTTTATCCTCACGCAAAGTCACAGAGACACGGAGATTGTAGCAAATAGGAACAGATGTTATAATAGATGTAATTCGTGAGTCTTATTGAGGTCAGAGATAGGTATCTATCTGGAAATTTGATCACTGGTTATATTCGGCACGGTGATGCTGCCATCCATGTGAAATAATGCATGTGAATCTGTGATCCATTTTCACCAAAGCACGGGCAAGTTGGTCAACAGACAGTGAACGTTCAGGATTTCTTTATTATTCTGTCTACCCAGTAATCTGGTGTCCGATGCAGATGAGCTATGGCGATGATGAAAATATGCCCCTTCTCAATTGAATAAAGAATTTTATATGGAAATTTGTGAACGAGAAATTTCCTTATTCTCCTCTTTCAACAGACCATGCCTTAGGATATTCAAGAATTCTCTTAACTGATTTTTTAATCTCTTCCTTAAATATTGTTCCCAGTCCCCGAAATTCAAGTTCATAAAATTCTATGGCATCTTCAAGTTCGCACTTCGCAAGTTCGTTGAAGATAACTTTCATCTATATCTTTTCCTCAAAGACTTCTTCGCAGGATATACCCTTCAGTTTTCCGCTTCGATAGGCAGCGAGACGTTTTTCTGCTTCAACAGTCCAAATCTCGTCTATTTCCTTGTCTGGCTCGTCAAGACTCATTAAGAGTCCTTCAACAACGACAATCCGTTCCTGAGGTTTCAATTGCAGGGCTTTTTTTAAAACAGTCTTACTGGAATCCATCGCATTACCTCCTTTTTCTCTCTATAGCGCGACACGGATTTCTTTATTAACAAACTATTAAAATATAATTAACAAATGTAGATATATGAAGTCAAGATGGTTTAGTGGATTGATGGGGTGGATGATTTTTAATATTCGGCACGGTGAGACTGCCGTCCATGAGGAATAGAGCGCGGGCGGCGGGTCCTTTGGCGGAAAGCGCGGCGTCAAGGGCGATCTGTAGGTCTTTGAAAGGACGGATGAAGATTTTTTGCAGGACATCCGGCGCAAGGTCGGTTACCGCCCACATCTTTGCCCAGAGCCCAATCTCCGCCATCTTCGCCGCCTTGTGCCAGCCGAGTTTATACTCGCCCGCAATTTTCGCCATCACATCCTGCGGCGTGTCGCACGATGAGAGCAGTTTGTAAAAGGCATTATCGCCAATCCCAACGCGACATTTGGAAACGAGGATGATGATGCCGCCATCATTGAGCGCCAGTTTTCCGTTATCAAGTGCCTTCTGCGCCTGATATAAATCCACGTCCATCGGATAAGGCGCAACGGTGACCACGATGTCCTCTTTGCGGGGAATGTCCACCACAAAGACCCGCCTTGCCGCCGCCACTGCCGCATTCATGGAGGTGATGATGTCGCCCGCCGTGGCGGCATAAATCCGCCTTTTGCTGTCAAGCACAACCTGAATGGAGAAAACTTTTTTGTCCTTGAGAGTTTTAAGGGCGTCAATCATGTCCTCGTGAACAGGATTGCCCTCAAGCGCCAGCGCTTTTGCTTCGGGACGCAGGGCATATTTGTGATTCATCGTGATGGTCTTGAAAGAAGCGAGACCGGGCAGGAATGATTTCCGCCCGCCGGTGTATCCTGCAAAGTAATGCGGCTCAACGGAACCGATAATCACAATGCGCTCCGCCTTCAGCGCCCGTCTGTTCACCCACATCTCCGTGCCATTGGATGACGTCCCGATAAAATCCATCTCGTCCGTCTTTTTTGCATCATGTACGAAGATGCGGTTCGCACGCCTCAGGGTTTCAAGATGCCTTCCGAAGATAAAACGGTATTCCTCCTCTGTGGGCGCCCGATGTGCGCCCGTGGCGATGATAAATTCGCAATCGGCTTTTTGAATGTCCTTCTCTATGATGTCGAGGACTTTTGATGTGGGTGTGGGGCGCGTGCCATCATTCACGATGAATAGCGTTTTGCCCCCGCCCGAAAGGAATTCTGAAAATGCTGGACTGTCAGGCGGATGTGCAAGAGCCGCACACAGCGTCTCCCCTTCATCCCCGCACTCCACCGGATTGGGATGTATAATGCCGGCAATGCGTTCATCAGGCACGCGTGCCGTAATTTTATCCAGACCATAAGGAACGCGAATATCCATATTTTTTTTACTCTGTGTTCTTTGTGTCTCCGTGGTGGGATTTACTTTTCTGCATCGCGGATGATTGACAGCGCTTCTTCGGGGGTCTTTGCCTGTAAAACTTTCCCAGGGAGGTCTTTGCCCCTGAATAGCCGGGCAATCTGCGCCAGAACTCCAAGATAATCCTTCCGAACCGAAGCGGAACCGAGGATAATAAAGAGCAGGGTCGCCTTTTTCCCGCTCACATCATATTTGACTCCCGCGCGCGAAACACCGAGCGCACCCACAAGTGGTGCCGGGTCAGGCAGGATGCCATGCGGGATGGCAACGCCGTTGCCAAGCATGGTGGATTGCTCCTGCGCCTCGCGCTGTCTTATGGCAGTCATGGCATCATCATAACTGACCACCTTCGAAGCCACCTGCGGCAGTGCCCTCACGCATCTCTCAATCGCCGCCCATTTCTCAACTTCATTAAGAGGACACAGTATAACGCCCTTTTCCAGAAGGTCACTCAAGAGTTTCACAGACTTTTCACCTTCCTATTTTCACCTTACTACTTTAAAAAAATAATACAACCATGACCGAACGGCGTCAATATTCAAAATATCACTGGACAAGATAGTCCCCTTCTGTCTCTTTTCACTGATATTCTTGAACAGAGAGAAAGGGAGACATGGGCGAAAATCGGCGCAATGAAAAAACGATAAAGATATGCACTGCAAAAGACCTTGTGGAACTCACCATTGTCAGGGAGGCGCTGAAAGAGGCTGGCATTGATTGCCTTGAGGTTCCTTCTGTGGATACCGCGTATGATGACATCTTTGTGCCGGCGAGGGGATATGCGGATATTTATGTTTTTGAATCAGACCGCCAGACCGCTCTTGAAATCATCTACTCTCTGGAACGGAAAAAAACGGAGGAACCGGAGGAAGAAGAAGAGGGATAATAATGCTCAATGCCGTTTAATCTATAGCGGTGAGTCTCCCTGCACTATTTGACCTGTTTTGTCCGCGTCCCGCCAGTTATGCTCTCCATTGGATTTGACATCATGGGATTTTTCTCCGCCGCCATTTCAAGAAATCTCCGATAGACTTCCTTCCAGCCGGCGTAATCCTCATCGCTCAGGATGTGCGGATGCCAGAGGAGGCAGAAGACACCCCTGTGTCGTTCCACCTGAACAAGCAATGCCCGCATACGTTCAAGCGTCTCCTCAGGATTTGTTTTGAGATAGTGAATGAATGTGGTGTCCATGGCGATGAGGGGAATTTCCACAAGAGAGAGCGGTTTTCCCCTTTCGGTGTCAAAGCAATGGAATGGGCGGCATGTCCCGCACCGGAATCCCGGAGATTCAGCAAAGCCGAGTGTGGTGTCAAATGGGACGGCAAGCGCCTCCAACTGTCTCCATGTGTCAGGTACGCGAATGCCAAGATAATGCTGTCGGCTCCCGATGGGGAAGTTTCGCGTAACAGAGATGAAGTGTGCAAGCTCCCGCGCAAACGCCTCGCTTCCTGAGAGGTCTTTCTCCCTGCGGAATAGTGAGAGATGGGCGGAGAAACTGAAGTGAATGCCAATGCCGCAGTCATTTTCCCTGAGTTCCCGGAGCAGGCGGCGGATAGGAGCGCTCCCGATTGCATAGCACTGGTCAAGGGGATGAGAGCCGCCGCCCATGAAAAAGTAGTCCGCCCGCACCCCGAATTGTCGGTCAAGTTTTGAGAGTTCGGGAAATGTCCAATATGGGTCTTGAGAGATTCCCAGTAGGCAGGAGATGGCGCGCCACCGATTGCCTTTTGCTGATGGAAGTCCCCGCCATGTGTATTTCCACGGCGCATCCACATCATGAGTTACATACAGTGCGAACGGGCTTCCGCCCCAGGGTTCGTGTGTCCGCCAAAGACGGATGGGCAGGATGCGTTTGAGCCACGATGCGAACAGGTCTGCATACTCATCCGCCAGCGGGCGCTCGAGGAGATGTGCGTGGGTGAGGAGGGACATCTCCGCGGGAAATCTCTTATATCTATCACGTTCCATGATGAGCAATTCCTCATAACGGGTCAGGAGGAAAAAGATGCCGGCAACAAGGTCGATGTGGCAGATGATTGAGACATCTTCACCTGAGACTGATTCCATCACCCAGTCGCCCGTTTCAGGTTTCTGTCCATACAGGATAGGGAGTTCGTTCCAATGTTCGAGAGGGGGACAGGGCAGGGATTGAGGTTTCATATAGTGTTCCCAGAAGATACCCGATTCACGGATGTGAATATTTGTGGGACATGCGGTGGGACGCTCTGGACCGTAAGAGACAAGCACATCCGCATCGGGCGCACATTCAGTCAGGCTCGCATAGCTCAGGAATTGGCATGACTCAATTCCCAGAGTTTCTGCCATCCAGGTGAATACATACCGGATATGTTGTGCGAATCCGGCATTGGAATATAAAACGGCGAGTCTCATAACTCATAATCCTTAATCAAAAGTTTTGGAAATTTGACAGGATTAACAGGATTTACAAGATTTACAATCATTTCCACCATGTCCATTCTGTCCATCCTGTCAAAAACATTCTTACAGAAATTTCCTGATGAATTCCACAGTGCGTCTGGCACTGCCGCAATTTTTGCGCGCCGTCAGTGCGGCGGTTTCACCAAGACGTCTCCGCTCCTCCTCGTCACTGAGAAGTTGTTCCATCCGGGAAGCGAGGTCTTTTGCGGAAACCTGAATTCCCCCTCCACCCTCCTGAAAGATTTTCAGAATCTCCGGCTGTTTATGCATGTGGGGACCATAAAGCACCGGTATCCTGTGCACCGCCGCTTCAAGGAGGTTGTGTCCACCGATGGGGACAAAGCTTCCTCCCACAATGGCGAATTGTCCCAGCCCGTAAAGTCGGGCGAGCGCACCGATAGTGTCCACAAGGATAACCTCAGGGTTTTCCACAGCCGGCTCGGTGAATCGTGAGAAGCGGATTCCCCTCTCCGCAAGCTGGCGCGCCACGCTTTCGAAGCGTTCAGGATGTCGGGGTGCAATAATAAGTCTGACATCGGGATTATTCCGTCGCACCACCTCCCATGCGTTTAGAATAATATCCTCCTCGCCCGAATGTGAGCTTCCCATGACAATGACAGGCGCATTGTGTGGCAATTTCAGGCGTGCAAGGAGTTCAATCCGCTCCTCTTCCGTGATGGGGGAACCGGAAGAGTCAAGTTTGCAGTTCCCCGTGACAGAGATGCACTCCGGGCGTCCGAGGAGGGCGGTAAATTTCTCCCTGTCCCTGTCAGTCTGGACGCAGGCGGCGGTGATGGCGTCAAATGTGCCTCTGAAAAGCCCTCTCACCTTCATCCAGTGTTTAAAAGAGCGCTCTGAAAGTTTGCCGTTGGCGAGAAATATCTTCACCCCGCGTGCGGCGGCAGACCGCAGAAAATTAGGCCATATCTCCGTCTCCATGAAGATATAAACCTTCGGGTCAAAATGTGCGAGAAAGCGGTTCACCACCGGTGAAAAATCTATGGGGTAATAAATGAACTCCCGCGCCTCTTTCGTCAGCAACTCCCGCGCCTTTTTCTGACCCGTCTCCGTGACCGTGGAGACCAGAATGCGGGCATCCGGTTCTAATTTTATCCATTCTGCAAGAACCGCCTTGCCCGCCACAACCTCGCCCACAGAGACGGCATGCAACCAGAGCCGCCGTCCGGAGGCATCAAGAGCCCATGGTTTTGAGGCAAGTCCCACACCGAGCATGCCCCTTGTGCTTTCGCGATATTTTTTCCTGAAGATAATCTTGTAAAGATAAGGTGGGAGAAAAAAAGGGGCGGCGATGAGATAAAAGACATCCGTTGCATAAACCATCTTGAATGCCTTTGTAATAACCACGGCGGACACGGGGTAGATAAAAAAATATTACTTCTTTTTAAATTCCCCGTGCTTCCCGTGGTTTATTTTTATCAAATTCACCAATGTTGCCTATCAGGATGCGGTGCCCCCGAAGGGCGCCTCTATAAGTTTTGTGTATCGTGCCCCATCAGGATGGAGTTCACTCCTGAACAGGATAACACGGTCAATCATGCACTCGCCCACAAAGCGAGATTTGTGAATCTCCACGACCTTCATCATGGCGGCGGTTCCGCGCAGACTCTTAATCCTTGCCAGTGTGAGATGCGGATGAAAGGGGCGATTTTCCCTTTCAAATCCCAGCGGCAGAAGCCCCTCTTCAATCTTTGCCTGAAGGGCGCAGGATTCCTCATCGCCATCTTTAACGCCCGCCCAGAGGACGCGCGGCTGTCGTGCGTTGGGAAAGACGCCAAGATTGCGCACCTTCAGGAGAAATGGCTTTGTTCCTTCAGCAGTCCTCCTCAGCACATCCGCAATTTTCTCCACCATCGTCTCCTCAATATTTCCCAGAAACTTTAGAGTGAGATGGATGCCTTCAGCCCTCGCCCAGGAAGGTGCGGCAGGGGTGAACTGAACACCCTTTTTCAGGTCCATGATGAGTTCTTCCAGATTCTTGCGTACATCGTCCGATAATTCAAGCGCAATGAAAGAACGCAGCATCGTGTTATCCTTTCACATTACATAACTCATGCAGTTATTACATAATGTCTTAAAAGAGTGGGGGCAATGAAAAAGTGAAAAAACTCTTGAAACGCTTACAAACGGCGGGGTATTCAAACGATTGGTTGTTTGAAAGACGGATATTCGCTCGAGGGAAATCGTGCCGAAGTGGCGGAATTGGCAGACGCGCTGGGTTCAGGGTCCAGTGGGGGAAACTCCGTCCGGGTTCAAGTCCCGGCTTCGGCACCAAATTCGATTTTTACCACAGAGTCACGGAGGACACAGAGTCTTATTTCTCTTTCCATGTCCGTCAACGGACATGGAAAGTGGAATTCTCCGTGTTCTCTGTGTCCGCCTGAGGCGGATAATGCCTTTGTGGTAAATTAATTTCTGCAAGGAGGTTTATTTTTGTTATTGACATGAGTCACCATGTCAGAATATTTACTTTCAAAAATTAAATAAACGACCCTGCAATCGTTCCAGTTGTCCGTTCCTGTTGTAACGCACTTACTGCTCTCAAGGAGGTGGTTGCCGTGGTTGTCCGCAGGTTCTCTATCAAGCAGGTTGTGGAGAAGACAGGGCTTGAAGAAAGCGAAGTCCGCTTTTACGAAACGACCTTCCGCGAATTTCTCTCCTTTACCCGCCTTGAAACCGATTACAACGAATTCAATGAAGACCAGATTGATATCCTGATTCGCATTAAAGACCTCATCCAGAAGCGTGGCTTTTCCGTTGATGAGGTGAAACGTGAGCTGAAAAGTCTTCTTAGAAAGGGCGGTGAAAAGACCGCGCATGCGCGCCCCGAAAGCTATGCACGCGTCATAGCCGTCACCAGCGGGAAGGGGGGCGTTGGGAAAACCACGCTGGTGGTGAACATCGCCGTCGCCCTCGCCCTCAAGAGAAAAAAGGTGGCAATCTTTGACGCCGACCTCGGACTCGCCAACGTCCATATACTCATGGGCGTCAAACCGCAGTTCAATCTTTCCCATTTAATCCAGGATGGTTTTGCCCTTGAGGATGTCATCGCCACGGGACCGCTGGGCATCCAGATTCTCTCCGGTGGACAGGGCATCCGCGAGCTGGCAAATCTGCGGGAGGAGGAGCGCCGCACCCTGCTTCGGCAGCTTGACAAACTTGAGCGCACCGTTGAATATCTCCTTGTGGACACGGGTGCCGGAATTTCGGAAAACGTCCTCCGCTTCGCCTCCTTTGCGGATGAAATCATCGTCATCACCACGCCAAACGTGGTAGCCGCGGCTGATGCATATTCCATCATAAAAATTCTCCTCAGCATGGAACCGAATGCCAAAATCGGTCTTGTCACAAACGAGGTCGGGAATATGTATCATAGCAAGAACGTCTTTAATCGTATCAATACGACAACGGAAAAATATTTAGAATATTCCCTCGGCGACCTTGGATATATAGAATCGGATGAATATGTCAGGGCGGCGAAGCAGTTGCGCAAGCCGCTCCTGCTCTCATTTCCCGAATCCTCCGCCGCACTTTCCATAAAGAGAATCACCGATACAATCCTGAACGATAAGGTGTTTGTTAACATGCGCAAGGATTCATCCTTTCAGGACCTGATGGGGGCGGTGAGAAGGACAATGGCAGGGGTGGGAGTATGAGGAATTATCAGTCCGCCTCAGGCGGATTCAGTCATCCACTTGGATGGCATGGAGGAAAAAATGGAAGTGAATGTCATTGAACTGGTGGACAGACCGGGAGCAGGACCAACACAGGCGGAATTCACCACGGAATCATCCGACCCTGTTGCCTTTTTCCGCCTGCGGGAAAATCCCTTTCTGGACAATGTCAATCCGGATTATTTCTTCCGCACGGAGGCTCATGAAGACGCCTATCTCAAGATGAAAAAGTGTATAGAGGATAATATTGCGCTTGGACTCATCTCCGCGCAGAGTGGCACAGGCAAAACACTTCTCACCCAGATTCTACTTCAGGAGCTGGACAAATCAAGATACCGCCCTGCTCTTATACTTGCCTACCCGCGTTTCTCCCGCAGTGCACTGCTTCGGGAACTGGCTCATGAGATGGGGATTTTTGGCGTCTCTCTCCGCCTCACCCTTCATGCCCTCATGAACGTCGTTCAGGAAAGGATTTATCAGCTCCATAAGGAGGGGGTTAAACCGGTCATACTGATAGATGAGGTGCATTTCCTCAGCGGAGACACACTTCATCTCCTCAGAACCCTGAGCAATATCGAGACTGCACGGGTGAAGCTGGTGACGATTTTACTTTTTGGAGAGGAGTCTTTTCTTGAAAAGCTTAGAGACCCAAGATTCAAGGCAATACTCTCAAGGACGTTCATCCGTGCGAACCTGCGTCCGCTCTTTGAATCCGAGGTTGAGCAATATGTGAAGTTTCGATGCCTTATGGCGGGCGGGCGGGGTGACCTCTTCACAAAAGAAACCTTTGTGAGAATCCATGAGCATACGGGAGGCATCCCGCGGGAAATCAATCGCCTCTGTCATAACACACTTGCTAAGGCGGCACAGAAACGAATCGCCTCTATCACGTCTGAACTCCTGGATGACGTCATCCAGAAGGGATATTAGAGAAAAGAGATAAGTATAAAGATTCACCACAGAGTCACGGAGAGCACAGAGTTTTTCTTAAAATATTAAAGATTTCTCTGTGTCCTCTGTGACTCTGTGGTGAAATTTTCTCAATTTTTTATATGAAGAACGCATTCTCAAAGACAGAGCTCCGACTTAAAGGGGAATTTCCCTGCCGCAGGTTTCCCACAACGTCACGTGAAATATCACCCGAAGAAGACCAACTGCTTTTTGACGTTTCCTCCGAGCCGTTACCCGGTCCCCCACCGCAGAATAGCGAGGGAAAACGTGATTAAACTTGACCCTCTTTCGGCTTCATGCCACAAAATTCACCTGAATTTATCAGTGTATCTCTCCTGGATTTGAAAATTGGATTATAAGAATTATATTGAGCATTATCGCCGTGACGCCGAGACTTATGACTATCAGCCTGCCTTTGATACCCATGCCGGTCAGATTGAGCGGCGAAGGGCGGAGTTCATACGGCACGTCCTTGGAAAGAAATATCTCCGCGCCGACTCTTTGGTTTTAGACATAGGTTCAGGCGGAGGGAGGCAGTTGGTGGAATTATCGCGCGCAGGAGCCTGCCCCATAGGTCTTGACCTCGCCCTCCTGAACCTGCAGAAGATTAAAGAGCGTCTTGTTGAGGATAAGGTCAAGGTCAGCCGCCTTGTTGCAGGCGACGCCTATGCCATCCCCTTCCGTAACGCCTCGCTTGATGTTATTATATTTTCAGAAGTCCTTGAGCATCTTGGCAAGCCGACGGATGCCATTGTAGAGGCGGTGCGCGTCCTGAAACCGGCGGGAATCCTCGTCATCAGCGTGCCGTTCAGGGAAAAGATTATCCAGCATCTCTGTATCCATTGCAATCGTCTGACACCTGCCAATGCCCACCTGCATTCATTTGACGAGCAAGCCATCCAATCCCTACTTGCAGGTCTGCCGGTGATGGTAATAAAGGAGGTGTTTTTCCACAGCAAGGTGATGAACCTTCTGAATCTCCCTTACCGGCTCCGTCATTTCCCATACACCATCTGGAGGTTTATCGATAGATTATTCAATCTTGTTTTTCGCTGTCCGTATTATTACGCTATTATACTTAGAAAAAAGATTTGATGTCTTTGGGGGGTATGGACATGAATGAAAAATTGCAGACAGGGCAAGTGGAGGTAATTATCAACCGTGAATTGTGCAAGGGATGTGGTTTGTGTGTAGAGGTATGCCCGCGGGGTCTTATAAGAATTTCAGGGATGGAGATTAACAGGCGTAGCTACCCCTTTGCACAATTTGACGACCCGGAGGGTAAATGCACCGCATGCCTGCAATGCGCAACTATCTGTCCAGACGTGGTGATTGAAATAAGAAAAGAATTTTAAGAGTTTAAAAGAGTTTAAGAAGTTTAAAGGGTTGAAAAATAGTGACGGGCAAGTTCATAATTATAAGAACCAAAATTCAAATATAAAGTGACTATCTATTCAGGGAGTTTATGCTGGGCGATGCCTGGGAAGACCTCCCGTCCATTAAATGAGCAGGTAGGGTCAACGTTGACCGGATTAGCGGTATAGATTCCGCCTGCAGGACAACGGGGTTTCGCTTTGAGGTAACCTTTGCCATCAGCACGCCAGAGGTCTGTCATATCTACAGGGTCTCCGCCCTTCAGGTTCTTATCAAAGATATAAAGTTCTTTAGCATGATCAATTTTGGTAAGGTTTTCCTGGCAGGCAATTCCTCTGGATTGTTCGCGCTGGCGAAGCCATGATGGGACTGCGATAAAGATAATAATTCCTATTATACCCAGCACGGTCACTATTTCCAGCAAAGTCAAGGCAAGAAGGGATTTTCTTTGTTTAGTCATTTCTTCAAGCCACCTGTGTCGCCAAGGCTAAAAAAACAGGGGGGCGTGGTGTTATCAATCGCCCCCCTTTTGTCCAAGGATGGTCTGCTTTGGCTGATTAACCCTTTGGCATAATATGCGGAATGAACGGAGCGTTGCTTGAGCCAATGGAGCAGGTCGGGTCGGTGCCAATCGGGTTGCAGGTGTAAGTGCCGCCTGAGGGGCATTTGGGCTCCTTTTTGACATAGCCATTTGGTCCAAAATAATTCGTGTCACTGAGGAAGTTGGACGGGGAGGCTGTGCCATTGGAGATCTTCCACTCCAGAGCCCACTGCTCTTTAGCGCCATCAATCTTGGTCAGGTTTTCCTGGCAAGCCTGTCCGCGTGAATTTTCACGCGCTCTCAGGAAACCAGGCACCGCAATGGCAATCAGGATGCCGATGATTGCCACCACGATCATGATTTCTACGAGCGTGAAGCCTTTCTTCATATTCGTCACCTCCTATTAATTTTCCCTGTGATGCATTAATATGCAAATTGAGTGCCAATATCCGTTGGAAATGTCATATATTCCCTCCCCGAAAGCTACATCATTGATTTTACTGATATTATGCCGAAGAACGGCAATACTGAGATTTTTTTCAACACCCTTTTTTCACTATATATTGGTGGTCTGACAGGATGTATGTGTAAGCGAATTCCCACTTTTGTGTAACACTCATTACTCATATTTTGGCGCCAAATTACACTATATTAGCCTGTGTTTGTCTCACTTAACAGGGAGTGCAACAGGGCATTTATCCTTGATTGCCTTATAAGCCGCAATTGAGACCTCCATGGCACGCAGTCCGTCCTTGCCCGTGATGGAAGGTGTCCGGTCATGTATGATGCAGTCAGCAAAGTCCGCCACAAGGCACAAATCCAGATTATCGCCTCCGGAAAAGGTGGAATGTTTCATCGTCTTATTCTGATAAAGATGGACGAGTCGCGGAAAGCAGTCTATGGAAAGATTAGCCCTTGTCCCTTTAAAATCCATCATCACATCACCCCAGATTTTATATGCCGGGTGCCGCGACCAGGATGCGTCAATAGAGGCAAAAGCGCCGCCGGATAGTTTGAGCATGAGCAGTGCGCAATCTTCCACGGATATTGCATGAAGTTTTGTTGACATTTCAGCATAGACCTCAGTGACCTCCTGCCCGAGGATATAACGTAGCAGGTCAGCAATATGGACGGTATGGTCAGTGATTGCGCCACCGCCGCTTAGTTTTTTATCAGTGAACCATCCTCCGGGCATGCTTCCGTGATTAGAGGTTTTGACGGCAAGAATTTTCCCAAGTGTGCCATCCTGGATGATTGAACGAGCACGCAAGACGGCAGGTGAGTAACGCATGGGGAAAGCCGTCATGAGTTTAATACCGGTTTTATGACATTCTTCAATCATTGAGCGGGCATCTTTTAGAGTTGTGCTAAGGGGTTTTTCGCAAAGGACATTCTTACAGGAGTGTGCAGCGGCAATGACCTGCTCTCGATGCCTGACATTTGCAGATGTCACTATAACCGCATCGCAGATATTTTCCTCGAGAAGTTTCTTCCAGCCCGCCTTCGACGCATAAGCCTTAACATGGGGATACATCTTTTTTGCCTGTGCAAGGCGTTTTGGGTCATCATCTGCAAAGGCGGCAAATTCGACCTGTGGTAGTTGCATCAGGGCGGCGGCATAGCTCCATGCGTGCATGTGTTCAAAACTGATAATTGCGACCTTTACCATATTTTTTCTCCTTTCACCGATTCTCTCTTCTTAGTCTCAGTAGTTCCTCATAAATTTCCACCATCCGTGGTGCATTTTTGTGCCAGTTATCCTTTTCGTTTATGAGAGGGATATTTATGGCAGCGAAGCGGGATTTCCAATCTGGATGGCGCAGGAGGATTATGAGTTTTTCCGCAAGGTCGGCGCTGTCTCCGGGGCGGAAGATAAGCCCATTTTCCCCGTGGCGGATGCGTGTTCTGTAGGCATCGAGGTCGGCAAGGACAGGTGCACAACCGCACGCCATCCCCTCAAGGACGGAGATGGAGAGGAGGTCGGTCGAGGGGCATGAAACAAATGCCTCGGCAAGATTGAGAATGGTTGCCATCTCCTTTTCGTTGAGATATTCAGTGACAAAGCGGAT
>Ga0172364_10001577_pt1 | contig 17715 bp, 8 predicted proteins | sample LakKivSesite10cm_FD_114545 | JGI IMG/M metagenome (GOLD analysis project Ga0172364, IMG submission 114545) | Sediment microbial communities from Lake Kivu, Rwanda - Sediment site 10cm | ecosystem: Environmental > Aquatic > Freshwater > Lake > Sediment | place: Rwanda: Western Province, Lake Kivu... | reverse complement strand
CTCGACTTGTTTGCCCGCGGTGTCGCTCTCCGCGGCGGGCGGGCCAAGCTTGCCCTCAGCCGGCGGGGGAGGCGCGGCCGGCGCGGGCGCGGGCGGTGGCGAGGCAGCGGGCAACGGGACCTCTCTGCCGCCGCGCGTGCGGCGAGCGGGCTCGCCGGGCGGGCAGGGTTCCTGAGAAACGATCTGGCGGTCGCGCAGCGCGTCCAGCTCGCGCTGCACGCTGGCCAACTGCTCCGGCGTGACGACCAGGTCGATCTCGACGGTCTGCGGGGCGACGCGCTCGGCCTTGTAGAAGTTCGCCCGCGAGACCGGCCTGCCGCCCTTGCCCAGCTTGGCACCGGCGGCCCCGGCCAGCACGACCGGGCGGATGCCGTTGGCGGCCAGCAGCGTCTCGACCTGCTGCTGCGTGGCCTCCAGATGGTCGGTGAAGATGACCTCGTTGCCCGCGTCAGGCGGCGCGGCGGCCAGGACCGTTCCGCCAGGGGCGCCGCCCTCGCCGCCCTGCCGGGCGCCCTTGGCCGCGATGTCCCACGCACCGCCGGCCTGCGACGCCTCGCCGGCGCCGAACTCCTTGGCGCGGTGCGCCACAGCCAGGCCGCCGTTGGAGACCACGTACGACTTCGCGTCGCGGGCCTCGGCGTCGGGCACGCCGTGATGGGTGTCCTTCGCGGGCAGCGCGCCGGCCTCGGGCGCGCCCGCACGGGGCGCCGAGCGAACGGCCAACGTCTCGCCGAACCGCGGCGGGTGCCGCAGCGTCTGGAAGATGACGAACCCCGCGCCGACGGCGACGAGCAGCACGGCGGCCGCGGCCGCGTAGCGCACCCAGCCGAACAGCCCGGGTTTCTGCTCGGCCTGGCGCGGTTGGAAGAGGCGCGTCCGCTCGGCCTCGGCCAGCACGCGGGCGACAAAGTCGTCGGGGGCCTTCTGCCGCGGCAGCTCGCGGACGGCGCGGCGGACGGCGGCCAGCGCGTCGGCCTCGGCGCGGAGGGCGGGGTCGGCCTCGACGGCCTGCACGACGCGCCGGGCTTCCGGTCCGCTCAGCTCGCCGTCGAGCCAGGCGGAAAGGTCTTGCGAGGTTGTGTCTCGATGAGCGTCCATCGTCAGCTCGCCGTTCTTAGATCGGCCAGTTTCTCCTTCAGGATGCACCGTGCGCGGTGGAGGCGGCTCTTGACCGTCCCGACCGGCACGCCCAGGACCTCGGCGATCCGGGCGTAGTCCATCTCTTCCACGTCGCACAGCACCACCACCAGGCGGAACTCCTCGTCCAGCTCCTCGAGGGCCGCCAGGACGCGGGCGCTGGTCTCCGCCGACGCGGCGGCGGCCTCCGGGCCGGGGTCGCGCCGGCGTGCCACGACGGCCGTCAAAGCGTCGCCCAGGCCGCCGCCGTCGCCGTCATCGGCGCCGCCGAGCGCCTGGAAGCGGACCCGCCCGCCGCGGCGCCGGTGCGAGATTGTCAAATTGGCCGCGATCCGGAACAGCCACGTGTAGAACTGGCTGTGACCTCGGAACTGCCCGATCCGTTCCAGCGCCTTCAGGAACGTCTCCTGGGCCAGTTCCTCGGCGTCCGCACGCGAGCCGCACATCCGCAGGACCATGTTGAAGATCCGGTCCTGGTACTTGGCGACCAGCGACCCGAAGGCCCGCATGTCGCCGCGACGGCTCTGCGCCACCAGGGCGGAATCCTCAAAGCTCACCTGCCCGCCCTGTGGGGCGCCGCCGCCGGCCGAGCTTTCCTCGGCCAGGAGATTGGACGCCTGTTCCGTCACAAAGTTCCCGAAGACAGATATCCCTTGTCGCCGCCCGCGCGCAACGCACCCGCCCGCGGCCCATCAAGTATAACGCAGGCGCGGCGGGTCGAATACATGCGGCTCATTCCTCCAGCAGCGCGCGGCGCTGGGCGAACAGATCGTCCAGCCGTCGCCGCAGCGCCGCCGACGTCTCCCCCGGCTCGCCGCCGCCGCCCGCCACAGTCGCCAGGAGCGCCACCAGCGACGCGAAGTCGCCCAGGTCGATCCGCTCAGCCGCGATCCGCCCGCCGCGACCCTGGTTGTGGTAGTTGGCCAGCGGCAGGCAGACGGCCGCGGCACGGTAGCCGCAAGCGCAAAACGCCGTCGACTCGCAAGTGCCGCCGGGCATGAGCGCCCGCGCGAAGCGCAGCTCGCCGTCGCGCCGGGCCAGCTCGCCCGCCGCGGCCCACAGGTGCGCCGTCAGCTCCGGGTCGAACGTGCTGGTGTTGTCGCCCACCCGGACCACCGCTCCGCCGCCCAGGGGCGCCTGCGCGTGGGCCTTCGACGCCTCCACGCTCAGCACGTAATCGCCGCGCGGGATCGTGCCCAGCCGGCACGCCGCCAGGGCGCCCACGAACCCCGCCTCCTCCGCCCGCGTCAGCAGGGCCGACGCGCCGGCCGGCGCCCCGCGCTCGGCCAGCTCGTCCAGCGCGCAGAGCACCGCGGCCGTGCCCGCCTGATCGTCGCACGCGCACGCCGCCACGCGCCGCCCGCGAAGGGCGAACGCCGGTACATCCCAGGTGCCGATCGTCCCCGGCGGCACGGCGGCCGCGGCCTCCAGCATCAGCCGGCACGTCCACCACGCCGCGATGCCCGCGGGGCGCTTGTCGGCCACGACGGCCGTCACCTGGCCCGCCGGCGCATGCAGGCGGACGCGCTCGCCGGGGCCGTAAAGCGCCGCGATGGTGCCGCGGAAGATCGCCCGCACCGTCCGCCCGCGCTGCCCCGTCGCCGCGAACGCCGGATGGTCCATGTGCGCCGTGAGCCACCATCGCCCGCCCGGCGAGTCGCCGCCGCGGGCGCGGCCCGCCAGGTGCACAACGACATTGCCCGCCGCGTCGCGGGCGAAGTCCACCCCGCGCGCCTCCGCCCACTGGCGCACGATCCGCACGACGGCCCCCTCGTGAAACGGCGCCGACGCGGCCGACACCACGCGCCGCAGAATGTCCACGTGCCGCGGGTTCATTCGGCCTTCCCCCGCGCCAGGTCCTCCAGGCGCCCAAGCTGCTGGTTGAGCTCGACGGCTGCCCGCGTGTCGGGAAACCGCGCCATCAGGTCGCGCGCCAGCTCAAGGGCCTCGCCGTAGCGCCGCCGCGAGATCAGGTCGCGGATGGCGTCGCGAATCTCCCGCGCCTCCTCCAGCCGCGCGTTGTCCTGGATCGTCGGCGTCCAGGCGCGGATGTGGTCGCTGTCGGGCCCTTCGGGGAACGCCGCCAGGTACGCCCCCGCCGCCCGCAGGGCCGTCCGCCACTGCCGCTGCTCCGCCGCCCGCTCCACCTCGCGCAGCAGCCGCGCCCGCCGCTCCGTCTCGTACGCCTGCCCCTCGCGCCGCACGCGCGCCAGCAGCTCCGCCGCCACGGCCGCCTGCGGATACCGCCCCGCCAGGTCCGCCGCCAGCGACTCGGCGTCGACGAAGCGGCCCAGCGCCATGAGGTCTTCGGCCTTGCCCGCCGCCTCGGCCAGCTCGCGCCGCTGCGAATCGTCACGCACCTGCGCGATCCGCCGGCGCAGCTCCTCAGCCGCCGGTTCGTCGCCGAAGCGGTCGTCAAACTCCGCCACGCTCCGCTCGGCGCGGGCTAAGTCCTCCGCCGACAGGGCCGCCTCCACGTCGCCCCGGAGCTGCCGCAGCAGGCGATGGTGCCTGTGGCGGCGGCGATCCTCGCGCTGCTCCGGCGGCAGCAGGAGCGAATCGTTGATCTCGCGAAGCTGGCGCAGCACCTCGCGCATCGTCTCATCGGGCGCCGGGCCCGTCCGTCCCGCCGAAGCCGCGCCGCCGCCCGCCGCCCCATCGCCCGCGCCGTCCAGCAGGCGCCCCAGGGCGATCAACAGACGCTCCTGGAGAATCGCCGCCCGCGCCGCCCGCCGCACCAGGTACGCCGCCGCCCACAGCAGGCAGCCGGCCACCAGCCCGCCGAGCGCCAGCCCCGCCGCCAGCAGCCCGTCGCCCAGCTCGCCGCGTCCCCAGCGGCTGAGCAGCACCGCCGCCGCGCCCGCGAGCGCGCAGGCCACCATCGCCACCGCCAGCGTCAGCAGGCAGCCGATCAGCCTCGTCGGCGGCCTCGCGCCCGGCGAGCCTTCGCTGTGCGGCGTCATTTGCGGCTCGGTCCCCATCGCGTCCTCTGGCGCTCATGCAGGCAGCGGGAACAGGCATTCTACGAGAAAGCCCGGCGCCCTCAAAGCACCGGGCAGATGAGACAAAGGAACGACCGACGACGACGAGGACGATACCGAAGCCCGTGGCAGGTAGTGTCTTGCGCCTCCGTCCGTTCTCGTCCTCGTCGTGGTCCTCGGCTGTTTCCCCCGGCCGAGGCGAGGCCCCTTGGGTTGCGGGTGAAGCCGGGCGGTGTGCACATTCTGTGTACCTTCCGCGGGGGCCACATGTGCGCGGTTTGGGCATAAACCAAGCACAGGCTGGCAGTTATAGGAAAATACCGGTGTGTACCTTCTGTGTACTTGGTACACAGGTGTTCACCTTAGACGGCAAGCCCCGCTTCCGTCCGCGAACGCCTTGGCGCGGGGCCGGCTGCGCGACGACTTGACCAACCCGTGCGTCCGCAGCCCGGGTCAAAGGGCCAGCGGGCTGACGTAGTCGCCCTTGGCGGCCTGGAGGTCCTTCAGCCGCCGGCGCGCGTCGGCGAGCACCTCGAAGATCTCTTGCGGCGCGCCGTCCACCTGCGTGCGGTGGAACTTCTCGACGCGCTGGAGCTTGGCCAGGTTCTCCGGAACGCGGATGGTGAACTGCTTGACGTAGTCCTCGACGGAGTAGTCCTTGCCGAGCACCCGGGCGAACAGGGGTTTCAGGTCGTCGTAGAGCGGCAGCCACCCGGTGGGGCCCTCCAGCGCCTCGACGTCGCCGCCCATGCGCAGCTCCATCCACTTCACCCACACGTGCTTGTCGCGGATGCCGTTGACGAACTTGCCCTCCGCGTCGCGCAGGAAGTAATTCACGCCGAACACCAGCGGGGGCTTGCTCAGCTTGCCGCCGAAGTCCAGGTTGTTCCGCACGTACTTGCCCAGCGGGATGGCCACGAAGTCCTGGATGCTCATCAGGTTGATCTCGTTGACGCCCTCGGCGCCGATGATCGCGAAGGTGGTCTCCGTCTCCAGGGCGGCGCCGTACATCACGATCCCGTGCCGCCAGTCGAAGCCCTGCTGCACCGGCACGTAGCTCCGCGCGTCGCGCCCGCCGTAGACGATCCCGCCCAGCACCACGCCGTCGGGGTTGTCCAGCTCGCTGTCGCAGTTGGCCAGCGCCCGCAGCGCCACGGCGTAGCGGGCGTTCTTGTGCGCCGGCGGCACTTCCTTGCCCGCCGCGTCGGTCTTGCCCTTCGTCCAGGCGCCGGTGAAGTTCTCGCCTTCCGGCGGGATCTCCTCGCCCATGCCGAGCCAGTACGGCCGGCCGTGGTTCACCAGCACGTTGGAGAAGATCACCTCGCCGGGCTTGGTGAGCACGTCCCAGATGGCCGGGTCGTCGGCGGCGCTGACGTTCTGGATGATGCCGAAGATGCCGCTCTCGGCGTTGACGGCGCGGCAGACGCCGTCGACGGCGCGGAAATAGGCGATGTCGTCGCCGAGGATCTTCTCGCCCGGCAGCATGGCCGTGGAAGTCTTGCCGCAGGCCGAGGGGAATGCCCCGGCCAGGTAGGTCTTCCGTCCGCCCGGCCCGTGCACGCCGCACAGGAACATGTGCTCGGCCAGCCAGCCCTCGCGGTCGGCCTTGCGGATCGTCAGGCGCAGCGCCAGCTTCTTGAGGCCCACCGTGTTGCCCGCGTACTGCGTGTTGACGGCGTAGACCGTGTCGGTCGTGTGGTCGATGTAGATCCGCTTGTGGTCCACGTCGCTGCTGCACATCCGCTCGTCGAGCGCGCCGGCCGAGTGCAGGATCGCGAAGAACTCGCCCTCGCCGCCCAGCCGCTTGAGCTGCTCGTAGCCCTGGCGGTACAGCAGGTCCAAACTGTGCGAAACGTAGAAGCTGTCGGTGCACTCCACGCAGGGGACGGAGAAGGGCGAGTTGTTCGGCCCCAGCGTCAGGAAGCGCACGGCCATCGCACGGCCCTTCATCGCGCCGGCCAGCAGCCCGCGGACCTCCTTCAGCCCCTCCTTTCGGCCGATCTGGTTCAGCGCGGCGGGGAACTTCTCCCCCGCGGGCACGAGGTACTTCGTCACCTCGCGGTCGCGCCCCTGGTCGCTCGGGCCGTCGAAGTGGACGGTGTGGCCCTCGACGGCCAGCTTCCGCTCCTCGCCCAGCTCGATCGCCTTGCGGCGCGTCACGGCCATGCTCTCCGGCGAATCGTCCAGCACCAGCACGGTCTCCGGCTGGCAGAGCTTCACGGCGTCGGCGACGAAGGCGTGCAGCCGCTCGTTGTCGATGGCGCGCAGGCGCGCGAGGTTGGCTTCGTCCAGTTTGCCCCTCAGCATGTCGGCGTACTTCTTACGCATGGCCGTCAGTTCTCCTTCGGCGCCGCTGCCCGCCAGCGCGGGCGGCCGCCTGCCGCTTGCCTCTTTCTCGCCGCCGGCCCACCTGCGCCCCTCGCGACCACCTGCGGCTGCCCCCTGCCGCCCGGCCCCGGCCGGGCCGGGGGGCCGGATCATATAGCAGCCGCGCCGTGCGCTTGTCAACCCTGCGCTCGCTTCGGGGGCCCGGCGGCGAGCCGGTTGCGTTGTGCCAGTAGCGCGGCCTATCAAGGCCGCGAACCCCACGCCGACCAAGGCTTCGCGGCCTGGATAGGCCGCGCTGCCACGGCGCGGGTTCCGTTCGCGAGGCACAACGCAACCGGCTCCTCGGCGGCAGGCTTCCTCTTGCTTTCCGCCCGCGCGGGCGGTTGACTGTTGGGCGACAAGGCCGCGCCGGACGGCAGGCCCCCGACCGCCAGCCGGCGCCGCCGCATAGCGAAAGGGCAAGTCATGAAGGCTGTCAAGCTGAAGAAGGTCAAGCTGGGGTTCCTTCCGGCCAACCGCGGGTTCTTCTCCGACGCCCTGGCCGCCAAGATGCGCGCCGAGACGCTGAAGGCCCTCAAGGCCGCCGGCGCCGACGTGGTCGTCCCTTCTCCCGCCGACACGAAGGTCGGCTGCGTCGAGAGCCGCGACGAGGCCGTCAAGGTCGGACGCATGTTCGCCGACGCGAAGGTGGACGGCGTGGTTGTTTCGGCCGTCAACTTCGGCGACGAGCAGGGCGTGGCGCTGGCGCTGAAGGAATCGGCCCTGCGCGTGCCGGTGCTGATCTTCGGCTGCCAGGAGGAGGAGGTGCTGACGCCGACGACGCAGCGCCGCGACAGCTTCTGCGGCCTGCTGTCGATCGGCGAGGCCCTGCGCCAGGTCGGGCTGAAGTACTCCGTGCCGGAGGTGCCGATCTGCTTCCCGAGCGACGAGAGCTTCCGCGCCACGGTGGGGCGTTTCCTGGCCGTCTGCCGCGTCGTCAACGGCGTCCGCTCCGCGCGCTACGGGCAGATCGGCGCCCGCCCCGACGCCTTCTGGACCTGCCGCTACAGCGAAAAGGCCCTCCAGGCCCTCGGGCCCACCGTCGTGTCGCTCGACCTGTCGGAGGCCATCGCCGCCGTGCAGGGCATGAAGACCGACCCCGCCGTGCGCGCCGTCCTGCGCGACATGAAGAAGACCATCGACTGCTCGGCCGTCGCCGACGCGACCCTCGACAAGATCGCCAAGTTCGAGGTCTTCCTGTCGCGATTCGTGGCCGACAAGGGCCTCGACGGCCTGGCCGTCCAGTGCTGGACGAGCGTGCAGCAGAACCTGGGCATCTGCACGTGCGCGACGATGGGGCGAATGGACGACCGGCTGGTGCCCTGCGCCTGCGAGAGCGACATTCTGGGCACGATGTCGATGCACGCGCTGCAGCTCGCCGCCGGCGGACCGGCGTGCCTGGCCGACTGGAACAACCTCCACAACGACGACCCGGAGCTGGTGAACTGCTGGCACTGCGGGGTCTTTCCGCACTCCTGGGCCAGGACCGACCGCAGGATGGGCTGCCACGGCATCATCGCCGGCACCACCGGCAGCGACAAAGCCATGGGCGTCGTGGCGTTCGTCATGCAGGACGGGCCGGTGACGCTCTGCCGCGCCACGCAGGACGCCGCGGGAAACCACCAGGCCGCCATCCTCCAGGGCGCCGTGGAGCCCAGCGCGGCCGAGACGTTCGGCGCCTATGGCTGGGTGCGCCTGCCGGGCATTCAGGACTTCTACCGCACGGTGCTGCTGCGGCACTTCCCCCACCACGTGGGAATGACCCGCGGGCACGTCGGCAACGTGCTGTGGGAGGCCCTGGGCAACTACCTGGGCCTGCAGGTCTACGCGCCCGAGCGCACCTGCCCCTGCGGCTGGTCGCCCGAGCTGCCCTTCGCCACCTGACCCGCCGCGCGAGCCAGGCCCATCGCCGCCGCCGGAGCAGCCGACGCGAGAAACTAGGGACGCACCCTAGTTATTGCACATGCCCCGGGATCGTACAACCGAATCTCCAACCGCAGAAACTAGGGTGCGTTCCTGGTTTTCCTAACGTTTCCTTGTTCCTGATCCGTATCGTGGACTGCAATGCCGGTCTGCATCTTCCTGCCTCCTCAGTACTGGGCCTCCCTGCGGCTCCGCACGGCATGTACGTGACCGTGGGATCCCACAGGACCTCCTGGGCCTCGGGCGGCTGGGCTTTGGCCGGACCGCCGGGGCCGGGCGCCGGTTCGGCCTCCTGCTTGGGCGGGCACTTCCGGGCTATGAACGCGATGCCGTCGCCCGCGCGAACCGCGATCGGTTTGTCGTAGAAGCTTGTGACGGGGTCCGGGCCGTGCAACACCGCGGACCAGAGTTCCTCGGCATTCCTGGCCATGGCCACGGCAAGGCCGTCGCGGCTGGCGCCCTTGAGGGTCGGCGGCCCTTCGATGCGGACGGTCCCATCGCGAGGGGCGACCCACCGGCGCACCACGTCGTTGCCCGCCGCGGGCGCCATGGCCGCTATCCCGATCCACGCGTCGCCCGCCCCGATCCAGGCGTTCCGCGAGGTCTCGAAGGGGAATGTCATCTCCTGGTATCGTCCGTCGCGTCCCTGCAGGTAATCCCACCGCTCCTTGCCCATCACGGCTGAAAAACCGTCCGAGGCCCGGTACGTCTCCGCGGAACACTCGAACCACCGGTGCTTGATCGCCGCCCCCTTGGAACGCGGATCGCTCTCGCCGCGGACAACGATCCGGATGCTGTGGGGCCGGGAGGCGTCCAGCCCCGTCCTGATGAAGGACATGAACAGCCCGGTCGGCGTGGGCGAATAGAGGTTCACCGTCCGTTGGAACTGATCGTCGATGTACACATCGGCCTTGCCGGATTCCGGGTCATGGACGGCGCGCCAGTAGATGTCGCGGCCCCGGAAGCGGGCCTCGATCGAACTGTTCCTCGTCGTGCTTGCGTTGCCCTGCCAGTGCCGCTTGCCCGCCCCGTCGCTGGAGTATACGACGTCGCGAGCGTCGCACCGGCGTGTCCGGCGGGCCTCGATGGGGTCCGCGGAGTCGAAGGACGGGGTGATGGCGTACGCTTCGTCAGGAACTTCGGGATCGGTCACGACCAGATGGGGCGATCTCCAGTATCCGCCGCCCGATGTCGCAAACCCCTGGCTCTCCTCCATCCGGCCATCGCCCAGTTCGAACCGCGCGCGCCGCGACCCCTCCATGTACACGTAGAATGTGCGCCCGGTGACATGGACATCCCGCTTGTTCTCATCCGTCACCCACCAGTCCTTCGCCTTCCACAGGTCCCCTTCCAGCCTGTACCGGCGGCTCCAGTCCTGCCGGGTCAGGTCGCTGCACACCGAAATGCTGGAGTCCTTGTTCAGGGAGATGTACTTTTTCAAAAAGGTATTGTACGTGACGTTGAAGGCGCGTACGGGCGACGCTTTTCCCCCCAGGCCCGGTTCGGTCCAGCCGCCGTTGTGAAACTTCTGCCATTTCCCCGGCGCCATCTTGTCGGCAATGGCGCACCGCGCCACCCACATCTTACACTGGCGCTTGGGCAACTCCAGGTCCGTGGAGCCTGTCTTGGGGTAGGTCCAGACGTAGCCGTAGAGGTAAATGTACCCGCTGCGCTCATCGACCGTCAGATGCATGTCGCCGGGGCCTCCGTCCATGGACTGCCCAGCTTGCTGACGCATGTCTTTCATCGTACCGCCGGCATCGTAACGGGTGATGATGGGCCCGACGTATTGCCAGGTCAGGCCTTTGTCGGCGCTGGTGATCAGGTGGACCGCCCGGGTGAACCCATCGAAACCATACAGTTCGCAATGGGACGGCGCGTACAGTTTGCCTTCGGCGCTGTCGTACCACATGCCGCCGAAGATGTACGGCCGTCGCACCTCGAGCGGGAACTGTCCCTTCGCCACGGGCGGTCTGGGATCATCTCGCTTGAGAGGCTGTTTCGATGTGGACCCGGGTGATACGAAGATCGTTCCATCCGGTTCTTTCACGGCATCTTCAATGTTCGTCCCTTTCCAGCGGAAGACCTTTGGATCCATCCCGTTGGCGTAGATCACCCAGAGCTCATCCCTGATCGTCGTTGACGACAACGGGAAATCCATGATGGTGCCGGACTTCTTCCACATGTAAGGCGGGAGGTCGATCCTCTCGGTGGCGACCGTCAGTGAAAACGGGAGCGACGGCGCCTCCGATCTCGCCGTGGCAGGCGATTTGGGCCTCGGGGGTTCCGCCGCCAGCGCTGCCAGCGACAGACACAGTACGACGAACACTGCCACTAATGTTGCCTCAGTGATTACGTTCATCTGCTTCTCCTTGCAGCTCCTGCCGCCGTTGGGGTTGCTGTTCATGGGGTTTCCTTCCTTCTGGTCCGTGTCGTTGACTGCGATGTCGGTCTGCATGTTCTTGCCTTCACCCACCAGGTGAGGCCTGACGAGGACGCACGCCTCAACCCTTTGTCTCTGCTGGGATTCTCCGCGTCTCTGGGCCTCCGCGGGTCCTCCGGATGCGGCGTCCGGGATCATTCGGTCATCACCTCCCGGATGCGTTCCGCAAAGGGCTTCCCCTTGCCCTTGACTGTTGCTGCCTGCGCCGGGAGTTGGGCGAGGATACGTTCCAGGGAGGGTTTGGCCTGGGCGCCCAGGGCCTTCCAGGCCAGCAGCAGATGGTGTTGCTGCCGCGGGTCGGCCTTCGCCGCCATCGGTTCCAGCCAGGCCAGCAGTTGTTCCGCCGACAGGTGGCAAGACAGGGTCTGGTAGAGCCGCAGGTCCTGGGGAAAGGCCTTGACCAGGATGGCCGCAACGGCCGGATCGGCGGCGGCATCAATGGCATTGAGCCAGATGGGCAAGAACGCGATGGCGGCCGGCCGGTGCGGATAGCCATGCTGATGCCAAGTATCGGTCTTCGGGCCACGCGGTTCCTGGACGATCGTCAGTGCCTCGGTCAAAGCGGGTTGGCATTTCCACCCCGTCCTGGCCAGGATCGCCAGAGCGCTGCGCATGCGCAGGCCGCTGGTGCGGAGGTCGGGCCAGAGGGATGCGAGTCGCGTCTTTCCGCCCTCTCCCAAAGCGGCCCAGGTATGTTCCAGCCGTTCGCGCCGTTCCTTACACCACATATCGTTAAAATGCTTTCCTTCCGCCTTCGGACCCACTTGGCAGGCCTCTGTCTCGGCGAGCAGAACCTTGGTCCCGGCCTTGCCGGCCGGATCGCAGGCATCCAGGGTCTCTACGGCGGCCGCCCGGATCTCTTCATACAGATCGTTCACGGCCAGATCGCTCAGGGTCTGGGCGGCACTGGCTGCCAGCGGGACCTTGAGTGTTCCCAGCCGACGAATGGCCGTATGGCGGTGACGGGGAACGGGATCGCCCAGGTGGGCCACCAGAGGTGCGGCCTCGTTCGCGTTACCGAGCGCCGCGATCACGGCGGGATCATCGTTGCGGCCACCCTGGACCAGGGCGGCGATGGCATAGAGGTTGTCATTGGAACGGAGGAAGAGGCAGCGGCCTTCGGCGGTGATGGCGCTGGCGCCCTGCTGGCCGCCACAGCCGCCACAGCCCCAGCCCCAGGAGGCTTTCGTCTGGGTGGAGGTCCGCTGCCGCAACTTGTCGCCGGTGGCAGGATCCTCCTCCAGGATGCCCTGACCCACCTGGCGGAAGGTGGCGGCATCGTGCAGCAGGATATCCGCTCCAGGTGTGTAGGACGGACCTGTATATCCTTCCGGATTGGGTCGGGCATGTAAGTAACGGCGCACGGTCAACAGCATCCCATCGGCCAGACTGGGGCCAGGATCCATGACAGAGATACCGTGCAGGAAGGCCAACACCTTGCCGGAATCGGCCGCGACGACGGCGTCCAGGTCGGCCACGATGAGCCGGTCGCCATTGAGGATCAGATGCTGATAACTGCCGGTAACGCCATCGCCGCGGAAACCGGAAAACTTCCACAGCAGGGTGTTCTGGAGCGTCTCGCCGGCGAGCGACAGACGATAGGCGAAGACGCCGGGCTGAGGGCAACCGTACTGACCGTGGTTGACGAAGAGCAGGTCTCCGCGGGCGATGGATTCGCCGTAGTTGCCGAAATGCCCTGCCTCATAATTCGGATGCTTGAGCCGACCCAGAACCTTCCCGTCCTTTAGGCGCAGCACCTGGCCGGAACTCAGGTACACCGCCTTGACCCCGCCCAGGTCCAGCGGCTGCGGGCTGGAGCCGGGCTCATAATGCACTCCGCGCTCCTTCGGGAGATGCCGCCACAACTCCTTGCCGCTGAACGCCTCGAAGGCCACCGCCTCCCGGTTGCCGCGTTGGCTGTAAACAACCAGGATGCCATCGATCAGGCAGGGCGAGGCGGTCAGGACTGCCGGCGGGTTCAGGCGCAGATCGTGGATCCAGAGGCGCCGCCCGCTCAGATCGAAGCAGGCCACGGCATCCAAGGCGTTCTGGACGTAGATTCGTTCGCCATCGCTGACGATGGAGGACATGGTCAGGCCGGTGAAGAACCGCTCTCCTTCTCCTATGAACCGACCCTCGATGAAGACCCTCTTTTTTACCAGCAGGGCCTTATTGAGGAGGCGGGGATGGTCCTTGGGGACGGAGAACCGCTTGTCCTTCTCAGGATCGTCGAGGGCCAGTCCCGCCTTGGCGCCCTCGGCGATCACGGTCGCACGTGTCTTTTCGTCCGGGGCCTGCGCCAACCGCCAGTTGAGATGGCAGAACGTGCGCTGATGCTCGTAGATCTCGGCCCGCAGCCGCTTGCACTCGGTCCGGTCAGCCTCGCTCCACTCCGGGGCGTCCAGGGGATCGACCGCCGCCTGCCAGGCGATGGCGCCGCTGGCCTTGTCCACCGCGATCAACAGCGGGGCATCCGAGGTCCATCCCGGATCGCAGGAGACGAACACCTTGTCGCCCACCACCACCGGGGCGTTCATGCCGTAGTGGGGCAGGGGCGTCTTCCACAGGATGTTGTGCCGCTCGCTGAAGGAGCGCGGCAGGCCCCGGGCCGGGAAGACGCCGGTGCCGTCGTGGCGGTAGGTGATGGTCTTCGCCGGCTCGACCGCACCCAGCGAGGCCGCCAACGTCGCGGCGCTGAGCGGGAGACTGCCTGCCAACAGGTTGAAAAAGGTCGGTTTCATGGGATTCTCTTTGGCCTCGGTATTCATTGCGGCGCTCAGCGAGCGCCTTGGGTGGTCGTGTTTGTCGGCGGTAATGCGGACAACACAGCGGTGCAGGAATGGGTTCATGGCTCCACCGCCTCCGGCCGCACGAAGGGTTTGGCCGGATCGCCGATGCACCAGATGTAGTCGTTGTCACGGATGAAGATGCGGTTGCCCCAGCAGGCCAGGCCGGCGTTGCTCATGGCCAGGCGCGGGGTGCCGAGGGCGGCGATGTGCCGTTCGGCGATCTCGCCGGTCGGATTTTCGGCCCAGAGATACCCCTTGCCCCTGGGTTTGAGATCGGGCACGCCGACCGCGGTGTAGGTGACCAGTCCGCGGCCCAAGTAGGTCGCCGGCGTGCCCTGGAAGTTGACGTCCTGGGTTTTACCGCTCTGGTCGTTCTCCTTCCAGACCGCCAGGTCGCGGGAGAAACCCAGGTTGGTGGTGTAGTACGCCACGCGAGGACCGCTGGCCAGAATCCGGCCCGTGGCGGCGTCCAACGCCTTGACGCTCGCGCCCTTCTTGCCCTGAAATACGTAAACGGCCTGCCCCAGGACCACCGGGCTGGGATTGCGGCCGTCCACCCCACTTAGGTTCCACACCACCTCCTGAGTGAGGGCGTCGCCCCTGAGCCCCAGCCGCACCGCGATGAGACGGCCGAGGGCCACGGCATACAGCAGATCACCATTCGCCACCCAACTGGTGTAGGAACTGGCGTGGAGCAGGCCGGCGGGAGCGACGGGGCCGATCGTGTCTCCATCGTCTTCAGAACCGCCCCCTTTCGTGGCCGGGCCGGCCGGGAAGCCGACCTGGCCCAGGAACTTCCCGTCCGCGATGCGGCAGACCATGCCATGGCCGCTGACCACCACCGGCGTGGTGCCCAGGACCATCACCACCGGGGTGCCACCGGGGGTCATGTGACCACCCTGGTAGCCAATCGGCATGCCTTCGGTCTGAAAACATCTATTATTGCTGCCTCCCCATGCCTTTTTCGGCCACGGTTTCTGGGGGCCCGGAGTGCGCCAGGCCAACCGGCCGGTCTGGGCATCCAGGGCGATGAACTCGACGGCGTCCTTGTGGTAGTAGATGAGTTTGCCGCCGGCCAGCACCGGCGAGGCCATGTGGTTGTGGATGTGGGAGGCAGAGGCCGGATAGCCGATGAGTTGCTTGCCCTCCAGGTCGGCCACCCAGAGGCGCTTGCCATCCAGGTCGAAGCAGGCGGCGCCATCCAGGGCGGTGACGGCATAGATCCGGCTGCCGTCGCTGACCACCGAACCCATGCACGAACCGAAGTACGGCCCCTCCGAGGTCCAGCCGGAATACCAGTGATACCGGTTTCTGGCGCAGGCCTCGTAGGTCTGCTTCATCTCGTCGGTGCCGATTCTCCAATAATAGCGGCCGCGAACCCCGCCACTGACATCGCGCCGGGCCTGGACCACCTCTTTCCCGTCAATCGTCTCGCGCTCGCCCTGCCCCCAATCGTAACCGGCCTGTTTGGCCTGGGTGGCCAGGGCATCGAACTCGGCCGCCGGCCGGGAGGAGAACGTGTTATTGGCATTGTCCCAGAACAGGCGGTTCCACCAGGTCATGGCCTCGCGCCAGTACCGCAGGTGCTTGGCGCGGGTCTCCTTGGCAACCTTGGCCTTGTCCGCCGGCCCGCCCTGAGCGGAGTCGAAGGGCCAGGCGTCGAGGTGGTCCACCGGCTGCTGCCAGAGGATCTTGCCGTCCTTCACGTCCAGACAGACCAGGAGCGGCGCATCCGACTTCCAGCCCTCCTCGCAGAGCACGAAGACCCGATCCTGCACCGCCACCGGCGTGTTCTGCCCCCAGTGCGGCAGGGTGGTGCGCCAGACGATGTTCTTGCGACTGCCAGGCGCGCCGGGGAGGTCAACCTTGCGCACCCCTTTCTTGGGATCCTTCACCGAGATGACCACGTCGGCGGCCAGGTCATGGAACTCGGTGACGATGCCCTGAGCCGGGAAGACCCCGCTGCCGTTGATCCCGCGCCAACTGTAAGGCGGCTGCCCGTTGCCGCCGGCCGGGGCAATGGCCGCCGGGCCGGTTTCACCAGCCATCGCGGCGGTGAGCAAGAGACTGCTTGTCAACATGCTGAGCAGGATCGGTTTCATGGGGTTCTCCTTTCTCTTGGGTTGTTCGCTCTGCATGCTCCTGCCTCCTTAGTACTGCGCCGTCACGACCACCTGGCCCATCAAGCCCTTCAGGTTGATGGTTTCCTTGTCCTTGTTGTAATCGGTCCACGGCTTGCCGTTGACGGTCACGGCCTTGATCGGCGCGGTCTTGGGATGGCGGAAGCGCAGGGCCACTTCCTTGGGCGCCTTGCGGGCCGGCATTTCGACGGTCGCGTTGATCTTGCCGTTGTCCACGTCGGAGACGATCTCGTAGGCCACCGGCCCGAAGTACGTCGGCGCGTCTTTCACGCTGATCTTCTTGCCCTGCTCCAGCCAGACCCGCGGTGTGGCGCGGGCCAGCCGGAGCGCGTCGCGCAGTTCCATGACCAGCATGTTGCGCACGCGTTGCAGGAACACGGCTTCCTCGAAGGTCTTGTCAACCGCCATTCTGCCGGGGTGTTCGAAGAACTCATACGCGGCCGGGCCGACAGGCGTTTTTGGTCCCTTCCGGTTACTCGAGACATCGGGTTCCATCTCCCATGGCCGGATGAGGATGGCATATTCGCGATACAGCAACTTCAGAAACAAGGGGATATCGTCGTTGAGCAGATGGATGCGAGGATAGGCCTCGTAACCGACCTGGCCCGTGATGCCGACGCTGTAGTCGTCGGCGTCAACCATGTCGCGCACCAGCGGTTCGTCCGGAGCAAACACGCCGCCGTCGCGGTCGGCCAGGCACACGAAGCCGAATAAGGAATCGTTTTTGTCGGCTGAGCGGCGGTAGGGTGCAGCCGGCACATACCGGCGATAGGTCCCATCGCCAGCCGCCCTCACGGGCGCGCGGGCGACCGAACGCTCCACCGCCGCGCGAATATCCTGGCGATACTCCTCGGCTCGGCGCAGCAAGTCTTCGGCGCCCTCCACCTTCAGTTCCGCCATGATCCTGGCCACGTCTACCAACCCACTATAATAACGGCTGTTCAACATGTAGAACATGGCCGCCCCACCATAGTCGCCGAAGCCGACCGGCGGCTGCAAGCCGTATCCCCACGCGTCTTTGGGTAGGTCTGGAGCCCACGCTTTCCGCTGCCGCAGCGTCCACTCGCAGGCCTTCTTGAGTCGGGGCGCGCACCGGAGGAACCAGTCCTTGTCGCCGGTAATCCGGTAGTGCATCGCCGCGGCTTCCATGATCGTGCCGTGGCCGGACGGAGACGACAGGTCGTAGCTGTAATTACCTCCATGGGGATTGATGCCCATGAGGATACCGTCGAAATCAGCGAATCCCGTCCCCTTATAGGGAACAGGTGGCGGTATCTTAACCTTCGAGTCGATCCAGTGGTGTAGTCCTCCGCGAGACACCTCGGTATAGCCGCCCAGCATATCCAACGCGCGGATGATCTCGTGGGATTCCTGGCCGATGCAGGTGGCATGGCCTTTCTCGAACGTGGTCTGGTAATCTTTCCGCTGGCCGGGTAGGTCCCACATACCCCTGGCTCGCTCACGGAAGCGGAACCGCCAGATGCTGATCTGCCAGGTGCCGTCGGCCTCTTCCCGGCACCAGCGTTTCAGGTGCCAGGCGCCCAGCCGCCATTGATCGACCAGCGGCTTCTCAGGAACGTCGATCTGCATCTGCGGCTCGTAGGGCGGCTTGGGGAACTCCGGAAGTTTCTTGGCGTTTTCGCCGAACATCCACGCCATGGCGCTGGCGTAACTCTCTTCGGGGGCCGTGAGAACCGCCTCGCGCGCGGTGCGCAACTTCTTGGCGGCCAGGTCGGCGCGGAACTTTTCCACCGGTACGCTTCCCGGCTTGGTGATGTACAGGCCGATGCTGGGGATGAGGACCGGACCGGGTGTCGCGTCGCCGGGGTTAAAGCCGCAGTTGCCGGCGCTGGTCCACAGGGAGATGATCGGCGCCGGGCCGGTCGTGCCGTGGAAGGTCAGACGGAGGCCGCGCCGCCGGTTTTCCTTCCGTT
>Ga0172364_10001576_pt1 | contig 17722 bp, 21 predicted proteins | sample LakKivSesite10cm_FD_114545 | JGI IMG/M metagenome (GOLD analysis project Ga0172364, IMG submission 114545) | Sediment microbial communities from Lake Kivu, Rwanda - Sediment site 10cm | ecosystem: Environmental > Aquatic > Freshwater > Lake > Sediment | place: Rwanda: Western Province, Lake... | reverse complement strand
TTGGTGAGGATTTAGGCCCTTCTTTTTATTTTCAATATGGTGGAGATTACAAGGATTTAGTAGAGTATTTAGTGCCATCATCATATAATCTAAGTAAATTATATGATAGTGATGATTACATTTGGTATCCTGATGATTTTGTTGAGAAATTATATAATGTTGAACCACAGATAATAAATCATGATGGGCATGGATATACTAATTATATGCTCAAAATGGGTGGCAGCTCTTTTTTTGATATTACAAATGAAAAACCATTTTTTATTTACTCACACTCATGTTTAACTGGTTCTTTTGATAACTGGTACCCAGGAGATTACTACGGTGAAGAAGATTGCATAGCTGAGATATTAACCTGTGAAAGCCCATATGGTGCTTATGCATGTATATTAAATGCTAGATATGGTCTAGGTAGTGAAGATAGCCCAATAGCACCCTCCGGTTCTTATGATGAAAGTTTTTATAAGGCATTATTTACAGAAAAAATAAAAGAATTAGGCAAAGCAAGTCATTATTCTAAAGAAGACAATATTTGGAGGATAGATGAAAATGGTTACCGCTGGTGTTACTATCAAACAAACCTGTTTGGAGACCCATCATTAAAAATTAAAAACCCAGCAGATACCCCACCAGGAAAACCTCAAACACCAGATGGTCCATCCTCTGGGAAAATAAACACAGAGTATCCCTATAAAACCAGTGCTGTGGATCCAAATGATAATCAATTATACTATTTGTTTGACTGGGATGATGGAACATATAGTGAATGGGTAGGACCTTTTACATCAGGAGCAGAAGTAACTGCTAAACATACTTGGATTAAAAAAGGAAGTTATCAAATAAAAGTAAAAGCTAAAAACACAGAAGAAATCGAAAGCGAATGGTCTGATCCACTTAGTGTTAGTATGCCAAAAAATAAAATATATATTAGCACGCCATTGCTATTAAGATTCCTTCAAAATCATCCTAATCTATTTCCAATGTTACGCCAGCTAATCAAACTACTTATGTTACAAAATTATTAAAAATATTTTTTTCATTTTGACATTTTAACACATCAGATTTATATAGTATAAGTAAAAGAAATCAGTAATGTCTCTAATAAGATTTGGAGTTGATATGTTTGGAGAAGATGGCAGAAATGAAGAAAAAATGTATTTGTCCAAATTGTGGTACAGAGATGGACCGCTCACCTGATAGCTCAACCGATGTTTATGTATGTCCAGATTGTGGATGTACTATTGAAGCCAAGGAACAAAATTTTGAATCAGGTTCTCATTGTCCAAATTGTAACCAGCCTTTAGAGGATAATGAATGTCCTTACTGTGGTTATGATTTAGGATCAGACTTTGAATAAGATTTTTTTATTATTTTTTTTTACATTTTTTTATCTTTTTTTGTTTAGCAGAATATTAATAACAGGGTCATAGATTACAAAGAAAACAACTGGGGGATTATCATGGTTGAGACAGGTGAAATTGAAACTGTTTTTTTAAAAGAACTTGAATGGATTAAAGATAAAAACTTAAGATCAAAAGTAGTAAATGTTTGGAAAGAAGCAGCAGATAGGGGGAAATGGAAAAAACTTGATGATGCACCCTTTACTCTTCTCATAGAAAACTCAGGAAAACTAACTGATCATACAAAGCGTATCACAAATCTTGCAAAAACAGTTTATGATCAACGAACTGAGAAGTTAAACCTAGATTTTCTTATCGCCGGTGCTCTTCTTCATGATGTAGGCAAACTGTTAGAATATGAGTATAAAAATGGTAAATACATAAAATGTGATTTTGCTAAAAAATTCCGTCACCCTGTGTCAGGCGCTCTTCTTGCAAAAGAACTTGGTCTGCCTGATGAGGTTGTTCATATTATTTATGCACATTCCAAAGAAGGTGATACTATTGAGAGAAGCCCTGAGGCAATTATTGTTAATCATTGTGATTTTATAGATTTTGAAATCAAAAAAACTTTGGTGAAATAAAAAAAATGAAACAAAAAAATGCAGCCGGCAGAAACATAGAAACCGATATTGCTGGTAGAAAATTCAAACCATATAAGACTGGGAAAAAATATAATCATGATTCAAAGGTTGTCAAAGACCTTGGTACTGTTCTTAAAAAAGCTGGTATTAAAAATGGTATGACTCTTTCTTTTCATCATCAGCTACGTAATGGTGATTTTGTTGTTAATCAGACTCTCGAGCAGGTGCATGAGTTAGGCGTAAAGGATATTCGTCTTGCTCAAACTGCTATGTTTGATGTACATAAACCAATAATTGATCATATTAAAAATGGTGTTGTAACACGAATGGAAGGAAGTGTTAATGGTGAGGTTGGAGACTTTATATCTAAAAATAATCCTTTGAAAGCACCAGTTATACTTCGCTCGCATGGTGGTAGATGGGCTGCTGTTAAAACAGGGGAGCTTCATCCAGATATAGCAATTATTGCTGTATCATCTGCTGATATGCGTGGTAACTCAACAGGGCTTCTTGGTAAAAGTGCTTTTGGAAATATTGCTTATTCACAGGTTGATGCATGGCATGCTGATAAGGTAATAGTTGTAACAGATAATCTTGTACCATATCCATGTCCCTTTAGAGAAATATATGAAGGTCTTGTTGACTATGTTGTAGAAATTGATAGTATCGGGGATCCTAATAAAATAGTAAGCGGCTCTTTGAAAGTTACAGATGAACCTGAGAAACTAGGTATTGGTAAACATTGTGTTGATCTCATGGATGCTGCTGGTATTATTAAAAATGATATGATTTTTCAGGCTGGAGCAGGTGGTATTTCTCTTGCTGCATTAAAATACCTGGGTGAAAGACTAGAGGAAAAAAAACTGGTCGCAGGATGTTCAACAGGTGGTCTAACTGAGTATATAGTAAATATGTATAACAAGGGTGTTATAAAACAGGTTAACACTTGTCAGTGTTTTGATACTGTTTCAGTGGATTTTGTGAAGAATCATCTTGAATCCATGTCTACTATTGGTGAGTATTCAGATCCAACCATGAAAGGTCGTAATACTGATATGCTTGATACTGTAATTCTTGGTGCAACTGAGGTTGATGTGGATTTTAATGTTAATGTTAACACGCATAGTGATGGTCGTATGCTTCATGGTATAGGCGGCCATCAGGATGTTTCTGCTGCTGCTAATCTTACAATTATTACGGTTCCAGCGTATCGTAAGACTAACCCGATTATTCTTGAGAAGGTTACAACTATTTCAACACCTGGTGATATTATTGATGCTATTGTCACAAACCATGGTGTCGCCATTAACCCAAAAAGAAAGGATCTCATAAAAGCAGTTAAAGGAAAAATAGATCTTGTTGACATAAAGGATTTACAAAAAATAGCATATGATGCAACAGGTGGACCACAAAAACCAAATCTTGGTGATGAAATAATTGGTATGACTAAATATTTTGATGGAACAGTTCTTGATAATATTTATAAGGTTTTGTAAAAGAGGTTTAGGAAAAATGGAATGGAAAACTAAAATAACAAAAGTAGAGCCTAATCATCTTGTAACAAAGGGTTATCGTCAGGAGGATCTTATCGGAAATATCCCTTTTTCACATGTTGTATATTTACTTCTTAAGGATGAGCTTCCCACAAAAGAACATGGACTTATGATGGATGCTATACTTACTGCCTGTGTTGATCATGGTGTGACTCCACCAACTGCTATGGCTTCTCGTATTGTTGCATCTGGTGGAGTCCCTCTACCAACAGCTGTTGCAGCAGGGATCTTGAGTATTGGTGATGCACATGGTGGCGCGATAGAAAAAGGAGCTAAATTTTTACAAGAAGGTGTTATAAGTGTAAAAAATGAGAATAAATCAATTGATGAGATCGCAAAGATTCTTGTTAAAGAATCTGTTGAACAAAATAAAAGAATCCTGGGTTTTGGTCATAGGATTCATACATCTGATCCTCGGACAAAAAAACTTTTTACTCTTGCTGAAAAATTAAAAATCGCCAAACAACACATAGCATTATCAAAAGCAATTGAAAAAGAACTTGAAAGGCAAACAGGTAAAAAACTACCGATAAATGTTGATGGTGCGATAGCAGCCATTAGTAGTGATATGGGTTTTGACTGGCGTCTTGGAAAAGCATTCTTTCTAATAGGTCGTGTTGCTGGTCTTACTGCTCATGTTTATGAGGAGCAGACAGAGTTTAAACCTATGCGTAAAATCTTTGATGCTGATGTAGGATATGATGGTCCCCAGGAGAAAGACTTGCCTTAAGGAGGGTTTTTGGTTATGGGTAAAACAGTTATTCAGAAAATTTTTGAGAAACATTCAAAACAAGAGGCAATAGTTGATGAAATAATAGATATTGATATTGATGTTCGTGCTGCTCGTGATTTCGGTGGAGCAAATGTTGTAAAAAACCTTGAGGAAAACAATCTAGGTTTAGATGACCCCCAAAAAACGTTTTTCACATTTGATTGTAACCCGGGTGGTTGTGATCAAAAATATGCAGCGAATCAACATATTTGCAGGCTTTTTGCAAGGAAAAACAATGTTAAAATTTTTGATATTGATAGTGGTATTGGTACACATATTGTTATTGATGAGGGTATTGCTAAACCTGGGGGAACTATTGTTTCTACTGATTCTCATGCTAATATTCTTGGTGCTATTGGTGCGTTTGGTCAGGGTATGGGTGATCTTGATATAGCTCATGCTTTTGCTTATGGTCGCGTCTGGTTTAAGGTTCCCCCGTCTGTTAAAATAATGCTTAAAGGAACTCCTTCTAAGCCTACTTCACCTAAAGATGTTGTTCTTAAAATGCTTCAGATTATTGGTGCTAATGGTTTTCTTGGATACTCTGCAGAAATATATGGTGATTATGTTAACTCGTTGTCTCTTGATGGTAGAATAACTATCGCATCAATGGCTACTGAGATGGGTGGTATAATTATTTTATTTCCATCAAAGCAGGGTTTCAAGGCTGACTCTGATGCGATTTATGAGAAAACTTTTGAAATTGATATAACAGGTCTTAAACCTATGATATCACGCCCAGGTCATCCGGAGGATGTTACAGGTGTTGCTGATATAAAAAATGAAAAAGTTGATTCTGGTTTTATTGGTAGTTGCACAAATGGTCGTATGGAGGATATGAGGGCTGTTGCTAAGATTTTAAAGGGTAAAAAAATTGCACCTGGTCGTGTCCTTAAAATCGTTCCAGCAACTGATATGATTTGGAAACAATGTCTAAAAGAGGGTTTGATTAAGGTTTTTAAGGACGCTGGTGCTCTTGTTGGATCTGCTGGTTGTGCTGGTTGTGCTGCTGGTCAAATAGGTCAAACAGGATCTGGTGAGGTTGCAGTTTCATCTGGTAATCGTAATTTTGTTGGTAAACAGGGAAAGGGTGATATTTATCTTGCAAGCCCTGAAACTGTTGCAGCATCTCTTGTTGCTGGTTTTATTACAACAAAAGAAAATCTTCCTAAAAAACCAGAGTCTGTTAGAAAAACCATTGATAAAACATTTAAAACAACAGTAAAAACAGAAAAAATTACGGCTCCTTTAAAAGTAAATGGACGTGTATGGGTTATAAAAAAAGATAATATCGATACCGATATGATTTTCCATAATAGGTATCTTTCTATTACAAATATTGCTGATATGGGGCAATATACTTTTGATAATCTGAAGGGTTATGAGAGTTTTGCAAAAGAAGCAAAAAAAGGTGATATTGTAGTTGCTGGTAAAAATTTTGGATGTGGTAGTAGTCGTCAGCAAGCAGTAGATTGCTTTAAATCATTAGGGATAAGCGTGATTATAGCTGAGTCTTTTGGTGCAATCTATGAGCGTAATGCAATCAATAGTGCTATGCCAATTCTTGTTGCACGGGATATAATAAATAAGTTTAATGATAAAGATGAGATGGTAGTTGATTTTTCAGCTGGTGAAATCTTTGATAAAACTCAGAATAAAAAAATTAATGCTAAACCTTTTTCAAAATCACAGCTTGAAATATATAAGAGAGGAAGTTTATTAAAATAAAAACCTAAATAATTGTTATTCAATCTATTTTCTTTTGTTTTTTTAGATATTCTTTTCTTATTTGATCTGCGATTTTACCGTCTTCTACTATTAATGCACCAATATATCCACAATCTTTACATCCCCATTTTGACCATGTCTGGGGTAGAGTCCATTCGATATTTGTTGAACCACAATTTGGACAAAATTTAACCATATTTTCCTCTCCAATTAGTTTATTTAAGTTGTTTAGTATGATTGTTGTATTTCTTTATAAAACTTTTTCAATTTCGCCTAATTAGTTGTATATAGTTCAGCATCATCAAACCATACTTCTCCAGTTCCTATTATACCAAGTCTAGCTGTTATAACTTTAGTATTACTTGGTACATCTACTAGTTTAATAGAGTATTGTTGCCAGTTGTTTGTTCCATTAATTGATTCATAATATGATTTAGAAGTCTGTGATTTTATCATATTTTCTATTGCTAAATTTTCATTATCCCAGCATTGTATCATTAGTATTACATCACTTGCATCCTTTGTTTTTATCCAGCATGATAACTTTATGTTTTTTCCAAATGGTATTAGTTTTGTATCATTTATTTTCTGATACCAGTTGTGTAGAACGTCGAAATCGTATACATCAACTGCATTGATGTATGCACTCATATTCCCATCATATTTTATTTCATTGTGATATTTTAATGTTGAGTTCTCGATTTTAAATCCATAAATAGCATTATTGCTAACTATTGGTATAATATTTTTTGTTACATAACCTGCTATATCCCAGTGGCCTGAGTATATATTTTCGAAACCAGGATCAAATAGCATGTTATCCCCATTTATAGTTTGTTTATATTCAAAATTATTATCTGATATTTCAATAGCGTTTCTAGTAGTATAAACAAATATTAAACCTGCAATAATTGCAATAGTTACTACTACAATTAAGATAGTAGTGTTATTTGATTTTTTTGCAACATTATTTGATAATCTTTTTTCGCTCATATTTATTCATCCTAATAAGTTGTATAATATTTTAATATTAACATATATATAAATATTTTGTATATATAAAATACGGAAAAAAAGAGGCTTTGCACAATAAATATTCCTATTATACTTCTTTTAAAGGATTAAAAGTAATTTAAACCAACTCTAATTATTTTAAAATCTTTTAACCTAAATGCTTTGATAATTTGTCTAGCAATAAAAGTAGGTCTTCCATAGAATTTTTTAAAAGCAATAGAACAATATTTTTCTAGCTCTTCTTCAGTAAAATTTCCCAAGCCACTTCTAGAATCAGCAAGAACATGAAAACCCTTATCATCATCTGTTATTTTACCACTATTATATGCTTCATTCCATAAATCTGAACCACGCTGATAAGATAGAATATTAAATACTGCCAAATCAAGAGGAAGAGAACAAGCAAATTTAATCGTCTGTTCTATATGCTCCTTGGTTTCAAAAGGTGCACCAATAATAAATGAACCTCGTGTAAAAAATCCTATTTCATTACTTAGATTAACTGCCTTTCTTACCTGATCTAGTGTTATATTTTTATTATAATAATCTAGTATATCCTGATTACCAGACTCTATTCCAAAGTATAGATGTTTAACTCCTGCTTTTTTCATTTTCTCATATAAAGTACGATCTGCAGAATCAACACGCGCCCCTTGAATATAAAATTCTAAATCAATACCTAAATCAATTATCTGTTCCAAAATATTATACGCATGTTTTTTATCAGCTAAAAAATTATCATCAGCAATCATCACAGAACTATATTCTTCATTGATTTCCTGTAACTCTTGGATAACATTTTCAACGGATCTTTTTCTAAAATTCTTCATAGATGTTATATGACGGGTGCAAAATCTGCATTGAAAAGGGCAGCCTCTGCTTGTAAGAATACATGTAAACCTTGGTTTGTAAAAAAAAGTTTTGTTAACCTTACCATACTCATATTTATCTACTAGATGACGTGCTGGAAAACCTATAGAATTTAAATCTTCAATAACATCTGGAGGTTTACCTGTTTTTATTATTCCGTTTTCTCGATAGTGAATACCAGCAACTTCAGCTAAATGTTTTTTTCCTTGTAACGCTTGTATTAAATCATTAATTGAACGCTCGGCTTCACCTTCTATACACATATCAGCTGCAGGAATATCATTTAAAGCCTTTTTAGAAAGATAAATACAATGAGGACCCCCAAGTATAATAGGTATATTTGGATCAATATTTTTAATATCTCTTGCGACTTTTGCAGCTTTCTCATATGCCAATGAATAAGTAGAAATTCCAACTGCGTCATAAGATGATAAATCTTTCCTTAGCGTCTCTTCAGGATTTTTTTCAGATAAAAAATCAATTATTTCAACTTGATGACCTTGCTCTATCAAAGATTGACCAATATAAAGAAGACCTAACGGGGGATAAAATGATGAACCAGTGATTTCTTTTTCTGAAGAAGTTACTGAAAAACCAGGACAAATATTAAGCAATAATATTCTCATTTTAATTAACCCCTATAAATATGATAATTATTAATAGTTTTTATATTAACTCCTGTAGTTACAATTCAGTTTTTCACTTATCAAAGCCTTTATTTTATATGGATAGGATTCAAAAATCATATTTTTTTCTAGTTATAAAAAACATCCTGTTAAACCAGTTTATATTATACGAGTATTTTAAATATAGATAATTTATTTTTAAATTTAAAACAGTGTAACTAAGGTGGATAAAAACATGATTGTAGAAGAAATAATGTCAGCTAAACTTGTAACAGTAGATGCTAACGACACAGTAAAACAGGCATGTGATAAATATCGAGATTATAAGATAGGATGCTTGGTTGTAACAGAAAATGATCAACTAGCAGGCATATTAACAGAACGTGATATTATTGAGAGAACCATCTGTATGGATAAAGACCCTAAAACAACTAAGATTAAAGAAATAATGTCCTCAGATATTAAAACAGTTAATTCTTATGATAGGATAGAAGATGCAATAGATATAATGAAAAAATATAAAATCAAAAAACTACCAGTTGTTAATAATGATAGATTAGTAGGAATTATCACTATTACTGATATTGCTTATACAAGACCAAGCATAAGAAAATTTTTGGAAATAAAAAAAGAATCAGTAGCTCTAAATAAATATATGTAAATAAGACTCTAGAAACACCGAAAACATCAGCATCATTTTTTTAAATATCATAAAAAACGATGTTTATATCTAGGAGAAATATAACCCAACATTAAACCAATAGCAAGCAATACTACTCCAACGATGTAATAGCTAAATATTAAAAAACCACCAATAAACGCAAAAAATATTGCTAAAAGACCTATATTTCTACCAAGCTTATAAGCAGTAAATAATGTTACCATAAGAAGCAAGATTGAAAAAATATTAAAAATGGCAGCTGATCTAGCTAAAAAAGCAGGGTCGTCCTCAAAAAACAGATAGACAACATTTTTTATCATTTGTCCCTCAGGATCTATACCAATTGAAAGAAAAATACCACCGAGAAACCCGAAACCAACGACGAATTCTTTTACAAATTTTTTTCCCATGAATGACAATGTAAGTCTCCTCTGATTTTTTTTGATATCATAGTGGTTTATTTAAAGATAGCACAATTAAAAAATAGATTATAGAAATTCTAAATAATCTGATACATATCAAACAGACTTTTAGATAACTTTTATCGATTTCATTTTATTATAGCTATCAGAATGTTTCTCAAAATAAACATGAATTGGCTCAAGTATCTTATTTATGTAGCCTGCTGTTGCATTTTTTAGGTCAAGAGGATGCAAACCAGAAACAAATGCTTCCTCAAGTTTGTTATAAGATTCAAACTCAAGGTTTCCACCAAATTTCTCAGGGCGTTGTATTAAAAAAACATCCTTTCCCAGTTCAGGGAAAATCACATATTTACACATCTCAAGAATAGGATTTCCTTCAACTATTTTCTCAGGGCAATAAGCTTTTTTGATTTTTCTATTCACTTCATCAGCTGTATCATGTATTGAAATCATCGAGTCAGGTTTGCTTTTGCTCATCTTATTTTCAATAGGATTCATACGACTACCAGCTTGCAATCCGGTGAGAAGCGGTGTGTGCAGTGCAACAGGTGGTTTTTTTTCAAGTTTCTTAGATACATCCCTTGCAAGCATATGGGCATGACGTTGATCCATACCACCATATGCAACATCAAGCTTTAGATAAAAAATATCTGAAACCTGCATAGCAGGGTAAAATAGTTTTGATAAATCCTTGTCTGCCTCGGTTTCATCTCTTCCCATTATATCCATCGCTCGTTTAACACGGGCAACAGATGTTGCTTTTGAAACTTTTAAAACAAGCTCCCAGTATTTCGGATCACCAATGTAGTCACTTGCGTAAATAAATTTTACCTTGTTTTTGTCAACACCCATTGCAGCGAAACAGTCTTCCATGTATTTTCCACAGAGTTTAATTTTTTCTATGTCTCCACCGAGTTTATCATTTATGTACGCGTGCCAATCTGCTAATAATATTGTAAAATCAAAACCACATTCAATGAAATCTTTGATTTTATTTGAACAAATTTTCCAGCCAAGATGTACCGTTCCAGATGGTTCAAAACCGATATATGCTCTTGGGTTGTTTTTATTTAGAACAATTTTTAGTTCTTCTTTTGTAACGATTTCATCTGTGTTTCTTGTAAGAAGCTCAAATTTATTCATTGTATCATTATCTCTCAAGTTTTTTGATAATTTTTTCAACTATTTTTTCAGATACACCCAGATAGTTCTCAGGATTTAAAGCATCATTTATTTCTTTTTCTGTAAGTAGTTTTAATTTTTTGTTTTCTATGATGAACGCTTCTTTTAATGTTATATCCTGCTGGATTGCTTTTTGTGAAATATTTCTCATTAGCTCATGTGCTTCGCCTCGTCCCATACCCTTGTTTATAAGTGTTGTCATCATCGATTCAGCCATTGGAAGACCTTTTGAAATCTGCATGTTTTTCTTCATACGATCTGGGAAAATTTTAATATTTTTAAACACCATGTTTGTCTGATATACAACCCAGTCAGTTAGAATAATTGAATGCGGTATTATGAATCGTTCACCTGCAGAGTTGCACAGGTCACGTTCATGCCATTGAACCGCGTTTTCATATGTTGGAATTGTAAAACCTCGAACTAGTCTTGCAAGTCCACATATCTGCTCACAGGTGATTGGGTTTCTTTTATGTGGCATTGTAGAGGAACCGACCTGTTTTTTTGTTTCAAAAGCCTCAGCAACCTCTCCTATTTCATCACGTTGAAGGTTACGGATTTCTGTTGCAAATTTCTCCATACTTGTAGCAATATTACTTAGAACACCTAGTAACTCATTGTATCTATCACGACATACTATCTGCGTGGAGACATCCTCAACACCGAGGCCTAGTTCTTTTAACATTTCCTCCTGAAGTTCAAGTGCTTTTTTACCAAGAGCCGCTCCTGTCCCAACCGCTCCAGATAGTTTTCCAACCAAGAGACGGCTTTTACATTCATGCATACGTTCAAGATGCCTGTCAACCTCCATCGCGTAACCAGCCATTTTAAGACCAAATGTTATAGGTATAGTATGTTGACCATGTGTTCTACCTAGCATAACTGTTTTTTTATGTTGTTTCGCAAGATTTACAAATGTTGCTCTAAGATCCTTTAAAGCCCTTTGCAGGAGCGCTGTTGATTTATCAAACTGCAGAGCATTAGCGGTATCAACAATATCATAACTAGTCGCACCCAGATGAACATATTTACCAGCATCGCCTTGGCATACCTCCTCAAGTGCCCTAGTAACAGATATAATATCATGTTTTGTCTCAGCTTCTATTTCTTTCACACGTTCAACTTTAACAAACTTTATTGAAGCTTTCCTAGTGATTTCATCAGCAGCATTTTTAGGAATATTCCCAAGTTTTGCATGGGCACGAGCAAGTGCTGCTTCAACATCTAATAAAAACTGTAGATGTTGTGCCTCACCAAAAACATTTTTTAATTCTTCTCTTCCATAACGATAATCAAGAGGACATACAGGATCCATAATTAACTCACAATCCGTGTATCATTTCATGGTTAATTTTATTTTCCACGGATTTAAACCATTTTTTGTTAAAAAAGAGTGTCTCCTCCTAGTATTTTATCAATTGTTTCTTTTAACTCACGTATATCAAACGGTTTTTTAATACAATAAGAATTAGTTTCAATCCCTTTTTCCATTGTTTTCTTATCATCTAATGCAGTGAGAAAAACAACAGGAATTTTTCGCCATTCAATATTTGTTTTTAATATATCAAGGACTTGCCATCCATTTAAATCAGGCATCATGATATCTAGAATTATAATATCAGGTTTTTTACCTTGTTCTAGTAGTTTAATGCATTCTCTTCCATTAGTTAAACCAAAAATATTATATCGATCAGAGAGTCTTCTTAAGCCAACTTCAACAGAGCTAATCACGTCAGGCTCATCATCTACAACCCAGATAGTATTTGTTATTTTTTCCATCTCCTAAATGATTTATTTTTTTTTGATAACTATTAGTATTAAAGAAAGAATACAATTCCTTCTTTAAAAGTTTACGTAATTAAAAGGGTTATTAAAAAACAAAAAACACAAAAAATCCTTAGTCTCTTTCTTTCATTGATACTAATATTTCTTTACCAAAATTTGAAAGCCTATAAATTTTAATATTTTTCCCACTACTAACTTGTTCAACAATATTCAAACCCAAGAGTGATTCATCATCTTTATAACGAGAATGCATGCCTCTGATTGCACCAATAACATTAGTAGGCGTTGTTTTAACATGATAGGCAATATCTGAGGTATAACTCCCACTAGGACTAATCTCAAAAAGATAATCTGCAATTCTTTTCCTTACATTACTTCTCCTCAAAGACCTAACGACAAGTGGCCTTAATACGTCGGGAGATGTAATAGTCTCCTCATTATCCTGCATCCCATCCGCCTATTTATTAAAATATTAGATACGTAAATCATTAATAAAACTACCTGTCCGATGAATAACTATCTGCATATGCACCTGCATAATTACCTGCACGTAACAATCGTTAAAAAATTATTTTTTTTTCACCTGTTTTTAGTGATACAATCTACGATGTCAATGCATCTTTTTGTTTCTTTTACATCATGAACACGAATAATATTTGCACCATCTATTGCAGCAACACATGCTGCTGCAAGACTACCCTCAAGTCTATCCTCAACAGGTAATTGTTTTTCTTTCCCACAGATATTTCCTATGAATGTTTTACGAGATGAACCAACCATCAGAGGATAACCAAGATCTTTTAACTCACCAAGACGTTTTAGAATTTCGCAGTTGTCTTCAACTCCTTTTCCAGTTCTTTTACCAAAACCAAGACCAGGGTCAATAATTATATTTTCTTTTTTTACATTATTAGAAATTGCGTATTCTGCTCGTTCTTTTAAAAAATTTTTGATTTCAAAAATTATATCATCGTAAACAGGGTTTTTTTGCATATCACGAGGGTTTCCTTTCATATGCATAAGACATACTGGAACCTTATAATTTGCAACAATATTTACAAGTTTTTTATCACCTCTTAGAGCAGTTATATCATTTACCATGCCTACGCCAAGATCAAGTGCTTTTTTTGCAACCTCTGATTTATATGTATCAATTGAAAGAGGAATCTTGATTTTTCCAATCAGCTGCTCTATAACTGGTATTACACGTTTCATTTCTTCGTTTAGTGAAACTGATGTGGCACTTGGACGGGTGGATTCACCACCGATATCAATTATATCAGCACCATGTTTCTCCATGTCCACTGCATGTTTCACAGCAGAATCAACAGAAAAAAACTTGTCTCCATCTGAAAAAGAATCAGGTGTAACATTTAGAATACCCATGATAACAGTTTTTTTATCTAAATCAAAAGTTTTGTTTCCTATTTTTAATAAACTCATTTTATATCCTTCAAAACTGCTGATAATTCTTCAGATATATTTTTCAACCTATGGTAATGCCTACCAAGTTTTCCTACAAGCTCATTGAGTTGTTTTAAATTACCAATTATTAAAATATCACCTGTTTTATCAAGAAGTTTAAAAGTATTTTTGGGAACAGCTACCTCACCACCAATAGAAAGCATATCTTGTTTAATGATGATAGCATCCTGAAGAATTACGTTTTCAAGTTTTATGACTTTAGTAATAGTTTTAGGTGCCATTATTTTAATACTCTGCGGATCGCTACCTATGTTTTGTATCTCTTTTTCTGCATCAGCAAGTGTTTTAATATTAATTATAGTTGGTTTATAGTCAGTCATAAAAACTCTTAATACAGTTTTTCTATATCAAGTATTTGTAACAATATTTATTTTTTCTTAGTCTGCATTTTTTCTTTTTTCTCTTTTGCTTTTTTTACTTTTACTGGTAAATATAAAATGTAAAACATACAGAAAAACAACACATTTGCCACAAAGATAATCAGATAAGGATTTTTTGGGAAAGCTGATACAGACGAAATATTATATGCTGTAAATCCAAGGCTTACTAAAAGCGCAATAAATACATAAATTACAATAAGTTCCTTTTCACTTCTATTTTCAAACATTAGTCTTAGAATAAGCTGTTGTTGCTATTAACGTTTTTGGAAAATAAAAACCAGTGTTTTAATCATATGTTGTTTGGCTTTTTCCGAACATTTTCCGACGTTATATATACTTTTGAGAACAATAATAGTTTGTGATGATATATGAAAGGAAATAAAAAAGTGATTTTATTTGGGCTGATGATAAGTACTGTTGTCGTCGTAGGTGCTATACTGGTCGTGGGTTCGACTCTTTCAAAACAATCAGCAGAAAAGAATTATGCGGCAAGATATCTTACTTCAGATGATGATGGCATTACTTTGTATTTGAATAAAGGCGATAAGTTAAACCTGGAGCTCAAGGATTATGGTGACGGTGGGTATGCTTGGGAGATAACAGAACTTGATGAAAAAATATTAAGTCTTACAGAAAGATCTGATAGCCCCTCTGGTTTATTGGGTGATTTCGGGAACGACATCTGGGTTTTTACTGCAGAAAAAACTGGTTCAACAACACTTGAGTTGAAATCTAGTAGACCCTGGGATAAAACAGATGTTTGTGCAACGTTCACCGTACAGTTGGAAGTCCAATAAAAACTTCTAACCACCTCCTCTTTTTTTATATTGATCAGATTTTAAATTTTTCGTTCACTTCTTATTCTCTTTATGTGGTATTATATTTATAATTGAGTCCATGGAAAAAGCAGATCGTCTGGATTCTGTTTGAAAAATTATGCTATCATCTAGGATTTGGATTATAGTCCCATCTAGAGACTCTCCATTGTTTTTAACAAGTTTTATGTATTTACTCTTAAATGGTTCTATTGCATTTTTTTCCATTTATACCATCTCTACTATATTATACGAACAAACCATATATATCTTTTTCCTACTTACGTAGTTGATAAATATTATCCAGGGGGCGGGATTTGAAAACATTGAGTTAAAAACATCGTAAAAAACTAGTTTTTTCAGTGATTTTTTACAAGATAATCTTTAGCCTCTCCAACTGTAAAAAGAGAACCAGTGATACAAATAAGATCATCTTTTTTTGCTATTGATTTTGCATAATCTATTGCATTTTTGATTTTACCTCTGGCTACAATCTCTTTTCTAGACTTTAAATCCTCAATCATTTTTTTTAGCTGAGGCGGATCGCATGCACGAGGATTACATGATTTTGTGGTAACAATAATATCTGTAAGTGGAACAATAATTTTTAGTATCTCTTTTATGTTTTTATCAGATAAAATACCTAAAACTAGTATCAGTTTTTCATACTCAAAATCATTTCTTAATGTGTCTTCTAAAACTTTCATACCTGCAGGGTTATGCGCCCCATCAAGTAGAATGCATGGTTTACGACTGATAACTTCCATCCTACCAGGGTTAAATGCTTTTTCAATGCCATCAATAATACTATCATCAGTGATGTAAAAACCGTTCATCTGCAGTTGCTCTACTGCTGTTAATGTCAAAGCAATATTTTCCCCTTGGTGTAGTCCTAGCATTTTTGTTTTAACGGAATAATCCTTAAGTAAACCTTTTATGAAAAACTCCTGGCCCTCTAAATCAAAACTTACTCGTTTCCATTTTTTATTATCTATCACGTAGATTGTCGCGTTTCTTTCCTTAGCAATATTTTGTATAACTTTAAGAGCAGGTCCTTTCGCACCAGTTATAACAGGAATATTTTTCTTGATGATGCCTGCTTTTTCAAAAGCTATCTGCTCAACTTTTTTACCAAGAATATCCTCATGCTCTAACGTAACATTAGTAATCACAGAAATCACAGGTTCAACTATGTTTGTTGCATCAAACCGTCCACCAAGTCCTACCTCGATAACAGCAAAATCAGCTTTTTTATCACTAAAATATTGGAACGCCATCGCTGTAACAATCTCAAAATATGTTGGCATGGAATCATTTTTAACCATTTCATCAACAATAGGTTTGATTTTTACTACAAGAGAAACAATATCTTTTTCTGAAATCTCTTTACCATCCAAGAGAATACGTTCTGAGAACCTTTGAAGATGTGGAGAAAGATAAACACCTGTTTTGTATCCACCCGCTTTTAATATCGATCCCAGGTATTTACAAACAGAACCCTTACCATTTGTGCCACCAACATGAATAGTTTTATAGTTATTCTGAGGGTTATCAAGCGTGTTACAAATATATGTGATTCTTTCTAAACCTAATTTGATACCAAATTTTTGAAAACCATCAAGCCAATTTATTGTTTCTTTATAGTTCATAGCTGACAACTACTAGTACCCCGCTGAATATAGAACATCAGGAACAACAGGGTACTTTTTTTTCCAACTGTCACCCTTTGATATTTCTACTTTTCGTCCTTTGATTTTAAGACGGCCCTGTCCAAAAAGATCAACAGTCCTGGGCAGAATCTGATGTTCCACCTCAAGAATACGAGCAGCAAGCTTATCCCTATTATCACCAGGCATAACTTTTACTGCAGCCTGTAAAATAATAGGTCCGCTATCCATCTCCTCGTTCATGAAATGTGTTGTGCAACCAGTAATTTTCACACCATAATCTAATGCATCACCTTGACCATTAGTACCTTTAAAACTAGGTAACAGTGCTGGATGAATGTTAATTAGTTTACCATGCCATTTTTTAACAAAGCATTTGCTAAGGATCCTCATATAACCTGCGCCGACAACAAGACCAACGTTATTGCTCTCCAGAATTTTATCGACTTCTCTGTCGTAATCTTCCTTCTCTTTACCTTTTGGATCAACAAAAAAAGCTTTTATTCCATGTTTTTCAGCTCTTTTCAAAGCAAAAGCATCTTTTTTGTCGCTAACTACTGCTACGATCTCAGCGTCAACCATGCCTTTTTCTGACGCATCGATAATGCTCTGAAGGTCTGTTCCTCCTCCAGAAGCTAAAACGCCAACTCTTAATTTAGCCATATGTTCACATTTCCAATATCTGATTTTATTTAAACACTTTTTCTATCTCAGCCACAGGGGCATTGGTTTTAAAACCTTTTGAACTGAAATGAGTCCTAAAAACCTCATAACC
>Ga0172364_10001575_pt1 | contig 17729 bp, 17 predicted proteins | sample LakKivSesite10cm_FD_114545 | JGI IMG/M metagenome (GOLD analysis project Ga0172364, IMG submission 114545) | Sediment microbial communities from Lake Kivu, Rwanda - Sediment site 10cm | ecosystem: Environmental > Aquatic > Freshwater > Lake > Sediment | place: Rwanda: Western Province, Lake... | reverse complement strand
CACTTGTTCAATCGGCGTTGGACCCAACAAGCTGGTGGCAAAAATTGCTGCTGAAAGCGATAAGCCTGACGGGATGACTATCATCAGGCCGGAGCAAGTTGAAGGTTTCTTGTCACCATTGCCTGTTGAACGGCTTGTCGGCGTTGGAGTCAAAACTAGGGAAAAAATGCAAGCATTGGGAATTAACACGATCTTTGACCTAGCAAATTATGACATGCAAAAATTGATCGGAGTATTCGGCAAAACTTCAGCCACGTATTTTCACAACGCTTCACTTGGAAAAGACGATGAGCCTGTGGAGGAGAAAGGCGAAGCAGAATCCATCAGCAGAATTTCCACTCTGAAACACGACTCCCGCGACTTAAGCTTCATCCTTGAAAAAGCAGATCAACTGTGTAACGAAATCCACGCTGCTATCAAGGCGGAAAGAGTAATGTTCAAAACTGTTGGAATAATTGCAATAACGACTGACATGAGCATTCACACAAGATCAAAAACCCTTGAAAACCCCACAGACGACCTCGCAGTAACAAAAAACACTGTAAAGGAGCTTTTCGAAAAATTTCTGAACGAAACTCAGCTCGATGCGAGAAGAGTAGGCGTCAAAATTTCGAACCTTGTGAGAGAACAAAAGACTCAAAAGCAGCTAACAAGCTTTATGGTACCTTCTAAAGCCTAAGGCAACATCTCGCTCAACATATCCTAGCAAGCCTTATCTCCCATACTATCATATTTGATTCTGAACAAGCATGACCTCAAACAAGCCAATAAAAAAGCAGGAAAGACTGCCGCCAGGCCAAACGCCTATCAAACGGCTTCTAAGATGGGGGGTAGATCATCCAGGCATCACACGGTCCAATCCCAAAATTGACTTGAAAACCTATACTTTGACCATAGACGGCGAAGTTGAGAAACCCTTAAAGCTCAGTTGGGACGACATTCTGAAACTTGCAAGAGTTGAATCTGTAAGCGATTTCCACTGCGTCGAAGGATGGAGTGTTCTCAACTGTAAGTGGGAAGGCATCCGCTTCAGACAAATAGGCGATCTGGTGAAACCCAAGGAAACCGCCAAGTTCGTCACTTTTGAATGTGCAGATGGTTACATAACTTCTCTCACTTTGCCAGAGCTTTTAGGCGATGACGTTCTCTTGGCGTACAAACTTGATGGGAAACCGCTTGAAGAAGGAATCGGTTTTCCTTTGCGACTTGTCATTCCAAGCAAATACGCGTACAAAAGCGCCCTTTGGGTTACACGAATTAAATTTACAGTTAAGAAGGAACTTGGATACTGGGAGAAACGAGGCTACAGCGACACTGCAGATGTTTGGAAGAACGATCGGTTTGCACGATGAAGAATCTGGAAACATGAAGGAATCAAGATTTGATCAATTTTTGAAACAGAAATCCTAGAAAAGCGTTCCATAGATTTCCAGTGTTTGTTCGGCAACTTTTCTCCACGTAAAATACTCTAGAACTCTTCTTCGGCCATTTTTACCCCACATTTTAGCTCTCTGGGGATCGCTGAGCGTTTCTTCTATTCCCCATGCTATGTCCGCTGGGTCTTCGCCGTTGACATGAACCCCATTTTGATCTGTGCCGGAGTTGATAACTTGTTCACGGAAGCCCACGACCCCCCGGGCGCCGACGACAACGGGTTTAGCCATAGACATGGCTTCTAAGCTTACTATCCCAAACGGTTCATAGATTGACGGAAAAATGCATACGTTCGAAGCGGCATAGTGCAGAATTCTTTCATTTTCAGGAACAAACTCGAAGCGGTAGATAATCTTGTCTCTTATTCCAAGCCTGTCTGCTGTTTCAACTATGTCACTCTGTTCTTCACCCTTACCCAGGATCACAAGCTTTGTTTTGGGATAATCCTTCAAAACCAGCGGCATCGCTTGAACTAAATTCTTGACACTTTTTACCCATGTCAATCTTCCGAGAAACAGAAGCATATTCCAGTCTTCCGAGATACCGTATTTTTCTCTAACCTTCAACACATCTTCCTTTTGGCACTTTTGCGGATCGTACCGTTCCGGATCCACGCCATTCCAGACCACGCTTATTTTTGACTGAGGCCAACCATGCCTTATCAAATCCTCTTGCATAGCGTTGCTTACGGTTATTATTCTGTCCGCATTTTCTGCTGCAGCATCTTCGAGATGCGAGACAACTTCAGACCCTCGTCCACCGCTTCGTCCCAATTCGGTACTGTGGACATGGAAGACTACTGGCATTTTAGTCTCATTTTTGACTATGAGGCCTGCAATACAGCTTAGCCAGTCGTGAACGCATACTATGTCAAAATGGTAGCCTTCTTTCTTAATCAATGAGTTGAGAAGTTTTGTTGAGCTCAATATGTTGTAGATGAAAATGTCGTTGAAAAACCGTATATTTGTTCCCCATCTTTTCAAATCGTCAACTACGAACATTGGAAAAACGTTGCTGGCATCGGCGATTAGAGGACGGTGGATGTCCACTCCTTTCAAGATTTCTGTAGTTTTCAAGTCGCCTAGGTTAAGAGTGAAGACTGAGACATCATGGTCTAACTCAACATATTCATGAGTTATGTATTCGGCATACGTGCCTAAACCGCCCACGAGCTTAGGCGGATACTCCCAAACAAAAAACCCTATTCGCAAACTAAACCACCACAAACCTCTTTACCCTAACTTTTGAAGAATAATTATACTTTTCTATTTAGCACGACTGTCCAGTTCTAGTGCCTTTTCTGGCAATGCTTGGCAAAAAGCACCGACCGAAAGTTTATAGTGCCTAGAGCACCAAAAAGGTAACCCGTCCTTGCAGGTGAAATCATTGCCCGACCCGATCCGAACCACTGCTGAAAAAATAAGGAAGCTCGAAATTCAAGGTGCCAGAAACGTTGCCATAGCCGCCATAAAAGCAACAGAAACACTAGCAAGTCAGACAAAAGCGAAGAGCAAGAAAGAATTCCTGAAGGAACTGGTAAGGGCGAAGGAAACCCTTTTCGCTTCGAGAGAGACTGAACCGCTCATGAGAAACGCTGTTCGACTGATAATAAGTCAAGTGGAAAAGAGCAGCGAGAAAAATGTCAAGAAACTAGCTGAAACAGTGTCTTTGGCTTCCCAGCATTTTCTAAAGAATCTTGAAAATTCAAATGAAAGGATTGCCGAGATAGGGGCTAGAAGAATTAGGAACAAATCGGTGATTCTAACGCACTGTCACTCTTCCACGGTCACTCACTTGTTAAAGAAAGCTAAGCAAGAGGGAAAAAGCTTCGAAGTCATCTGCACCGAAACTAGGCCCGTTTTTCAAGGCAAAATTACTGCAAAGGAAATGCTAGACCTAGATGTAAAGACAACATTCATCATAGACTCAGCCGCACGGTTTTTCATGAACCAGGTTGACCTTGCAATTGTTGGTGCTGATGCGATAACCTCTGAAGGTAACGTGATAAACAAGATTGGAACAAGCATGATTGCGCTAATTGCTCATGAGGCGCGGACACCATTCTACGTGGTTTCCGAACTTCTAAAATTTGATCCAGCAACCATGTATGGAGACTATGAAAAAATAGAAGAAAGAAACCCGGATGAAATTTGGAAAGATGCATCGAGGAACCTGAACATTCGAAACCCTGCCTTTGACGTTACGAGAAGAGATTTTATTCATGGCATAATATGTGAAGAGGGGATAATTTCTCCCCACTCAATAACAGAGGTAATGCATAGGAGATATCCGTGGGTCTTCGAATAAACAATTGCTAGGCATCTTGCCCCCAGATTTCCAAAGCGGCTTTCAGCTCACTGTGCTTCTTTGCATACTCGCCCAATCGTATACCCTTAATAGTTGCGTCGACCGCTTGCCGCATCGCTCTTGCTCCTGCAATCGTGCCATCTCTGTGCCCATGAATGCCTCCTCCGGCTTGGATGACAAAGTCTTTTCCCAGAATCTTGATCAGTGCTGGAACTAGTCGTGGATGTAAACCGCCGGATGCAACAGGCAAGACTGGTTTTAAGCCATTCATATCCATCGTCAATGCTTCGCAGTTCTCCGTCACTTCTTCTTTCGTCTCAAACATCTTTCCAACAACCGTGCCTATGTGAAGTTGATCTACGCCTATCATTCTAGCAACCTTGGCTACTACTCGCATTGAGATTCCATGTTTGGGATTTTTGGTGAACGCGGCGTGTCCAGCTCGATGCGCGTGAATTACAAGGTTGAAGTTTTGCTCCCTAAATGTTTGTAGAGCTGCGAATCCGCACGTTAGAATGTCGATCATTACATATTCTCCACCATGGTTTCGAACGAGTTCTGCCCTTCTCAACATTTCCTTCGTTTCGGCTGTGATGTTAATCATGTAGACTTTCTTCTCACCTGTTTCTTCCTCGGCTCGGTCTCTGCTTTCCAAGGTTTTTGTCAAACGCTCTTCGAAAGGACTGAACTTTTGACTGCTCAGATTCTCATCATCTTTGACTATGTCGCATCCTCCGACCCATGATTCATAGGCGACCTTTGCATGATCCAAAGTTTTCAATCCGAGCTTAGGTTTGATTATCGTTCCCACCAGGGGGCGGTCATAAACCTTAATGAGCTTTCGGATTCCTTCAACACCATACCTTGGACCCTCGAAACTTTCAATGAGCTCTCGTGGAAAGTTGATGTCGTTGAGTCTTAGGTTCTTCAAGGCTCTCAGTCCAAAAACATTTCCTGCAATGCTGCTGAGGATGTTGGGCATGTTTCCGAACTCGAAAAGCTCGATTGGATAAGCTATCTTGACCACGTTGCCTTTTATGCTGAACACGCGGGCGGCAAGTTTTTCAACGTAAGGCTTTATCGTTGTAAGTTCCGTCCATGTTCCTATTGAACTTTCAGAAGCAACACCTCCTGCCGCCTCATTCATGCTAGTGCCTTCCGGCTCAACAAGGAACGTGCAGACAAGGTCAGTTTCTCGCGGCTTATATTTTAGATTGACAAAATCCACGTATCTCAAACTTATTCCCACTGTTCTGTGATTGATTTAGGTTCCTTAAAACCTTTAGCCGTTAATCGACCTATTAGCTGGAAGATGTGAGATTAGATGAAGTTGAAGACCAGACTTCTGGATATTCAAGCTGGTGGAAGAAACATCGCCGTACTGAACGAGGGAACAGCAAGCCTCTTAGGTATACACTCCTCCGACAGGGTGGAAATAATCTGTGCGAACAAACATGTGGTTGCAATTGCCAACACAGCGAGTAACTTTCCTCGGGACTACATAGGTCTCTACGATGAGACTTCGAAAAAGCTAGGAATAGAATCTGGGCAGAGAATTGATGTTCGCTTGGCCGAACTGCCTGAATCACTTCATTACGTGCAAGCAAAAATCCGCAACGAAAGACTGAGAGAGAACGAAATAAATCTAATAGTCAAAGACATCGTCGAACGTCATCTAAGCGATATCGAGCTTGCATCTTTTGTAACAGCCCTGTACGTTCACGGACTAAGCATAGACGAAATTGAAGCCCTTTCAAAAGCAATGGTAAAAACCGGCGGCACCCTAGCTCTTGACAAGAAACCAGTCTTAGACAAGCACAGCATAGGCGGGATTCCTGGTGACAAAACCACAATCTTAATAGTGCCCATCATAGCTGCAGCAGGCTTCATAATACCTAAAACCTCGTCTAGAGCAGTTACTTCTCCAGCTGGAACGGCTGACCGCGTTGAAGCCTTGTGCCCCGTAAACCTGTCCATTGAAGAGATAAAGCAGGTTGTCCAGAAAACAAATGGGTGCATGGTTTGGGGCGGCGCTCTAGAGTTAGCTCCAGCCGATGACATTTTCATCCAAGTCGAGTATCCGCTGGCAATAGATCCGATGCTTCTTCCGTCAATTATGAGCAAGAAGAAAGCAATAGGCGCGACGCATGTTGTTATAGACATCCCGACTGGAAGAGGTGCAAAAATAGAAACAAACGGCGATGCACAAGACCTTGCGTACGATTTTATCGATCTTGGGAAGCGTCTGGGAATAAACGTCCAATGCGGCATAACCTTCGGAGAGCAACCTGTAGGCTACACTGTGGGACCCGCGTTGGAAGCAAGGGAGGCATTGTCAGCGATCATGGGAAACAGTCCAACTGATCTTCGAGAAAAGGCAACGAGCATCGCGGGCATACTTTTCGAAATGGTGGGGGTTAAAAATGGGAAGCGTAAGGCTGAGCAACTCTTGAAATCAGGAAAAGCGGAAAGAAAACTTCGAGAAATTATCCAAGCTCAGGGCGGCGACCCTAAAATCAAGCCTGAAGACGTAGAGGTTGGAGGAAAGAGGGCTGAAGTAACCACGGACAAGGAAGGTACAGTTTTGTGGATAAGCAATGAAGATGTGGCTAAAATTGCGAAAGAAGCAGGTGCACCGAAAGACAAAGGCGCCGGGTTGATGCTTCACGTGAAACTCGGAGATCAAATCAAGAAAGATCAAGTTCTCTTTGAAATATTTGCCGAGAGAGGCACAAGACTGGAGTCGGCCATAGAGCTGGCAAACAGGCTTCAACCTATAGGATTGAGTAAGAAGCCAGAATATAGGATGCTGATGGAGCGGATTCCAACACGCATCGTGCGCCCGAAAGTCTTCACGTTTGAAAGGTAATTTGAAACTGGCCTCAGATCAACGTTAACCATTGCTTTGACGATTGTACATTGATAGGGTTCTATCGCCCTAAGTTTAAATATCAGAATTGCGATTAGACGTAGCGAGAGGAAAATTGATTCATGGGTTCGAAGTCTCCAAGAGGCGAATTCGCCGCAAGAGCGCTGGTTGAAAAGCGCAAGAAGTTCCGCTGGAGTAGCATGTACTACAATCGGCGGATGCTGAGGTTAGATGTTAAAGCAGATCCGCTTCAAGGCTCTCCCATGGGTCGCGGAATAGTCCTCGAAAAAGTAGGCGTGGAAAGTAAGCAACCTAACAGCGCCATAAGAAAATGTGTAAGAACACAGCTTATTAAAAATGGCAGATTGATAACCGCCTTTCTGCCTGGAGACGGTGCTCTAAACCTAGTTGATGAACATGATGAAGTTTTGGTCGAAGGAATAGGGGGCTCACGCGGAAGAAGCATGGGCGACATTCCAGGGGTACGCTGGAAGGTTGTAACAGTTAACGGTGTATCTTTGAACGAACTTGTCTATGGAAGGAAACAGAAGCCAGCACGGTGACATTTTTGAGTCAGAAGCAAGAGGAAAAGCAGGAAAAGGAAGTAAAGCTTTTTGGGAAATGGAGTTTCAAAGGCGTAGAAGTGAAAGATGTAGGATTACAGAGATATGTTTCTCTAAAACCTGTCGTGATCCCTCACAGCATGGGAAGGCATGAGCATAAACGTTTCCGTAAGGCAAACATTAACATCGTGGAAAGGCTTGCGAACAATCTAATGCGGCCTGGTAAGAACGCTGGCAAAAAAGCTAAGGTCATGAACATGGTGAGACAAGCTTTTGAGATAGTTAATTTGCGCACGGGAAAGAACCCTATAGAAGTGCTGATAAAGGCTGTAGAAAACTCTGCTCCATGTGAAGACACAACGCGGATCAGCATGGGCGGCATTGTTTATCACTTGTCGGTGGATATTGCTCCGCAGAGAAGAGTTGATTTGGCATTGCGGCACATTAGCGAGGGAGCAAGGCAAGCGGCAATAAACAATCCGCGTTCAATAGAGGAGTGCTTAGCGGAAGAGCTGATATTGGCTGGCAATCATGACATGAAGAGCTATGCGGTTGCAAAAAGGCACGAGATTGAAAGAGTAGCTCAAGCCTCAAGATAAAACAGTGAGTCTCAGCCTAGTTCCCATATCTATTTCATCCTCACCACAATATTCTTGACAGTTTCACCTGAAAGCACACTTGACCTGTCATAGCTTGATTCTAGCGCAGTTTATTTGCATGTTCTGCCTAGCTTACTGTGGTTGTCTTCAACTTGAAAGCAAGCAAGCCACTGAGAGAAATCATCAACAGCTTAATGCAAATTCCTTCACCTAGTCATGACGATTTGAACCATCTCAAAGTGCAGACCTCCGCTAAATACCAGCTGGAAAAGGTTCCTTCGAACTCTGAAATAATACGGTTATTAAGAGTTGAAGAGAAGAGCAAGATTTTGCCGCTTTTAAGAAGGAAGAGAGCACGCATAATATCAGGTGTCACTGTTATAGCAGTAATGACAAAACCTTACCCATGCCCGCAACCGGAACCGTGTGCTTATTGTCCCGGAGGTCCATCACTCGGGGTTCCACAAAGCTACACCGGTTTCGAGCCGGCAGCAATGCGGGGACTGCAAAATAAGTTTGATCCTTTCTTGCAAGTCAGAACTCGCATCGAACAGTTGCAGGCCATAGGCCATAGTGTTGATAAGGTAGAACTGATTATCATGGGCGGAACTTTTCCAGCCACTCCCATGGATTATCAGACATGGTTCATTCAACGCTGCCTAGACTCCATTACCAAAAAGAAATCCATCAGCCTTGAAGAGGCTAAAAAGAATGCAGAGACAAGTCGAATCCGTAATGTAGGCATAACTGTGGAAACACGGCCGGACTGGGCAAAAGAAATCCATGTGAACAAGATGCTGGACATGGGAGTGACACGCGTAGAAATGGGCGTTCAAAACCCAAGTGACGAGATTTATCATTTAGTGGGCAGAACCCACTCAGTTCAAGACATTGTCGAAGCCACACGCATAATGAAGGATGCCGGATTGAAAGTCGCATATCACATGATGCCCGGCCTTCCACATTCAAACCCGAAAAAAGACTTGGAAGCCTTCAAAAGAGTTTTTTCAGATCCGAATTTCAAGCCGGACATGATTAAGATTTACCCATGTCTAGTTCTGAAAGGCACAAAAGCGTACAAATGGTACGTTGAAGGCACGTATAGACCGTACACAAACGAGGAAGCAGCAAGCCTCATAGTAGAGATTAAAAAAATCATTCCGCCTTGGATACGTGTAATGCGTGTTCAACGGGACATTCCTGCGCCACTAATAGCGGCGGGGGTGAACAGAAGCAACCTGCGAGAACTGGTGCAGCAGAGGCTAAAAGAGAAAGGAATAAGGTGTAGGTGCATACGTTGCCGGGAAGTGGGCCACAGAATGGAAAGTGATAAGGTGAAGCCCAACCCGAAAAATGTCGGCGTTTTGACCGCTCTTTATGATGCGTCTGATGGAAAAGAAATCTTCATTTCAGCAGAAGACCCAGAAAATGACATTCTGATAGGCTATCTACGGTTGAGAATTCCCTCAGCAAGGGCTCATAGAACCGAAATAAGGGCTGACCCATGCTCAATTGTACGGGAGCTGCACATTTACGGATCGCTTGTTCCCGTTGGTAAACATTTAGCCAAGGCTTGGCAGCATAAGGGTTATGGCCGCATTTTGCTAACTGAAGCTGAGCGCATAAGCCGGGAGGATTATGATTTAAAAAAGATTCTAGTCATAAGTGCTTTAGGAACAAAACAATACTATATGCGGTTCGGTTACGAATATGACGGAGTTTACATGTCAAAAAGGTTGGAGAATACAAAATGAGTGAGAAAGAATTTTCGGGTTACAGGGGGGAGGCGCAGAAAGCTATCCAAAAGGCAGAAGCCGAAATTGGCGATATGATACGCATCTCGAAGGCAAACGAAGTTTTCGAAGGGACCTTGATTCCCCGCTCAGAATACGGGGATGAAAAACATGTTGTCATAAAATTGAAGAACGGCTACAACATCGGTGTCGGCATAACGCCAGACACAAAGATAGAGAAAATAGGGAGAGGAACGAAACCAACCTTTGCACCTCCACCTCTTGCAGAACAAAACCCAGAATTGCCAAAAGTCGCCATAATAAGTACTGGAGGAACCATAGCCAGCCGCGTGGATTATCGAACAGGAGCCGTGCGACCAGCCCTAACAGCAAGCGACCTCTACAGTGTCGTACCGGAGTTGGCCAACATAGCGCGCATAGATACTCAAATACTGTTCAGCCTTTTCAGCGAGAACCTAACTCCTCAGCATTGGACAGAAATCGCCAAAGCCGTTGCAAGGCAAATAGCAGAAGGAGTCGACGGCGTTGTCATAGCCCACGGAACAGACACTATGGGATATACAGCTGCAGCCCTAAGCTTTGCACTGCAGAACCTTCCGGTTCCGGTCGTAATCGTAGGTTCCCAACGCTCAGCTGACCGCCCAAGCTCAGATGCAGCGACAAACCTCATAGGCGCGGTTACAGCCGCAGCGAAAGCACCGTTTGCTGAAGTATCAGTGGCAATGCATGAAACCCCGTCAGATCAGAATATAATACTTCACAGGGGCACAAAAGTCCGAAAATGTCATACAAGCAGAAGAGACGCATTCAAATCTATAAATACAACGCCAATAGCCAGAATACAAAACCAAAAGATAATTATGTTGACAGAAGATTACAGAAAACGTGGCCAAGCAGAAAGCCTTGTTTTGAAACCGGAATTCAACGAAAAAGTTGCATTACTAAAATTTTTCCCCGGCATGAATCCCGCAGTAATAAACTGGTATGTGGAGCAAAACTATGAAGGACTCGTTCTTGAAGGAACGGGTCTAGGTCACGTTAGCAAGTACAGTTTTGAAGCTATACGAAAAGCTGTAGAGCAAGGCATTGTTGTTGCGATGACTTCTCAATGCATCTGGGGACGAGTAAACATGAACGTTTACGGTTCAGGCCGGGATCTGCAGGCTTTAGGAGTGATTCCATTGGAAGACATGTTGCCTGAAACAGCTCTTGTCAAGCTTATGTGGGTTTTTGGACAAGCTAAAGATGCAGAAGAAGCTAAGAGACTTTTGAAAGCAAACATTGCTGGAGAGTTTTCACCGCGAGCCCTTCCGGAGAAGATCGAAAGTGAATAAGCGAGGAGAGATTTCCAGTTGGAGACGGATTATGAGAAAATCGGGTTAAAAGTCGGCTTAGAAATCCACCAACAATTAAATACTTCTGCCAAGTTGTTCTGCAACTGCAAGCCAGAACTTTTCAAAGACGAGCCAGAAGTAACGTTTCTGCGCAGGCTCAGGCCCACTCAAAGCGAGCTTGGTCAAATAGACCCTGCAGCCTACTTTGAATTCCAAAAAGGCGTGAAAATTCTTTATGAGGCAAACAGGGCAACTTCGTGCCTTGTCGAGATGGATGAGGAGCCTCCTCACCCGTTAAACATTGAAGCGGTAAACACAGTCCTAGCAGTAGCTTTGATGGTAAAAGCTAAGCCTGTTGACGAAATTCACGTGATGCGCAAGACAGTGATAGACGGGTCAAACACCACTGGTTTCCAAAGAACATGCGTAGTAGCCTTGAATGGCGAGATCAAAGTCGGAGAGAAAACCATTCCAATTCAGCATGCAGGCTTGGAGGAGGATGCGGCAAGAAAGACAGGCGAGGAAGAAGGCAACATAATACGTTATCGGATAGACCGTCTGGGCATACCACTGATAGAAGTCGCGACTGCACCAGTCATAAAATCGCCAAAAGAGGCAGAAGAAGTTGCTTTTGCAATTGGGAGAATCTTGAGAGCTACCGGAAAAGTCATGCGTGGCCTAGGCACAATTCGGCAAGACATAAACATATCAATCCCAAACGGCGCACTAACAGAGATCAAGGGCCTCCAAGAGCTTGAACTCGTTCCAGTTGTTGTGGAATACGAAGTCCAGCGACAGCTAAACCTACTGAAAATAATTGGAGAGCTCAGGAAAGTTGGAGCGAAAGAAGAGGATATAAAGGAAGAGTTTTTCGATGTCAACAATGTTTTCAAGCAAACGAAATGTAAAGTTGTTCGAAAAGCCTTAGACAAGAACCAACAAGTCTTAGCGTTGAAACTGCCAAAATTCAATGGTTTTCTGAAACGAGAACTGATGCCCGGAGTCCGACTTGGAACGGAAATGGCTGATAGGGCAAGGTTCTGGGGAAGAGTCGGCGGCATATTCCACACAGATGAGATGCCAGCGTATGCGATTACAATAGGGGAAATTGAGGAGCTAAGAAAAGCAGTCAAAGCAGAAGAACAAGATGCAGTAGTATTTGTTGCAGACAGCCCTGAAAATGCTAGAGACGCATTGAAGGCTGTTGTGGAAAGAGCACACGAAACCATAAAGCGTGTGCCTGAAGAAACCCGAGGCCCAAACCCCGACGGCACAACACGTTACATGAGACCTCGCCCTGGCGCAGCAAGAATGTATCCTGAAACAGACATTCCGCCAACGCAGATAACAGAAGATTACATAAGAAAGATCGGTTCGCATTTGCCAGAGGTTCCTGAACAGAAACTTGAACGGCTCGTCAAGGAATACAAACTGAATCAAAAATTGGCTAAGCAAGTTCTGGACTCTGAATATGGCGAGTTGTTTGAAATCATCGTAAAGGAAAGCAATGTCTCACCAACCACCGTTGCCGCGTTCATGACTGAAACTTTGAAGGCATTAAGGCGCGATGGCATCCATGTTGAAAAAGTTTCAGAAGATCAGATGCGAGAGATTTTCAGCGGCCTAGACTCCGGAAAATTGACGAAAGAAGCGATACCTGAAATCGTCAGCTGGCTTTCAGAGCACGAAGATAAGACACTTCAAGAAGCAATCAACAGTATTGGGCTGAAGATGCTTTCCAAGGAAGAACTCGAAAGAATTATTGATTCTGCAATTGAGAAAAACAGAAGGTTAATTGACGAACGGGGGACAAGTGCCTTCGGATCTTTAATAGGCATTGTCATGAAAGAGGTTCGAGGCAAGGCAAGTACCGCGTTGGTAGGTGATCTCGTAGAAAAGAAGCTGAAACAGAAAACCGAAAACTAACGGAATAACCTGTAAGATTGTTAGGTTACATACGAACGTTTAACTTTGAAAGCAGTGAGAATATTGTTAACTTGTCTGTCATCTGCTAGATTCTGCAGTTTTTCCCTCAATGCCCGCGCTATGTTTCTACCTTTCTCGCTTAGAGATCTTGGAACGATGTTTCCTACAAGTTCGGAGTTGCTTTCTCCAAACTTGCCTTTCAAGTCTTTCACAACTTTAAAGCATGTCGAAAAGTGCACGTCCACCTGCAAAGTTGCTCATAGACTACGCAAGCAACCGGACATCCCTGGCAAATCAAAAACGCTAATCGTTATCAAAAAAAGGAAAGAGAGAACTTCGTGTTGCATCTGATCTATTCATAGAGCCGCCTTACGTTACTTCATAGGGCCGGTCCACGCAATCTGTGACAATACCACTACCGCTCCAGAGTTGACTGTCAGTAGCGATAGTCGTGCCCGTCCAGTTCCAGACGACAAAATCTGAAGCAACATAATCAATATTTGATCCAAGGTAGGGAGCACCGCCAACTCTGTAGGTTCCTGAGCTGTCCCAAGTGATTTGAGAAGCGTCACCCTGACACATGTATCCTGGCCAGTAATACCAAGAGGTTCCGGTGTAATAGCATGGCTTTTTGTTGGCGACCTCCCAATTCGTAAGCGCTTGGGAGCTTTCCACGCCAAACTGAAAGAATTTGACCCACCGAGACCACTGGGTTTGGAATGTCCTTCCCACCAAGAAATTGTTGTCTGACGTTGGAGCGGTTTGTGTGTAGATAATAGCACCTTCAAAGTGTTTGCTGTATTGATCAGGACGCCAGTAAGCGTAGCATTTGTAGGTGATAACGCCATTGGCAATGTCCGTCCTCAGGTGGAAGGCAACCCAGTTGTATCTTCCGACTGTCGGGTTGTCGAGGTAATGTGGGCCTCCGCCAGACCAGTCTTGTGGTTGCCACACGATGGAACCGTCCGAATGTTCAGACACACCATTCTGGTGAACCCATCCAGTCGGGTTCAATCCTGACGCACCAGCAACGCTAGAGATTCCTGCCAAGAATCCGCCGGACGGAATCCGGCTTGGATCAGTCATTGTAAAGGTAATGGCCAGATGTACTCTCTTTGTACCTACTGGATCTGCACGCAAGTATCCTCCCACATAAGGTGGCTACGCTGCAACCAACGGAAAGACCAGGACGGAGACTGCTTCGGCGAGTATTATGAGAAAGAGAATGTTCTTACCCATGGGCTATCACACCGAGGTTATCGACTATGGGCACGTCGGCTGAGAGTCCGACGGCGTTCAGGTAGAATTCTTGAAGGATGGGGATGTCCTCTAGTGTCGCAATGGTCATTTTAACCGGGACGGTTTCGCCAGCTTTGATGGTGAGATTTCCGCTCGGGTCGTAGCTCACAAGCTTGTTGATGTCGACAGAGCCTCCGCTGTAGCCCACTTCTATTTTAAGTCCGAACCTACTGTTCGGATCTATGTTCACATGTGCCTCTGTGAAGTTCGTCACAAGCGGGACCAAGTGAAGAAGAATCGTTAAGGTGACACTTTCGCCCTTTTTCATGTACGGAGACTTTTGAGTGCTAGGTGCCGCGGTGATAGTAAGATAGCCCTTGAGGCCGTAATACGGAGGAGGCTTGTAGTCAGGATTGTCAGGAAGGACAGGAAAAAAATCTAAAGGCACGCCGTCAGCTTCTGAAACCGTGGGATTTTGGGTTTCAACTTCTGGCTTGCTGACTGGCGTTGATGCTCTCAGGCAGAAGGAACAATACGCGGTTAAGAACGCAACCACAAGAACAACGCTCATCACAAGTGATTTTCCCTTAAGTCTCGTTCTAGCTTCCCCCACAGCTAGACTATGAAGAGGTTATATATGGGGCTGTCTATTGGTTATCTAGATTATTCCTACTGTAGGTACAAAACAGCTCAACATGGATGGCCTAACACTGATGGTAATTATGGTAATTAGTAGTAGGGACATGCCATCAAATGGTCTTTTTCGACTAACGCGCATGTGTGTTCCTAAATTCCCCTTTCCAAGTCTGATAGAGTTGGGTCGCACCTTCCAAACGACACTTCTCGTATCCCAAGGCACATCACCAACCATAGAAAAAGCAAAACCAGAAGCATAAACTACCCCGCAAACGAATTTAGGAACAGGCATGCGCGCTATTTTTCAAGCAGGGTTGAACGAATTCACCTGTTATATCTTACCTGTACTCTTTCACAGAAAGTATTTCTTTAGGAAGCACGTTGGTTTCCTCGCCGCAGAATGGACAGAGCTTAAACTCCGGTAACACTGGTTTTCCACAGGTGGGGCAGACATTTGGGAACTTCACTCTTTCTTCCAGCCTTTTAATTTCTTTCTTCAAGTTGCTTAGTTCTAGTTTAATTTTCTCAACGCTTTCCGTTAATGGTTGAATTTCTTTGACTTCTGTTCTTACATTGTACATCATGTCTCTAACATGTGCTAGAGTGTCATTGCTGGACTCTATTGTTTCATACATCGCATCAAGCACTTCAGCCTTATCTTCTACAAGCTGTGTTTCAAGAGCGCTTTGTTTTTTAGCGTCTGAAAGCATTGTGTTCAAGAATTTTTCCACTGGGTTGTCGAATGCTATTGCACAAGTGATTCCCCAGAAAACTAGAGCTGCAGCAGCGCTTACCCAAAGGTATGTGATCGGCGCTATGGTTTGGAGCTTTTCGTTGACGAAAGGGTAGAGTTGAAGAAGGCGAATTGGATTGTTGAAAACTAGAACGGAAACCGCTTCGCTCAGGTGCAGAACGGATATGAATGTTAGGCAACTGAAGAGCCACACACAAAGCCCTTTCTTGGCCAAAGACATTCCCTTTTTTCTTTAGAAGAGCACGTGGGGTGTAACTATGGTATCTTAATATTTAATATAATGTTCCCAATCCGTAATATATCGAAATACGTAAATCCTAAAAGGAATCAGCACTCTCTTATATCATGGGATAACTTTGCAAGGTAGGAAGACCAGAATATCGCATGGGAGCTTTGGTTTCCGAGCGAAAGTGGGCGAGTACGAGATTGAGATTGACGGAAACCGTGAGGAAGTCTTGAAGACAATTAAGGATTTGCCTAGTTTAATGAATAGTGTTCACAAGGCATTTGAAAGTGTAAAACCCAAGAAGGTGGCAACACTCACAGTCAAGACAGAAGCTACTAGGAATGAAAAGACTCCGTCACAGAGGTACCCGAGAATATCGCCTACGGAAAGCTACGATGAAACGGTTTTGAGACTACTTGAAACTGACTGGGGAAAATGGCGTCCACGCACCATCGATGAATTGAAAGAAGCGTTGAAGGCCAACCGGATGGATTGCCCAGGGCGAACTCTAGTTGCAGTTCTTGTGGGACTCGTCAAAAAGGGAAAAATTAAACGTTGGAAAACCGAAGCTGGCAATGTCTATATCCTTGCTGAAAAGGAGCCTTAGGCTTAAGAGGAGATGCCAATGAATAAGGTCCAGGCACGAATAAAGACACCTTTTGGCGAAATCATAATTGAAGGCGAGAATCCACAAGAGATTATTAAGATGCTTGAAGCTTTCCCAAACGATTTCATGGAAAAAATGGGGAATTTTGTTTCAAACCGATTGATCCCGTCAGGAGCCCAGCTGAAAGGCATTGTTGAATCCACCACAGAAGGCCCCGTCGTAATAGCTCGTGAAAAGCTCACGCATTATGAAGCGATAGGCTTAACCCTTTATGCTTCGGAAGAAAAGAAGAACACCGCTGCACAGATCACAAAACTTCTGGAATCAAGCGGAATAAAATGCATGGTTCCTGCCCGCTTGAATGAAATGACAAAGAGAGGACAAGTTTTCAAACCAGACCCCAACAGACCGGAGTTCAAACTGACAATGCAAGGCGAAAGATGGATCGAAGACGATGTTCTAGCCAAACTTAGAGGTAAAATGGCTTGACCAACCGGGCAGAAAATGTCACAGTACAAATCAAATACAAAGATGTTGAAAAAACCTTCTCCGGCAACCCGGAAGAAGTTTGGCTTTTGATGAACAAGTTTTTCAATCAGTTTCTTCCTTCATTTGAAATTGCAAACAAACTTGTGTTGAATGTTGACTTACAAAGACTTGTTAAAGGCTGTGAGAACATCATATCTTTCGCAGAAGAAGGTCCATACCTGCTAGTTCCGCGAAATAAGCTGACAGATAATGAGACCTTGAGTCTATCGCTTTTGGCTAATTACGTAGGCTGTCAACTGGGCAAGACTGAAAATGGTGGTGTTTCAAAGGAGGAACTGCAAACCAAGCTCGGGAAAGATGCAAAAATTGCAAGCACACGTCTTGGCGAACTTGTCAAGAATGGAATAGCAGTAAGAACTCCTGATGAAAAATATAGCATTACAACCTTTGGCGTAGTCCAGATGCAGAAGGATATTCTTCCAAAAATCAAAGCAAAAATCGGTAGCTAACCCTTCTTTCACTTACCATAAATTTCTTGGTCGAAGATTATGCCATTTCTAGATCTTCAATTGCTTTTATGGCCATTGCAAGAGAGGTTATCGTACTATTCGGTATCATCTGGTCTTTGCTCAAGTTGCCGAGCCTTCTCGAAAGCGACACGAGCGACGAAGGGTCAGACTCGGCTATCTTGTCTCGTCCTTCCTCGCTTGAGAGGTATATCGCCTTGAAACCCGCACTTTGAGCACCCCAAACATCGCTTTTGAAGTTGTCGCCTATATGAACAACTTCGCGCGGCCTTACGTTCAATTTCTGCGCGGCTAGATGAAATATTCTAGGATCGGGTTTGCGAATGCCTTCTTCGTCAGAGAAAATCATAAGATCAAAATATTCAGCCACACCTTCATTTGTAAGAAGTCTCCGCAGCCCAATTCCTGGAGTTAGTCCTGTGTTACATATAATTCCGATAAGCTTGTTTCGATTTTTCAACCATT
>Ga0172364_10001574_pt1 | contig 17732 bp, 16 predicted proteins | sample LakKivSesite10cm_FD_114545 | JGI IMG/M metagenome (GOLD analysis project Ga0172364, IMG submission 114545) | Sediment microbial communities from Lake Kivu, Rwanda - Sediment site 10cm | ecosystem: Environmental > Aquatic > Freshwater > Lake > Sediment | place: Rwanda: Western Province, Lake... | reverse complement strand
TTATTCATCACCAACTCTCTGAATTCGATGGCGTTCATCGGTTCTCCACCGCCGACAATTGAAGAGTATGTTTTACTAACGTATCCCATCCCCGTTGGATCCATTGATGATATGCCTACAACTCTCGTGTTCGGCCCAATGAAGATGTCAAGATCACGCGGATGAACCACTGCCACTTCTGACTCATCAAAACCATTCTGCAAAAGCAATGCTTCCACTTTTCTCAGGCCATAAGGCGCATATTTAGCCCTTCCATCATGGTTGCGCTCCACTGGAGGATAAAGCACTCTTCTCAAGAGCCACAATGGCACAGGTCCTTTAGCGAACCCACCGACGAAGGCAACAAAGGGATTGTTGGCAAAATCACTCATCTCAGTAGCTGAAGCGGTTAGCACGACCTTTGCGCCTGAATTGCTCGCCATCTTGCGTTCCCTTTCATATGAACGCAATGGATTTCTTAGTCAACTTATTAAAAACTATTGTATGCGAGCTGAGAAAACATGATTAAACCAACGTCTTCTGCTTTTCCACAGAGACAAAGTTTGAAACCCTAACGCCGATAAGCCTGATTTTCCTATCTGGTCTAAGATAAAACTGCACAAGTTCGTTCGCTGTCCTCTTCAAATCTTGCAAACGATCAGTGATGAAAGGCAATGTTTTGCTGTGCGTGTGAGTCTCAAAATTCTCATAACGCACCCTGACGGTCACCGTTTTAAAACAAAGCCTCTGCTCCAAAACATCTTCATACACTTCTTCTGAAAGATTGTCCAAGGTTTTCAATACAAACTCGAAGTCCGCGGTGTCTTCCTGAAACGTCACATCTCGGCTGATCGACTTGATTTCACCTCTTTCTTCAACCTCACTTTTGTCAACTCCGTGCGCCATCAAATAAAGCTGAGTGCCCATAGGTCCGAAGGCTTCAGTCAGCACCGCGGGATCAGAACGGGCTAAATCTCCTATAGTCTTTATGCCCATAACCTCGAGTCTCTGCTCAGTCTTGCGTCCAACTCCCAGGAGCTTGCGTACTGGTAGGGAAGCAAGAAACTTTTCAGCCTCTTCCTCTTTGACGATTGTTAGACCATTGGGCTTTTGAAAGTCGCTGGCTATTTTGGCGACAAGTTTGTTTGAGCTTATACCAATCGAACAGGTAAGCCCCTCTCTCTCAAGAATTTCATTCTTAATTTTCCGAGCTAGAATCTCGGCTTCAGCATAATCCCTGACCTTTGATGTCACATCCAAGAAAGCCTCATCGATCCCCCACTGTTCAAACTTGCCCGCATATTTTCGCAGTATACACATTATCTCGTTAGAGACTCTTGCATAGAGCTCGTAATCTACGGGCAAGTAGACAGCTTCTGGGCAGAGTCTCCACGCTTTGGAGATGGGCATGCCCGACTTTACTCCGAATTTTCTAGCTTCATAGTTAGCAGTGCTCACAACTCCCCTGCCCCCTCCGCCTTTAGGGTCGGCTCCCACAACCATCGGTTTCCCTTTAAACTCCGGGTGCTCCCTTTCCTCAACAGCTGTGAAAAAATGATCCATATCCAAGTGGAATATTATCCTCTTTTTCTCACTCATGATTTTCCATTCCAGATAGGCTACCTTCTCTTTTTAACAATGATATTTGCCAATTTGAATTTATCGAGCATGTCAACATGAATACGCGTACAGAGACCAGATTATGTTTATTTTCACTATAGATTTTGCGTTCATAACTCTTAATGCCATGCAACAAAAAAGTAGATGCGTCTTGGGAGGAAACACGGTGAAGGACAATAACATCACCCAAGAGTCCGCTGAACAAATAGCAGTTGAGTTTCTGAAGAAAAGGAAGTGCACTGACAGGATAGACATTTCTGTAATTGATAAGAGCGATGAGATTTGGGTAATTAGAGGAACGTGCCCGATAGATCTTGAAGGCCATCCATGGGCTGAAAAATTCGAAATTGTCCTAGACACCAAGGGAAGAATTAAGTCCACAAATTTTGCCCTTTTATAAGAATCTGGGCGTTAACCACCAAACCTTAACTTTCCATCTTCAATCGTGTAAATCACATCCGCTACCTCAACCAATTTTTCATCATGCGTCGCCACAATTACCGTCTTGCCTTTTCTGCTGATGTCAAAAAGCAATGCAATTATCTCTTTGGCAGTTTCTGAGTCCAACTCACCTGTCGGTTCATCAGCAACTATTACTTCTGGGTCGTTTGCCATCGCCCTTGCAATGGCTACGCGTTGCATTTCACCCATGCTCAACTGCTTGGGCCTATGGAAAAGCCTTTTGCCTAAGCCAACGTTCTCAAGAAGACTCGTGGCCTTCTCCATCTGCTCTTTCCCATGCTTGCCAGCCAAAGCCATAGGCAACTCTACATTTTCCAAAGCGTTAAGCGTAGGCAACAAGTTGAAAGTCTGAAAAACAAAACCCATCCGCCAAAGTCGAATCTTTCTACGCTCACTGCCTGACAGAAGCGAAACATCTGCGTCATCGCAGAGAATTTTGCCGGAAGTTGGGCAATCATTCAGTCCGACAAGGTTCAGAAGAGTGGATTTCCCTGAGCCTGAGCGACCAATTATGGCTGTGAATGCTGGTTTACTGATTTCAAAACTAACTTTATCTACCGCCGTTATTTCGGATGGACCCACGCGAAACGTCTTTGTTAACTCGTCAGCTTTGATCTTCATCAGTATTCAGCCCTCAAAACTTCTGCTATACGCATTCTAGTAGCATTGATCGCCGGAATTATTCCCCCAAGACAGCAGACAGATACAACTGCTAAAAATATTCCAACCATATAAAGTGGGGGAACAACCTCGAATATGCTTGGGAAAAATTGGGCAATGGGAATATTTGTGTACAGACTTGCCAAGACAAGGGCTCCTAATGAACCGAAAACCAAGCCTAAACCGCCGCCCAAAACCCCAATCAATGATGATTCCAAGATTACAATTCGAAAAACATAGCCTAAAGGTGCGCCAATGGCTTCTAAAGTTGCGAAGTCCCTTCGCCTTTCTGAAACACTCATAACTGTGACAGTCATGACAAGTATTAGGCTCATAAGAAAAATTGCCGTGTGCAGACCTAAATTCCACGTTTCAACCTGAGACAAGACAGGCTGAATCATGTCGTTTCGTTCACCTTCTGTCAAAGCAGTGACGTAACTAATTTCTTGCTTTATTGCCTCAACCAAATTTTTCTGAGAATATCCTTGAACAGGCTTGACCGCGATTATGTTGACGCTTCCAGGATAGTTGTAAACTTCTTGCGCCAGCATCAGAGGCATGATAACACAGCGGTTTAACAAGGCTAACCTTGTGTCTAAAACGCCAACAATCTTGAACTCATTGTCGTTGACTGTTATTCTGGTTCCCACAGTCCAGCCGTGCTCATCAGCCAAAGACGCGCCTACAGCGACCTCATTGCTTGATTCATTTGATGGAAAATACCCACCGTTTCCCCTCAGTGGAGTTGGCCCAAGTATCAGATGCCAATACTCAACCGGGATTCCCATGCTGAAATTTACGGGGACAGGCTGTATCATTCCTCCAATCCCTATAGGCGTAACGAACAATATTGGAACAGTCCTTTCTACGCCTGCCATTCCTCTTATTTTTTCCTCGGTGAAGGCTTGGGGCAGCATACTACCGCCTATTGGAACTGCCTGAATTACAATGGTGCCCTTGCTGACAACCATGACTTGTCCATTGAAGAGCACGCTGATTTCCTTGATTACAGTTGTATAGCGCATTGTCGCTGCGCCTATAGCAATTACGAAAGACGTGGATAAAACAAGCCCCATCATGCAAAGAGCTGTTCGCATCCTTCTTCGAAACATATTGCGGAAACAGAGAGTCAGCAAACGCGTTTTCAGAACTCCCCTCGGCAATGAATCTTCTCACTGGTCATATATATAAAAGATCCACAATTATCTATAGGCAACTAACTGTTGGTGAGGTCAGATGAATAGAAAGAGAAATTCAACATTTTATGCAACATTGAAGAGTTATATTGAAAACTACCAGTAGTAATTGTGGAGATGCAGTAATCATTGTTTGGGAAAATCTTGGTTCCTTTAGATGGTTCTGAACATTCTCTGAGAGCCTTGGAGACTGCGATTCAGATAGCGAAAAAGTTTGATGCAGGTGTAACATTAATTCACGTTTATTCTGTGACTGTTGCGCCTATTATAATGCCTGAACCCACTACTTTGACTCCTTCAGGAGTTCCAGTCGTGACGCCCGCGGAGGTTTCTAAGATGGTTGAAGCCGCTCGTGAAGTTGGGAACCGAATTTTGACAGATGGGGAACAGAAAGTCAAGTCCGAAACCATTCAAGTCGACACTGTACTCAAAGAAGGTAACACTGTTCAGGAGATCACTAAAGTAGCAAATGAAGGCAAGTTCGACCTAATAGTTATGGGTGTTAGGGGAATAAGTAGGCTGAGGGAACTCCTGGTAGGAAGTGTAAGCGAAGGCGTCATAAAACACTCGTCTTGTCCCGTTCTAGTAATAAAGTAACTTCCCGATCCAATGCACAGCTCTAGATGTGGTCTATCAAGTCTCACATTTTCATCTTGGAGCAGTGCAAAACAAAAGAGGTAGCGTTCACTTAGATTGCGACGTCTTGCTCATTTTGTGTTTCTGCTGGAAAAGAGGATCGAAAGATATTTCTTTATATTCCAACAAAGAGTGAAGTTCTGAGCGTGAATCTTGGTGAGGAGAAAGGATTTTCTTCGGGAACCAGTTGAGCACATTAGAATTAATGGAAAGCTCACGGTGAACCAGCTTGTTAAGCAGTTCAGGAACTCAGGTTCTTTTGGGGCTGGAAGGCTTTCAGCGGCATGTGACATTTATGAGCGGATGTTGCGCGACGAGGAATGCACTGTGTTCTTGGGTTTAGCCGGAGCTGTTGTTCCTGCTGGCATGCGCACGTTGATCGCAGATTTAGTGCGTGAAAACCTCATTGACGTGGTTGTGACAACTGGAGCAAACATGGTTCATGATGCAATAGAAGCTTTGGGAGGTCGGCACTACAAAGGCGACTGCTGTGCGGATGATCATATGCTTTATAAGAACCACACCTACCGCATATACGACGTTTTCGTGCCAGAAGAAGACTTCATAAAGCTAGACTATAAGCTTGTGGAAATATATGACGAAATAGCCGCAGAATGCAAAGGAAAAAGATTGTCCTCAAAAGATTTTGCATGGGAACTAGGCAAGAGGCTCAATGATCCAAATTCGATTCTTCGCGCGGCGTATGAAGCCAAATCGCCAATTTTCATCCCAGCACTGCGAGATTCAGAATTTGGATATATCTATTACCTTCACGCATCTAGAAAGGCTTTCAAAAACACGTTGGTAGTGGACGCCTTCAAAGACGTGCCCGAAATAATCGACATCTGCAAAAGCTCCTCCAGAAATGGCATGATAATCATCGGCGGCGGTGTGCCCAGAAACACTATCCAATCTGCTGCTCTTGCAACTAAGTCAGGCATAGACTATGCTGTAGTGATAACCATGGATCGCCAGGAAACCGGCGGACTGTCAGGATCGACCTTAGAAGAGACGGTAAGCTGGGGAAAACTGAAAGGCCAAGCAGACAAAATCATGGTCATCGGAGACGCCATGATAGCTTTTCCAATAATTGTAGCCTCAGTCCTCGAAAGACTCGGCAAAAACTTCAGAAGAGTACCAAGCCTAAAGGGCGAAGCCTTAGGGACGCTGGAGGAACCTAAGTGAAAGAGAAAACCAAAACTGAAGCGAGATTCTGTGGAAACTGCACCAGCCACAATGCCTACAACTATCCAGACCAAGTGTTCTGTACGAGACGATTCTTGAAAAACAAGAATGCAATAGTACAGACCCTATGGTGTTGTGAAGAATGGATACTGAACTGCCAAGAATGCCACTGTATTGAAGAAGCCATGCAAAACAAGAAACAATAAGTCGCCATTTTCAGATTAGCGCTAAAGTTATTTGGGGGAACCCCCAGTTTCTAATTTGACTTAGCAAAGCCCGGTGGTGCAGCGGTCAAACATGGCGGGCTCTGGACCCGCTGACGAGAGTTCGAATCTCTCCCGGGCTACCAATGCATATGCGTCAGTCACTTCAAACATAACCAATGGCGAAAATTTATTACTGACAAAGAGATCATATGAAATATTGGCGTAAAATCATTTCTGACCATATCGCTATTCATGATAGCAACGCTGCTAACAGTCATAGTCTGCAGACGAAGAATTCCCAAACGATGTAATGCAAAAACCCACGGAACCGAATGAGGATAGTGAAAGGTAAGGAAACAGGTTTCTTCTATCAGTCCTCAAATCCTACACCGGGGAAGATATCTTAGAGACTTTAGAAGTTCCACTTCGGGAGACGTCTCTATTTGTCCCTGTTTCAAATCCCAGCGACCTCATCACGCACTTTTTTTGAGAAAGGAAGTTGCACCAAGGAAAACGCTCAGATGCTAGTAAAAAGAGAAGAAAGAAAGGACTTTTTGACCTCTGAATTTGACATTTAGAAACCTATATCAGAACCGAAAGAGTCAGTTAGAATAGTGAAAGCTAAGTGATTACAGGCAAAATCAAAATAAGGCATTGGCTTCTCTTTATTCTGATTACAGTCGGTCTCATTTTGGCGCTTATCGGTCTTGCCGTGTCCCGCGGAGAGCAACATCAAGTCGCAGCTGAAAACTTTCGAGTAGTCTTTTACCTTTCAATGTTCGGAACAATTGTCTTTAGTGTTTTACTGATAGTCGGGGCATTATATCTGAGAAGATGGATAAGATAGCCAGCCTTTTCTCTTAAGAAAAACCAAGAACGGAAAAATGATAATGTAAGCACTTGTGATCGATCGTAGAGAGATTAAACGCAGGAGATTAACAGTCTTTTATCCACTAGGGTTTGCGCGATTCCAAAAGATTGAGAAGGAGCATCCAAGCTATATGTTATCTCACTCATGGTATCATTTGCGTTGCTTTAATCCATATTCGAGGTAAAAGACAAGACTGACCTAGGCGTCAGTAACCGTAGCATCATGCCTTCTTAACCGCTAAGAGCTTGCGATTTCAATCCATTTCTTGAGTGAGTGGCGCGCCAGATTTTTAAATGGTTTTTCTAAACGGTACTTTTATAGTGCCGTCTCATTGTTAGTAAACAAGCAAGGACTTGAGCATAGGGATGGGGAGACCTAAACTACTTATACTTGAGTGTACGTCTGAAAACAAAGAAAGGATGTCTGAGGGCCTGTTGCTGTGGGAGTTAATGCGAATCTTAGGATATGAGAAACGAACGAATCTCAGGATGATAGGCGGCCCAAATCGCCTTCTCGAGGAACTGGAAAATGCTGAGGAAAGGTATATCCACATATCTGCGCATGGAGATTTTCATCAAACTCGAGGAACCTATCTAAAGACGCCTAGAAAGGGAAGAGTCTACTCCGGCGAGCTAAGCGGGATATGGGTTTGCAGGAAAAAAGCTGAAATTCCGAGGCTAGTAATATTGTCGGCATGCGAGGCAGGCCATATCGATATGGTTAGGGCCTTTTCTGACGCAGGTTGCAGATACTGCCTTGCTCCCCTCCACGAAGCCTTTTTTGAGGACGCGGCCGTTTTCTTGGCACTCTTCTACAAGCTTCTAATTGGAGAAAAAACCACCCCTTGGATTGCGTTTAAGAATACTGTGATCGGACTGTCTCAAAGTCTTCCTAAACTCTCCGGAGCATGGAGCTTCTATGAATGGGGAGAAAAATGTTTCGTCCAAGAATGAACACGCGCATACCGTTTTTCCCACGATTAGGTCGAAAATGCCCGGATTTGCCGTCAGCGACCACACTTATGCAAGTTCAGCAAGAAGTGCCAAGAATACGGATTCTTAGAAACTTTTAAATAGGAAAATATAACAATTGTCAAGTCGAGGTTGCAATCGTGCCTAAATCTGCCAAAGGAAAGAAGAAAAAAGGCGGAAAGAAAAGGAAGAAATAGGGAACCAATGACGAGATATACCATATCCCCGTTTTTCTGGTTTTTGGCAAGTCTCCAGTCGTGAACTGTTGCCTTTTGGAGTGCGCATAGATCGATCGGAAATTACTGGCGGCCATGTGAGAAAATATAAATTTCACGTTGAATGCTAATGCTGCAATAGAAACGAGTAACCGATTATTATGAACGTGATGCCGCGTCCAAGGTTAACTGCTCTTTTCCTGTTGCTTTCAATAGTTTTTGCGTCGGACTTGGTGGTGATCAAGCTTGGGCTGAGCGGGAACCCTCCTCTAATGTTTGCAGGCCTGCGCTATCTTCTCGGCGGTCTAGTTCTGTTGTTGGTCATGATAGCCCTTCCGAAGTCCCGGTCAATCAACCAAAGAGACCTTCTCACCGCAATTCTTCTCGGAGCTCTTGCAACAATTGAATTTGGCTGCCTTTATCTCGGAATGCAATATATCAGCGCAGGAGCAACATCAATACTTTACTACACTCAGCCAATTATGGTTGCTGCATTGGCTACTGTATTCTTGAAGGAGCCTTTTTCATGGAAGAAGGCTTTTGCCTTAGTGTTCGGCTTTGTAGGCACACTGCTGATTTTTCTTGAAAACTTTTCAGCAGGTCTAGTTAGTGTTGGAGGGTTTCTCGTTTTGTCCAGCGCTTTCAGTTGGGCAGGAGGCACTATTGTTTTCAAGAAACTGATATGGAACGAAAACTTTCTCTTTGTAACATCTGTGTTGCTTGTTTCAGCAGGAACTTTTCTTCTAGTGTTCAGCATCTTTTTTGAGACAGCTTTGGTTGTTTCTCTAAACCTTGCCCTGACTCTCATGTACTTGGCTGTCGTCTGCTCCGCATTCGGCGTAGCTCTTTGGTTTTATCTGCTTAAACGCCATGAAGCCACTCAAGTCTCTACATGGTTATTCCTCGTTCCACTATTTGGAGTCCTTTTAGGGTGGCTACTACTTGGCGAGAAAGTCTACCTCACTGAGGTTGTTGGCATGTTCTGCGTAGGAACAAGCGTCTTGATTTTGAACGAGTAGAGTTTGCACTTACTAGATGGTCGGTACCTATGAAGATCTTGCGTGTTCCTAGTCGCGGGGTAGGCTCGTCGCACGAGCTTGACACTTAACGTAGCTTCCACGAATACTTGGATCTAGCAATGATGTCGTCATTCTTTCCGTATTCAGACAACAGAAAAACATTCAAGTCCATAAAACCCACCAACACCTTGCCAACCTAATCATGAACATGAATCAACATTCCATTGTCTTGACAACTGCCGCTGGGAAAACTTTAATCTACCGTACTCCAAAAAACCTTGTCACTTCAAAGGCGCGGTGAACAAGGATCCGCCCAACCCGATAACCTTAACATTCGGATTTGTCCAGACAACAGTTTTTTTCCGCAGTCAAGACAAATCAGCACCGACCCTTCGAAGCTCGCCCTGAACGGCTGAGGGATCCATCCTTATTGATGGGCTACACCATTGCTGAATAATCGATAGTCATAGCTCGAAGAAGGGTTTTCTAGGGCATCTGGAAGAAAGAAAGATATAAGCAGAATGAACCAAGTTACTTCTGAGTCTCAAATGCTCCCAACAGAAGAAAACGGCACTCTTAGCATATTCCAACCATTAATAGGCTCTTGGTATGAGTCTTTGAAAAATCCTGAAGAGTCTCAGAAACAGGTCCTTTCGAACTTGATAAATGGATACCAGAAGACACGCTACGGAAAAAGCCATCACGCATCCGAAGTTAAAGAAATCAGAGATTTCAGAACGAATTTTCCAATAATAGATTACCGAGGGCTTAATCCCTACTTAGCAGAGGTTGAGAAAGGCAGTTACGATGCAATCCTTCCAGAACCGCTCCTATGCTGGGTCATGACCAGAGGCTCAACAGGCCCAGCAAAAGTACTGCCAGCAACCAAAGCACATCTTGAACAGATCATGACTTGCGGAGCGAGAGCCCTCATAAACCATGCAATCAGAAGGAAAGATTACGAACTTCTCGTAGGCAGAATTCTCAACCTAAACTTCCCATCCAACGTTCACACAATAACGATCAACGGAAAAACGGCGGCCTACGGATACAGCTCAGGAACATACGCGAAGCTTATTCCAACACTTAATCAAGTAGGCCTCTTGCCCCGTCAAGAGGACATCGACGCCTTAGGTCCAGGAATCACAAAGCAAGACTGGGAAAGAAGATTTGAACTGGTATACCAACAAGCGTTGAACGAAAATGTAACAGCTACAATGGGAGTGACCCCAGTTATCCTGTCTTTCGCGAGATACGTCAACCGAAAACATGGGAAAAAACCCAAAGAACTCTGGAAAATGCGGGCACTGTTCTGCACAAGCGTGCGAAAAATCCAGTTCAAATATGCACCAACACTGGGGAAGTATTTCGGACAAGTTCCGGTGATTGAAATTTACAGCGCGACTGAAGGTGTTTTTGCCCAACAACTCGACGACCTTCCGTACGTGACACCGAACTATGACACATATTTCTTCGAAGTCGAAACTGGGCAAGGAACAAAGATGCTGCATGAGCTCAAACGCGGCGAATGGGGCAAACTGATAGTGTCTTCATGCATGTTTCCAAGATACGACATTGGAGACCTGATAGAAGCAGCTGGGAAAAACTACTTCCGCGTTTTCGGAAGAAACAACACTCTGACGCTTCTGGAACACCGACTCTACAGGTTGCTCTTCGGAAGCCTGATCTAAGCCCTAGGGTGCCTCCTGCCCGCCATCATTGCGCCATAGACTGCCACAGCTATGATCACTATGCCGATTATAACGAAGAAGAAAGCCCACACCAATTCAGTCTTGATGTCAAGAACTACTCTGAGATAGAATGCTAAGCCCACGAATATCAAAATCAGCCCGCCGATCAACGGACCTAAGAACCCGTACTCACGCTTCTCACGCTTTTCAGTCTTCTCAGCTTTCTCACGTTTTTCAGTCTTCTCTGCTTTTTCATCCCTTCGGTACGGTTTTGCCCTCGCTTCTGCAGGAGCCTGCTCAACTTTAAGGGCGGCTCCACATTTCGGACAAAAGGCCATCTCTTCGCTAATTTTGGTACCACATTTCGGGCAGGACGACATAACCTTCACCTAAACCTGCAGACCATCATTATCTGAACATTAAGTATTTAAAGCATATCCACCAAATCAAACCCCATCAAGAAATGTTATATGCTGATATCGCCAGAATAGCCTAAACGGGGAAAAACATTGAACGAAAGCTCAACGAGAATTTCACGCGGATACACGGAAGGCCTGTTCAGCGCCATCTCCGCAGGCTTTTTCCTAACTCTGATCGGCGTGTTCTTTGTTATAGTGCCCGATCTCCTTGACAAAATCATAACCTTCTTTCGTAGCTTCGACATCGTGCAAGTCCAAAACATAGAAGGCGTTTTTCTTCCCGCGCCTCAAAATCCCACGGCACACTTGACAATCTACTCCACAGTAGAGCAGTTCAGTATAGTCTGGGGCATCTTTCTAATCGCACTCCTCATCGCGAGGTTCCTTGCCCATTCACCAAAACGGAAAAAAGCAGACAACCTGGGAGACATCGTCTTCTGGCTCGGAACAGCATACCTCATTCACACATTGCTAATTGATTCAACAAAGCTTGATTTTACGGGGTGGTTTGGATTCTGGAGCACAGTAATAATGCTCATCGGCGTCTCGCTGATTGTTAGAGCAATCTTTCTAGCCGCTGTCAGAAAAAGCCCTGCATAGAAATATGAAAATCAATGCTCACAGTGGCAACCGAAAACCACGGTGATGGATGTGCCAATAGAATACGTTGAGGCGCCAGATGTTAAGAAATTGGCTGATGAAATTGTCGATAGCTTAGGCTTTTTCCATGTTGTTCCTCAATTCGTCTTCTGCGTCAGAAGCAAGGGATCCTCATCCAAGCGGACAATCGCCCGCATACATGGTCTCGGCAAAATCTGGCAGGAAACTCTTAATTTTCCACCTTCATACGTGATCGAGGTCATATCTGAACGCTACGACAGACTGAATGAAGAGGAAAGGGAAAAAACTATTATCCACGAACTATTGCATATCCCAAAAGGGTTTGCAGGCGGCTTCCGCCCTCACAAAGGATACATCAGCCATGACACCGTGGAACATCTTCATAGAACGTTTAAGAAACAGAAGACAACCAAAAAGACAGGTTTTTAAGCAACACAAAGAATGAACAAAGGAATTCATCATGAAGCCTCACAACAGGCTTGAAAACCCGCCGCCTGCTAAGAGAGGCGTAGAGATCAAATGAAGTACTGTATGAAAAGTCTCCAACACAATGGAATATACGTTCCACCATACGAATACAAGAACTTATCCATTAGAATCAATGGTCAACCTCTCAGATTGACGCCTCACACTGAACAGATGGCGATTGCATGGGCAAGAAAGAAACTTTCAGTGACATCCCCTCCAGACAGAGTCTTCTACAGGAACTTCATTCAAGACTTCTTACAAGTATTAAGACAAGAGAACCCTTCTCAGAAATTTCTGGAAAATTTCACTGTTGACTACTTGAATAAACTGGAAAAAGACGATAACGAGTGGCAAAGTAATGGAAAATCTGGAGAAGACCCGAAAATCGACTTCGGCGAAGTCACAAATTACGTCCTGCGAGAGCAAGAGAAGAAGTTGAATATGCCTAAGGAAGAGAAGAAAAGGCTTACAAACGAAAGGAAAATACAGAGAGAAGCTTTGAGAGAAAAACATGGCTATGCAGCAGTCGATGGGAAAAAACTGGAAATAGCTAATTGGACAGCGGAACCCTCATGCATTTTTGCAGGAAGGGGAACCCATCCGAAGCGGGGAAAATGGAAAGAAGGCCCGAAACAAGAGGACATAATTCTGAACATTTCCCCAGACATTCCTAGACCAGCCGGAATCTGGAAGAATATCGTCTGGGAACCAGAAAAAATGTACATTGCTAAATGGGAAGACAAGCTTTCCGGAAAGATGAAGTATGTTTGGTTTTCCGACTCTGCATTTCTAAAACAGAAGATGGACCAGGAGAAGTTCAAGAAAGCCGAGAAACTAGACAAGGAGATTCCAAAGATTGAAGAGCACATCATTAAGAGTTTGGACTCTGAAGATTTGGATAGAAGAAAGGTTGCGACAGTTTGCTGGCTTATTCTTAAAGTAAACATGAGGGTAGGTGACGAAAAGGATCCTGGAGAAGCGGACACTGTGGGAGCGATAACCCTAAGGCCTGAACACATTAAAATTGAAGGGAACACGTTGAATTTTGACTTTCTCGGAAAAGACTGTGTCAGATGGGTCAAGCAAGTCGAGGCCCCTCCGGTTGTTATTAGGAACATTGAAAACTTTTCCAAGGAATGTAAGGAGTATCTGTTCGAAGGGACAGACTCTAGAAAAGTGTCCAGGTTTCTTTCGCAGAAGATGGAAGGATTAACAGCCAAAGTGTTCAGAACTTGGAGATGCACACAAACAGTGGAAAATAGCCTCGAAAACTGTGAAGCCAAGAAAGAGGAGGCTGAATACGTTAAACAATTCTGCGCCAAGATGGCTAATCTTGAAGCGGCGATAATAGCCAATCATAAACGGAAGATTCCCCAAAATTTCGAGGAGAGAATCGCCAAGAAAGAAGCTAGACTCAAAGAGCTTGAAATGAAGTTAGCGGAAAAGAAGAAAGAAGGAAAAAAGCTGGACGCCATTACCAAAAGCGTGGAAAAAACCAAGCTGGACGTGAAGCTAATGAAGGAAACAAAAGAATACAATCTGGGAACTTCTCTCAAATCCTACATTGACCCAATGGCATACGTAAGATGGGCTGCCAAAGTAGATTTTTCGTTAGACAAATTTTACCCAAAAGCCTTGAGAAAGAAGTATAGTTGGGCATTGGGCGGAAAGTGTTAGGACTCTAAACAACTAGAGCAATAAGACTGTCATCATTCCATTTCTGGATATTCATTTTTCACAGAAAATGACATGCTCCAGCGGAAGCTGTAGACCATTTTTCTTCAGATCACTTAGATGGTTTTGGATAAAGGTTTTGTCGGTTTTCCATCTTTTAAGACGGTTTATCGCTTCGTTACAGCTCATTTTTACGTTGGTTTCAAAGTATTTCACTCTGACATTTTTGAAGCTTATCTTGTGCATGAGTGCGGCTACTTCGTCAGAATAGGGAGAGAACCATTCCGGTTTTGATCGCAGGTTTTCCTGCCAAGCATTTGCTTCGATCAAAAGCTTTTGAGCCTCATTTTCCGGGACCGGACTGAGTTCCCCATGAGCCATCTGCCCATTAGATTTCAAGATTCTGTGAAACTCTTGCAGTGCCCTTTCAAGACCTCCCCGATCCAAATCGCACAAAAGCTCATTAGAAACAATCAAATCAAAACTTTCGTCATCCATTTCCTTCATGTTTCTAACATCTCCTTCAACAGTTGTCACGAAACTTTCAAGCCTCTCTTTTCTTATTCTCCTTTTCAAGATGTCCAAATCACCCTCGTAAGGACCTGAGGAGCTATCATAAGCGACAATCTTGAAATTCTTCTGGGTTTTCATGATTTCTTTGGCGAAGGGGATCGTGAACTGTCCTCTTCCGCGCCCTACTTCGATGATAGTTGATATTCGCTCAAGATCGAGATTCTCAGCTAGGAAACCAGCCAGCCTTTTGTACATGAGTGTGAATGCGTTGACCAATTTTAATCAGCAATTGTCTGGACAAATCGGGTTGTTAAGGGTATCTGGTTGGACGGGTCCCTGTTCACCGCGCCTTTGAGGTGACAAGGTTTTTTGGAGTACGGATTACCCAAAATTCTCCCGCGGCAATTGTCAAGACGATGGCATGTTAAAACATGGCATGTTAAAACATGGCATGTAAACTCTCAGGAAAAAAGCATTATCTGTCAAGCTTTGATTGTGAACAATCGATCTCCTAGTTATCTACAGTGAATTCATATTCTGAGTTGATAAGGTTGAAAAGTAATACATTCAAATATCCTTTGCCTGATTAAGATGACAGAAAAAGGTGACTTGGTTTATCCTTCGACAGTGAACACTTACAGGCAACGTTACGATAGGATGGCAACACAGGAATATGGGGGGCAGCTTATGGATTATGCGATTTTTTTTTGCATGATCCGATTGAGGGTTTGAACTGGGAACAATTGCTGGACTGGGAACACAGGCATTTCAAATATACGAAAGGAGAATTGCCAAAGCCGAGAGCGGAATTGCCCATAGACATTATCGTGCAAGCTAAGGGCAGATGTAGAGAATTCTCCTTGCTCTACAACGGATTGCTGTTAGCGAACGGGTATCAAACCCGTTTAGTCATTGACTGCTCAACTCTCCGAGACAAGTCAAAGAAGGTAGCCGGGGACCATGTTTGGGTCGAAGTGCTTATCGACTGTGCTTGGGTTCATGTGGATCCAACTGAGAAAAGAATTAACCAACCGTTAATGTACGTGCTGGAGTGGGACAAAGACGTAAATCTGGTTTATGCAATCTCAAAAGAAGAAATAGCCGATGTAACTAAGACCTATATGATTCAAAAGTGAACCCATTTCATTCTCGTCAAGCGTTCTCTGATCATGATTTTCTCCAATTCACGCGTTGTAACTCGCATGCTTTCATTAAGGCCTTTGCTCAAGGCGAGTGACGAAGAATGTGCAAGAACTTGGCCATCAAAGGTTCCTAAGTATTTGATCAATGCCTAGTTCTACACCTTGGAGGAGCATGAAGCCTCGGGGGCTTTCTCTTGCGGTGATCTCGCCAGCAACAGGTGTCTGCATGAGTTTCTTTACTTCTTCAATGTTGCGGGTGTGCCCTAAGACCCAGATGAGTTTGGTGTAGGCGGCAGAAGGAAGCATGTTGCCGCCCTCGATAACGCCTCTTGCAAGCATGTCTCGACCTGTTTCATAAACGCGGAGATGGATGTAGCCGAAAAGCGGCTCGACCACAAGCACGACGGGGATCTCTTCTTCTTGGCAACGTTCAAGTGGAGGATAGAGGTCGGTTCCCACGTGGCCTAGGCCTGTGCCAATTATGACGATGCCGTGGTAGCCAAGGTCGATCATTGAGTCGAGAATATCTGGGTTCATTCCCGGATATGAATAGAGCATGCCAACGCGGGTGTCGATCTTCGTATCCAGGTAGAAATCTTCAGCGGGACCGCGGGAGCGAATGTCATCTTTGAACCATGTAACGCCTGATTCATCGATCTTGCCGAGTGGAATGTCATCCAAGGTGCGGAAGGTGTCCCGGCGGGAGGAGTGCATTTTGCGGCACCGTGTGGCTCGATGGACGAGGTTGTAGCTGTCGCTTGTGCCTCCGTGCATGCAGATAACAGTTTCAGCAAAATTCGCATGACCTGCGAGCTTGGCCGCGTAGAGAATGTTCCGAGGTCCGTCGGATGAGGGTCTGTCTGAGCTGCGTTGGCTGCCCACGAGAACCACGGGAACAGGTAGGTTGCGTAGGAAATAGGAAAGTGCAGCTCCGGTTGTGCACATGGTGTCGGTGCCGTGGCCTATGATGACGCCGTCTACTCCGCTTTCAATCTCTTTGGCTATGGCCTCAGCGGTTTTCACCCAGTATTCTGGCCTGAAGTTTTCGCTTAATATTTGATACAGTGTCTTGGGGGTCAGATTGACAATGGAAACCAGCTCTGGCACAGCGGAAAACAGCTCTTCCGGGGTAAAAGCTGGCAACACAGCACCAGTGCGATAGTCCAAACGAGATGCCACAGTGCCGCCAGTGCCCAGCAATGTAACGTTAGGCAGTTCCTTTCTGAATTCTACATCTATGTGGGGAAGCTGATAGTGTCCCTTTTGATGCCCAGTTTCTTCGATCCTAGTGTTGTCATCTATCAAGACGCCTAAGTTGTACCCTGTGTCAACTTTTAAAGTCACGTAGGCGTCCGCTGTGTGCTGACTTCTTGGCAGCAATAATCCTTCGTAGGTAGCTTTGCCTTTTGTTATTCTTACCTTGCTCCATGTGCGTATTCTTTCTCTGATGAGCCTCTTACGCAATGCGCCGCGATATCCTTCAGGTTCATCTCCATCAGAATTTTTACTATTTTTTATCGTCTCTTTTTGCCTCCTCATTAATCAATATGGAGATTTTTTCCATGATTTTCTTTCCTGCGACAGAATGATTGACAGATTTCAACAGTTCACCAACTATTTTAGGAACCACAATCTCTCTGTAGGCTTCGTCCGACAGAATCTTGGAAACATCATATGTGCTCAGCTGACCCAAAATGAGTTTTTCCAACTCGACGTCAGCAATACGTGAGACATGAAGTTTCTTTACTGCTTCCTCAATGCTGAGGCTTGGTTCTTTGGCAAAAATCTTGACAAGAGAATCGACCTGCTCAGCTAAAATGAGTTTGCTTGAAAGACCTTTGGCCAATTGGTCGATTATGCGGTCATTGATTGCTAAACCCTTTCTTCTTTTGCTGCGAGGAAGCTCGATTAATAAGTGATAAGCTGCAGGACCTTTAAACCTTAACTTTTCAACATAATTGTAGAGTTTCTCAACTTTTTCATCTCTGATGAGCAGGTCTACTTGTGCTTGGTCAAAGCCATGTTTGCTGGAGAGATCATCATAGATTTCCCATGGCCGTTTGCCAACAGTTTTCCTGCATTCTTCAACCATTTGCTGAGAAACAACGATGGGAGGTGTGTCAGTGTCAGGGTAGATGCGCTCCTTGCCGTGGATTACTCTGAGGAATTCTGAGTTGCCGTTTG
>Ga0172364_10001573_pt1 | contig 17732 bp, 13 predicted proteins | sample LakKivSesite10cm_FD_114545 | JGI IMG/M metagenome (GOLD analysis project Ga0172364, IMG submission 114545) | Sediment microbial communities from Lake Kivu, Rwanda - Sediment site 10cm | ecosystem: Environmental > Aquatic > Freshwater > Lake > Sediment | place: Rwanda: Western Province, Lake... | reverse complement strand
TTCGTCCTGAAGCGTCACGGCGGCAGCGTGGCGCAACTGGCCAAAGACTGGGGCGCCGCGTTCGACTCGCCGGGCAAGCTGGCCGAGCTGCACCGCAAGGGAATGGTGCTGGATTCGAAGGCTTTCGGCGCCGACCACGACGCGTTCACGGCCCATTTCGCCCGCGAATACTTCCGGCTGACCAGCGAGGCGATCCGCCGCCACGACCCCAACCACATGGTGCTCGGCTGCCGGCACGGCGCCCCGCCCGGCGGCGTGGTCCTGGAGGCCTACGACCGCCGCTGGGTGGACGTGCTGTCGGCCAACAACTACCGCGACTACTTCAAGGAGCGGATGGACGAGTACTACCGCGTGACGAAGATGCCCATCCTCAACGGCGAGTTCAGTTGGGCCAGCGGCTACTTCACCCGAGTCAGCTCCGACGGCTCCGACGCCGCCCTCAGCGCCGCCCAGCGCGTGGCGCGCCGCGCGGCGGCTTCGCTGGAGCGGGCGTTCACGCTCCCCGGCCTGGTCGGCTACACCTGGTACAAGTTCTGCACGAACTTCACCGACCCGCAGGCCGTGACCTACGGTCTGGTAAACCCCAAGGGCGAGCCCAACCAGCTCAACCAGGGGCTGCTGAAGAGGATCAACCCGCGGCTGGAGGGCATCGCCGCGGGGCGGATTGAGGCGTCCGGCTGAGGCGGCCCGCTCGCGCGGCGGAGCGTGCAACGGGCGCCGCCGGTGCGGTAGAATCCCCCCGCGGGGGCGAGCGGAAAGGCTGCTTGACGATGGACCGGGTAAGGCTCCAGGTGGCCCTGGACTTCATCGAGCTTCCGCGGGCGCTGAAGGTCGCCGCCGATGCGGCGGCAAACGGCGCCGACTACCTCGAGGCCGGCACGCCGCTGATCAAGGCCGAGGGGCTGGACGCCGTCCGCAAGCTCCGCGAGATGTTCCCCGACCGGGCAATCGTCGCGGACATGAAGACGATGGACGCGGGGAAGATCGAGACGGAGGCGGCCGCAAAGGCCGGGGCGAACGTGGTGACGGTGAGCGGCACGGCCGCCGAGGCGACGATCCGCGAGTGCGTGGACACGGCGCGGCAGTACGGGCTGGAGGTGGCCGTCGATCTGCTGGGCGTGGGCGACGCGGCCGCGCTGGCGGCGCGGTGCGCGGAGCTGGGCGTGGCCTGGCTGGACGTGCACTGCCCGATCGACGCCCAGATGCACGGCGCCGACCCGCTGGAGGAGCTGCGGCGGCTCCGCGGCGCCACGACGCTGACGCTGGCGGTCGCCGGCGGGCTGAACAGCGACTCCGCCGCCCGCGCCGCCGCCGCCGGCGCCGACGTCGTCATCGTCGGCGGGGCGATCACCAAGGCCGCCGATCCGGGCCGCGCCACGGCCGAAATCCGCCAGGCCATCGACGCCCGCCAGGGCGTCGCCGGCGAGCTGTTCCGCCGCGTGACGGCCGAGGGAATCCGCGAGGCGCTGGCCAGGGTGCGCACGAGCAACCTGTCCGACGGCGCCCACCGCCTGCCGTGCCTGGAAGGCTTGCGCCCGCTGGCGCCGGGGCAGCTCGCCTGCGGCCCCGCCGTCACCGTCCAGACCGTTCCCGGCGACTGGGCCAAGCCCGTCGAGGCCATCGACCTTGCCCGGGCGGGCGACGTGATCGTGATCGACTCCGGCGGCAGGCCCCCGGCCGTGTGGGGCGAACTGGCCAGCGAAAGCGCCCGCAACAAGCACCTGGCGGGCCTGGTGGTGGACGGGGCGGTGCGCGACACGGCCGACATCCGGCGGCTGGGCTTCGCGGTCTGGTCCCGGCAGGTGTGCAGCCACGCGGGCGACGCCAACGGCATCGGGGCGATCAACGTGCCGGTGACAGTCGGCGGGCAGCGGGTCTGCCCGGGCGACTGGGTCCTGGCCGACGACGACGGCGTGATGGTGGTGCCCAAGGCCCGCGCGGTGGAGTTGGCCAACCGCGCCGCCGACGTCCTGGAGGCCGAAAACCGCATCCGCCAGGAAATCCGCGACGGCCGGACCACGCTGGCCAAGGTGCTCAATCTGCTCAAGTGGGAGAAGAAGGGGATCGGATAGCATGGCAAAGACGAGGAAAGCAAATGGTATGGCGGGGGATGCCCAGTATGCGGAGGCGATATGCCGGATGGGGCGGGACGAACTGCTGGCCCTCTGGGAGCAGATCGTCGCGGGGAACACTCCGGGCTGGGCGGCAGGCAAGGCGTTCGAGTACCTGGTCCTGCGGGCGTTCGAACTCGACGGCGCGGAGGTGCGGTATCCGTTCGAGGTGGAGGTTCGGGGACGGGTTGTCGAGCAGATTGACGGAGCGGTCTACGCCATGGGGCTCTCGGCGATCGTAGAATCGAAGGACCACGCCGGCGAAGTGGACTACGGCCCGATAGGGAAGCTGCGGAATCAGCTCCTTCGGCGGCCGGCAGGGACCATGGGGCTGATGTTCAGCCGGACGGGCTTCGCCGACTCAGCCAGGATCCTGGCGCAGTTCTGCGCTCCACAGATGGTCCTGCTGTGGGAAGGAGCGGAAGTCGAGCAGGCCCTGAAGGATGCTGGCATGGTTCGGGGACTGTGGCTAAAATACAGGAAAGCGGTGGAGACGGGAATACCGGACCACCGGTTGGAGGCCTGAGCATGGGTGAGGCCTATGTCATCTGCGCGGGCGAGACGGACCGGGCGATCCTCGGGGCGGTGCTGGGCAATCTCGCCGACTTGCCCTCGATACGTCTCGTGCAGGGGGGGGGGAGGTCAGGAGCGGTCTCCTTCGCCAGGACGTATCTCACTCGACCGGATGCCCGCGTGGTCCTCGTGTGCGATGCCGACACGACAAACCAGAAGCGGATCGCCGAAGAGCGGCAGGCGCTCGAGGGTGTGCTGGGTCTGGCGGGACCCAGTGAACGGTACCTCGTCGTGCTGGCGATTCCGGAGATCGAGGCCTGGCTCTTCGCGGATGAACATGCTCGCCGGCTCTTCGGCTCCGACCTGAACTGGAAGCTCGAGTACCAGGCCCGGTTCGAGCCGAAACGCGTCCTCCAGGAGTTGCTCAAATGCCCGGACTCTTCGGCCTACCCCGCAGCCCTGTCCGAGTGGCTGGCTGGCGTGGATCTTTCCCCACTGGCCGAGATCGAACCTATCGTCAAGCTTCGGGAGTTCCTCGCAGCGCAGATGGCCGCCTTCTAAGCGGGGCCGGGAGTGGGCGCCGCATCGGCCATCGAGTGGACGGAAGCCACGTGGATCCCGGTCACGGGCTGCGCGCAGGTCAGCCCCGGCTGCGCCAACTGCTGCGCCCCGCGGAAGCCGCCCGGGCGGAACAGGTGAACCGATATGCCTGACAGACAAGCATTGCAGGCGGCCGGTGGCGATCTGCTTAAGCGGATCGACCAAGCCATGGGCAAGGTGGACTGGGAGAGCTTCCTGGCGCTCAGCCGGCTGCTGGCGACGGTGCGGCGGACGTTCCTGGTGGGCGCCGGGCGGAGCGGGCTGGTGGCGCGGAGCTTCGGCATGCGCCTGATGCACGCCGGGCTGACGGCGTTCATTCCCGGCGAGACGGTCACGCCCGCCGCCGAGGCCGGCGACCTCATCGTCGCCGTAAGCTGCACCGGCGAGACGGGCTACACCGACTACATCGCCCGCCGCGCCAGACAGCTCGGCGCGAAGGTCGCCGTCATCACCGCCAACCCCGCCTCCCCCCTGGCCAGCGAGGCCGACACGCTCGTCCACATCCCCGTCGAGGCCGACGACATCGTTATCCGGGCGGCCGTCTTCGAGCACGCCGCCAGCCTCTGCCTCGACGCGGTCTTCAACGTTCTGGCCGAGAAGCTCAAGCTCGACCAGGCCGCCTTCCGGAGGCGGCACGCCAACCTGGAATGAACTGATTGCGGATTGTCGCAGCCGCAGCGCGGAGGCGGCGATGGGCCACGAGGACCTGCTGATTCCCGTTCGCACGTACGCGGCGCGGCCGGGCGTGTTCCGCTGGCCGGACGAGATGGCCTTTGCCCCGGCGGAGCCGGCGGTCAGGATCGTTCACGGTAAGAGCGCCGCACCCGGCGCAGCGGATGGGCCTTGTCGCGAGGCGTACCGTCTCACGATCGCGCCGGGGGGCGTTCAGATCATCGCCGACGACGAGGCGGGAGCCTACTACGCCGTCGAGACGCTGCGCGACCTGCTGGCCCTGCACGGGCGCGAGCTGCCGTGCTGCATCATCGACGACTGGCCCGACCTGCCCCGCCGCGGCGCGTACCTCGACTGCTCCCGCGGCAAGGTGCCGACCGCCGCGACGCTCAAGGCACTCGTCAAACGCCTCGCTCGCTGGAAGATCAACGAGCTGCAGCTCTACGTCGAGAACGTCTTCACCTTCCGCCGCCATCCGGCCATCGGCGCCGGCTACGACCCGTTCACGCCGGGCGAACTGCTCGGCGTGCAGGCGCACTGCAAGCTGCACCACGTGCGGCTGGTCGGCTCGCTGGCGAGCTTCGGGCACATGGAGAAGATTCTCGCCCTGCCGGCTTACCGCGACCTGGGCGAGATGCCGGGCTTCGGCGGGCACCCGGGCGGCACGACGCTCTGCCCGATCGACGAGCGGTCCATCCGGCTCGTGGCCGAGCTGTACGAGGAGTTCCTGCCGCTGTTTGAGGCCGGGGACTTCAACGCCTGCTGCGACGAGACGTGGGAGCTGGGCAAGGGGCGCAGCCGCGCGGCGGCGGATTCGGCCGGCGTCGGTCGGGTGTATCTCGAGTTCCTGCTGAAGCTGCGCGAGCTGTGCCGGCGGCACGGCAAGCGGATGAACGTCTGGGCCGACATCGTGCTGGAGCATCCGGAACTGATGGGCGAGGTGCCGCGCGACGTCGTGATGCTCAACTGGGACTACAACGCCGGCGGCAGGCGGATGGCGCGGACAGGCGAGATCGCCGCCGCGGGCCTGCCCTTCCTGGTATGCCCCGGCACCAGCAGTTGGCAGACGCACGGCACGCGCCTGGCCAACGCGATGGGCAACGTGGCGGAGGCGGCCCGCCTTGCCCGGCAACACGGCGCCGAGGGGCTGCTCAACACCGACTGGGGCGACTGCGGACACCGCAACCTGCTCGGCGCCAGCCTGCACGGCCTGGCGCACGGGGCGGCGCACGCCTGGAACGGCGCGGCCGTGGACGACGCGACGTTCACGGAGCGCTTCTGCCATGTGACCTTCGGCGACCCTTCGACAGGCTCAGGGCACGCCGCCGGGCCGCTGGCCGAGCTGCTGCGCGTGCTGGGGCGAAGCTACGTCACCTGCGGCGCGCCGCACGGCAACGAATGCGCGCTGTACCACGCGCTGGTCGAGCCGCTGGCGGGCCCGCGCGCGGGGGAGCGAAGCCGCATCGACAGCATCACCGAGGACGGCGCCCGTCAGGTGCTGGCGGACCTCGGTTCTGTGGGACCACCGCAATCAGAGCCGGGCCCTGACGGCAGCTCGCTTCTCGGCGCCGTTCCTCCCGCGCAGGAACCATCCTTCGAATCCCTCGCCCTGGAGGAGCTTTCGCTGGCCGCCCGCATGGACATCGCCGCCTGCAGGCGCACGCTGCTGGCCAAGGCCCTGCGCCGCGGCGAGTCGCCCCCGGCCGCCGACCTGCATGCCCACGCCGACGAGCTGGCCGCCGTGGGCGCCGACCTGGAGCGCCTCTGGCTCGCCCGCAACAAGCGTTCGCGCCTGGACGACAACCTGTCGCTGCTGAGGCAGGCACGGGAAGATGCGCGAGGCCCCGCGGGGTGATGAACATGCCTGTGGTTCCAGGGATTGGAGTCCCTGGGCTTCCCACGTCTGGTCCCGCGCGATAGGGTATCGTCCGGGAAGGAGAACCGCACCATGTCGGACTGGCAGCTTGGCGTCATCGGCGCGGGGAACATGGGCGAGGCGATCCTGCGCGGCGTGCTGGACGCCAGCGTGCTCAACCACAACACGATCATCGTCTCCGAGCCGCGCTACGAGCGCCGCCAGCTCCTCACGCGCGACTGCCAGGTCAAGTGCGTGGAGGACAACCTCCAGGCGGCCGCCTGCCCGCACGTCCTGCTGGCCGTCAAGCCGCAGATCATGGCGAAGGTGCTGGAGCAGATCGCCCCGGCCGTCGGGGCCGACGCGACGGTGATCTCCATCGCCGCGGGTATCTCGACGGCGTTCCTGGACGAGCGGCTGGGGCGGCGCGGGCACGTCGTCCGCACCATGCCCAACACGCCGCTGCTGGTAGGTGCGGGCGTGACGGCCGTGGCCGCCGGGCCGCGGGCCGGCGAGGACGATCTGGCCTGGACCGAGCGCCTCTTCGCGGCGCGCGGCAAGGTCGTCCGCGTGGCCGAGCAGACGATGGACGCGGTGACGGCGGTGTCGGGCTCCGGGCCGGCGTACCTGTTCTACCTGGTCGAGGCAATGGTCGCCGCCGGCGTGGCCGAGGGGCTGGAGGCCGAGACCGCCGCAATGCTCGCCATCGGAACGTGCGGCGGGGCCGTGCGTCTGCTGGCCGAAACGAAGGAGCGCCCCGAGGTGCTGCGGATGAAGGTGACCAGCCCGGGCGGGACGACGCAGGCGGCCATCTCGGCCATGGACGCCGCCGGCGTGAAGGAGGCGGTGGTGGCGGCGATTCGCGCCGCGGCCGCACGGAGCAGGGAGCTGGGGCGGTAGACCGGGCGGGCGTCTGCTACGGCGGCGGGGGCGCGGCGGCGCCGGCCTGGGCTGCGGGCGGCGGCTCGGCGAAGTAGCGGCCGCGAATTTCCTCACGAACGATCTGCACCTCGCGCGGCGCCTGGATGCCCAGGCGGGCGCGCGTCGGTGCGCCCTTGGCGAACGTCAGCCCCTCCACCGTCACCAGGATGCCCCCCTCCAGGCGCAGCGGCTCCAGCGTCTGCACGGGCACGTAGACGATCGCCTCGGCCATCGCCTTCGGCTCGCCTGCGGCCGCGTCGAGCTTGCGGCGCACCTGCAGCACGTGGGTGCGGACGGGTGCCGGCCCGTCGCCGAGCGCCGCGGGAAGCTCGCACAGCTCCACCCGCACCCGGTCGGGCTGGATGTCGCGCACGGTCATGGAAAGCTTCCGGCCCAGCCAGACCGTCTCGTCCTTCTTTCGCGTCAGCACCAGCATGGGGCGCCTCAGGGGTCACTTGGCGAGGAACTGCTCGAAGGCCCCGCCGAACAGGGCGCGGGCGTCGCGGCGGATCTCCTCCTCCGTCGCCCGCCAGCCGGCCTCGAACAGCAGTCGGTGCTTGTTCGCCAGCACGTCGGCGACCACCGCGCGCGTGTGCGGCCACTTGTAGGCGAGTTGGTCCAGCACGCGGGCGTCGGAGTGGTTGGCGGTGAACGTCGCGCCCAGCAGCTCCAGGCGCATCGCCGTCATCTCCGCGATGATGCTCGGATCGTTGCAGAACCACCAGCACCCGAACAGGTGCAGGTTGCCGAACTTCCGCGCCGCCACGCACAGCTCGTGCTGGTTGACCCGGCTGAGCATCGTCACCAGGAACTTCACGTCGCGGTTCTCGGCGCAGAGGTTTCCCACGGCCGTCACGTCGGCCACGCCCACCGCGTCACCGCCGTCGCTCAGGGCGGGGTTGGTCTGCTTGCGGACGCCGATCATCATGGCCACGGGAAGGCCCAGCTCCTTCGCCGCGGGCAGCACCACGTTGCGGAACATCCGTCCGCAGAGGTCCTCGGCCGGGTAGCGGAACTCCGGCGGCAGCGACATGGCCATGTACAGGGGCTTCATGCGCCTGGCCCAGTCGGCCAGGAAACGCCGCGTCTCGGTGAACGCCCGCGCCTCGGCGAAGCTTCCGGCCGGCACGTCCGGCGCGGCGTCGTAGCCGGCCGCCTTCATCAGGCCCGCCGCCGCCGGCCAGGCCGTCAGCACCGAGTCGATCCGCAGGGCGGGCCTCAGCCGCTCGTGCAGCGGGCGGCGGGCCTTCCAGTGCTCCACCTCCGCCGGCTTGAACGGGTCGTTGGTCATCGCCGCCCAGTCCACGCCGGCGATCCGGAAGATCTTCTCCAGGTACTCCTCGACGGTCTGCTCGGCGAACCACTTCCGCGCGCCCGCCAGGTCGCGCGATCCGGCGTCCAGGCCGAGCTTGTTCAGCACCGTCACCACGCCGCGCGCCGCCTCCGACAGCGCCCCATGCCGCAGGAACACGTGCTGCCAGACCATGTCGGCCTGCTCGCGCTTCGGCAGCTTCCAGAACTTCTCCGGCGTCAGCTCGCGCGGGGCCACGGTGAACAGCTCGGCCACGAGGTAGTGATACGTCAGCAGCTCGTCGATGCCCCACAGCAGCAGCTCGCCGTGGCCGGGCGGGAACAGGTGCGTGTGAATGTCGATAATGGGCGTCTCGGCCACCGCCTTGCGGACGGCTGTGTCGAGCGAAGCAAGGTCACCTGGCGCGGTCATGCGGCCATGTCTCCTTTCGCACTGCCGCAAGAGCATACCGCCCGGCGGGCCGAGAGGGAAGATGAACTCGGCGTTCGCGGCCGGGGCGGCGCGCCGGCGGGGTCGCCCTGCTCAGGCGAGGGGCCGCCATGCCCGATAGCTACAATGAACGGGCAGGCCTTGTGCCAGGAGCCCGCGCGGAGGGCGGCGGAGATGCATTCGGTGTTTGGGCGGCTGACAGGGGCGGTGGGGGCCGTGCTGGCCTGCGCCCAGGCGGCCGCGGCGGCCCAGGCCTGGTGGGACGCCGGCTGGGCGTACCGCCGGCCCATCTCGGTGGAGCGGGCGCGTCCGAGCGGCCTGCCGGGCGACGACGCGGCGGTGATGACGTTTCCGACGGCCGGCGCGGTGCGGGCCGACGGGGCGGACATCCGCGTGGTGGCCGACGACGGGGCCGTGATGCCCTGCCGCGTGCTGCAGGTCGGTCCGGGCGACCAGGCGCGCGTCGCCTTCGCGGTGCCGGCGGGGCCCGGCCGCCTGTGGGTGTACTTTGACCGGCCCGACGCCGTGCCGCCGCCGCCGCTGGACCTCCGCCGCGGCGTGCTGCACGAGGCGTGGCAGTACCCCGGCGGGCGGTTCGAGACGCTCGCCGACGTGCGGGCCGTGCTGGCGCGGGCGAGCAGGCTCCTGGGACGCACGTGCACCGATCGTATCTTCATCGGCCATGACCCCTTCGATGGCACGGAGCGGATCGTCAGCGTCTTCACCGCCCATCTGCCGTGCGCGCGGGAGGGCGAGTACTTCTTCGCGTGCACCAGCCGCAACGCCTCGTTCCTGCTGATCGACGGGCGGGCGGTGGTGAGCAACGGCGGGCGGCACGGGCCGGGGGCCTACGAGAAGCACTTCGGTCGCGTGCGGCTGGGCGGTGGTCTGCACCGGCTGGAGGTGCTGCACGTCAGCGACGCCGGCGACCCGGTGGTCGCGACGGCGTGGATTCCACCGCGGGGCAGCGTGCTGGAGGTGATGCCGGCGGGGGCGACGGCGCCGATCCTCCACGCGACGGCGGGCGTGCTGGAGGCCCGCGGCGGCGGGTGTTGCAGCGACTTCGACGTGCTGCACGTCGGCGAGGCGTGGGCGGGCGGGCGGCCGATCCAGCGCCTGCGGTTCCGCGCGGCGGCCAGCGCGCTGCCGGCGGGGCCGGTGCGGTGGGTCTGGGACTTCGGCGACGGGCAGCGGGCGGCGGGCGAGGTTGTCGAGCACGTGTATCTGTCCTCGGGCCAGCGCGCCGTGACGCTGACGTGCCGCGCCGGCGGGGGCGACTGGCGGCGGCGAATGCGGGTGATGGTCGATCGCCCGTGGCCGGCCCTGCCGCACCTGCGCAGCGACGACGACGCGGCGCAGGCCGACATCGTCGCGCGGTACGAGTTCGCCGCGCTGGCGGCCGAAGTCCAGCGCCCGGCCGTCGAGCTGCTGTGGCGCAGCGGGCGGACGGAGGCGACGCGGCGCGCTTGCCGGGCGGTGTGGCTCCGCCCGTGCGACGACGATGATGCGCTGCAGGGCGTCGTGGACATGTACGTGCAGTCGTGGTCGTCGGAGGGCGGCGACGCCGCCGCGGCCAAGGCGCTGCTGGCCGACGAGGCCGCCGCGGCCCCGCACGCGCGAGCGGCGCTGCTGGTGGAGGCGGGGCGAATCTACCTCGACCACGACCGGGCGGACGAGGCGATGCGGCTGTTCGAGGCGGCCGTGCCGACCGCCCGCGGGGCGCTGGCGCGGCGCGCGATGCTGGGCATCGGCGACGTGTGGCGCAGCGGGGGGCAGGCGGCGCGGGCGGCGGAGGCCTACGCCGCCGCGACGGACCCCGCGGCCGTGCCGACCGGGCGGGCCGACTTCCGCCGCGGCGACTTCGCGCGGACGGCGGAGGATCTCATCCGCACCGGTCAGCTCCGCGCGGCCGGCGAGGCGCTGGGCCGCTGGGAGCGCGCCATGCCGGCCGACAAGCTCGAGGGCTTCTGGTCGCTGTACCGCGTGCGGCTGCTGCTGTCGGGCAGGCGGCACGGCGAGGCCGCCCGCGAGGCGGAGACGCTGCTGCGGGTCAACTCGCGCAGCCCGTTCGCGGCGGAGCTTCTCATGCTGGCCGGCCAGGCGCACGCGGGGATACACCAGGGCACCGCGGCGGCGGCGGCCTGGCGGCGCCTGGCCGAGCAGTACCCTGAAAGCGCCTTCGCCGCCATGGCCAGAGACAACCTGCGCCTCAGCGCCGCCCGGCAGTGAGACGGCACCTGCGCAGGCGCCGAACCGAGCCGCACCCTCGCCGTCAGGGCAGATTGAGGTCCGGCTCGTCGGGAGCAAGCTTGGGATGCATGGGAACGGCGTCGGGCGGCCTGCCGACGCCGAGTTTGCCCAGCGCCGCCTGGGCCTCGCCGGCACGCTGACGGAACAGGATCATCTTTCTCAGCGCGGGCACGGCCGCGTCGGCGGCGGCCTTGCGCGAGGCGTCATCCGGCGCCTTCAGGGCCACCTCGGCCAGGACCAGCGCGGCCTGGTTGCGCCGCTCGACGTCCGGGGCGGCAACGGCGGCGGCCAGCGCGGCCGTCGCTTCCGGCGCGGCCTTGGGGTCGACGCGCAGGAGCATTTCGGCCGCGGCGGGCCACAGCGCCACCCCGCCGTTCTTCAGCGCCCCCAGCAGCAGCGGGCGGACCTCCGCGGCCTCCATGTCGAGCGCCTCGACCCTCTTGACGGCGGCGAGGAACAGGTCCTCCTGCCGGGCGGCGAGGGCCTTGCGGACGCAGGCGGTCGCCCCGTCGCGCAGGGCCTCGTTGCCGCCGGCTGCGGCGCCCAGAAGCAGCTCGAACCGCGCGGGGTCCTTCGCGTCCAGCGCGGCGTTCAGCTCGGCCAGGATTTCCTTCTCCGCGGCGCTGCCCAGTCCGGCCAGGCGGCGGACCGCCTGCGCCATCTTCGCCGCGTCGCGCCCGTGCAGGTCGGTCAGCAGGCCGGCCAGGGCCCTGCGCTTCAGCTCGGTCAGGCGGGCCAGCGTTCCGGGGCCGGGCTTGCGCAGGTCGTAGCAGACCACGCCGTCGCCGCTACGGATGAAGATGCGCCCGTCGGCAATGGCCGGCGTGACCGAGGCCGCCCACGGCACCGTCACCGTGCCGCCCAGGACGCGGAAGTCGGCGGGGTCGGCCTTGATGATCTCAAGGGCCTTCTCGTACACCACCCGCCCGTCGGACTGGATCAGCGAGGAGCACTGGCCGGTGCGAAACGGCTCGCCGTACATCTCCGCGGCGATCCTGCCGCCGGCCAGCTCGACGCAGATCATGCCGAAGCGCCGCTCGCCCGTCCGCTCGATGAAAGCGTAGAGGCGCCCCCTATGGGCGGCGGGGCTCTTGAACGCCTGGCAGTAGTAGCTGCTGTCGAGATGCCAGAGCTTCTTCGCCCCCGTCGGGCTGATCCGCCAGGCGTTGAAGCTGCCCCCCTTGCCGTGCGTCGTGCCGCTGGCGATCAGAATGTCCTCATACAGCGTCAGGCTGCCCGGCTCCTTGGCGTGCTCGATGTCGGCCGTCCAGAGCACCGTGCCGCTGCGCGGCTCCACGCACGCCCCGCCGCAGATGGCGTATTCCTTCGCTTGCCGCGGGCCTGCCGAAGCTCCGCCGCTCGTCCAGCGCAGCGGCACGCCGCCGCCGCTGATCTGCGGGCCGTCGCGCCACAGCACCTTGCCCGTGGCCGCGTCCAGGCCCATCACCGGGTGCGCCCCGCCGCGCCCGCCCGGCCGCTGCGGGCAGATCAGCACCCCGCCGATCACATTCAGCGACACGGTGAAGGTGCTCTGCTCGCCGAGCTTCCCGGCCGCCAGCCACTGCTCCTTGACCTTCCGCATCTCGTCGCGGTAGGCCCCGACGCTGCTTTCCCACAACAGTCCGCCGTCGGCGGCGTCGAGGCAGTACACGCTGCCGATGCAGCCGAGCGCGTAGATCCTCCCGTCCCGCACGCACGGGAGCATGTGGCCGGAGGCCTTGGACGAGATCCGCCCTTCCATTCCGCCGCGCCCGCTGCGGCTGTAGATGTTCAGCGCCCGGTCGGGGAATACCGCCTTCCACAACAGCTTGCCGGTGGCGGCGTCGAGGCACAGCACCACGTCGTCGGCGGAAATGCGGTAGCGCTTCAGCCACAGCTCCTCCGGCGCGCGGGAGCGGAAGTACGCCGTCAGGTTGTTCCTGATGTTGTCGAACGTCGCCTTGTCGTACGCCTCGCCGCTGGGCTCCCAGTACGACAGGTACACCCGCCCGTCTGCGACGATCGGCCCCACGTGCCCGCCCTGCACGCCGTTGCCGCCCTCCGGCGAGCCGTAGGAGTAGGAGTTCGGCACCCAGCACTCGCCCTTCCAGACGAGCTGGACGTCCTCGGCGGCGTCGACCATGCCCCGGCCGCAGTCGACGGCAGAGCCGCTGCCGTACGGCCCGCGGCAGGCGGGCCAGTCGTGGCCGGCCGCCAGGGCGCATGTCTTGCGCAGCGTTTCCTCCGACACGATGTTTCCGCTGAGGCGCCCGGCGATCTCGCCGACCTGCCGATCGCGTTCCTGCCGCGCCCAGGCCGCCTTGTACGTGCCGGATATCTGCCCGTCCTGCACGGTCGCTTCAATGGTGCAGCGCAGGTCCAGGTTGAACGCCGTCAACTCGCCGGTCAGCCGGTCGCCCGTCAGCCGCAATCCCGCGGCGTCGCTCGAGCGCGGAACGTTGTGGGCCGGGGCGAACGTCAGCCACGCCTGCGGGAACGCCCCGCCGCGACAGCCCAGGTGGACCTGCACGTCCTGCTGCTCGGCCGTGGCCTTATCCAGCGTCAGCACGTAGCGGCTGTAGGCGCCGGTCGGCGCGATGAGATGATACGCCCTGTTCGCTCCCGCCGCCGGCACCGCCAGCAGCGCCGCGGCGGCGAGGAAGGTCGTGCCGAGAATGTTGGGTCTGCTCATGTTCCGCCTCGGTGGTCGCGCAGAAACATAAATGTCGCTGAGTCAGTCGTGTGGCGACAAATCAACCGCGCCGTGGCTGAATTCCAACCACGTGGCGGATGATCTGCATTTTTCGCCATAACTGACTGTCAAGTGCCGCGTTACGGCTGGCCTGTGCGCCGCCGGTGACCGGCCGTCTACGCAAGCACCTCCCAGGCGATGCCGAGTTTCCTCAGCGCGTAGCCCATCTCGCGCGTGCAGTCGCCGTAGACGACCTCCCAGTGGAAGCCGGGCATGTCGAAGGCGAGCTTGTCGTCGGGGAACTTGTAGGCCACGTCGATTTGCGAGCGGCAGATGTCGAGGAACGGGGCGTCGGCGATCTCGCCGACGAAGCCCAGGTACCGCTTGCCGGCGAAGTCGGGTATGACGCAGGTGACCTTCGTGCCTCTGGCCATCTCGACTTTCGGCGCCGCGCCGTAGTCCGACTCAAAATGCGTGAGGATGCGCGCCGGCTCGGCCGCCTTGCCGTTCATCCGCCGCGGGGCCGTGCAGTGGGCAAGCGTGATCACCCCCGCGTGCGGGAACGTGGGATCGTTCAGGAAATGCGGCCGGCCCGTGATGCAGCACAGGAGGATTCCGGCCGGGATGACGACGAAGTCGGATTCGCAGAACGCCATGTAGCCGGCGTCGTTGAGCGTCGAGAGGGTCAGGCAGGCGGTGGTCTCGGAGACGCCCATGATCGTGCCCATGCAGGCGTTCACGGTGATGGCGCGGCAGTCGGCCTTGGCCATCAGCCCGCGGAAGACGGCGTCCAGCAGGAACGCCTTGTCCACGAACGGGCGTTTGGTCTCGAGCTTGACGGCAGGGTCCTTGAGGTAGGCCTCGGCCGCGGCAGTCGCGGCGGCGATGGCGGCGGCATCCTCGTTGGCCGCTTTCAGCAGCGCCGCCAGCTCGCGGTAGTCCACCGTCCGGATGTCGAGCTTCCAGGCGCTGCGCGCCATGGCCAGCGCGCCGCGGTCGCCTCCCCAGGTGCCCGGGCCCCCGATGGCGATGATCCGGGTGCCCAGTGCGTTGTTCAGCCCGCACAGCGCCCGCAGGCGCCACAGCAGTTCGTCGGCGGAGTCGACCACCATGTCGCCGGCGAGCTCGCCTGGACGGAGCTGGACGTGAAACGGGTTGATGATTTCGTACCACAGGTACACCGGTCCGGAGCGGTGGCGCACGAAGTAAATCACCGGCTTGCCCATGCCGGCGACGGCCTTTACCGCGCGCCCGCCGGCGGCGTAGAGGATGATGGCGTCGGCCTTGTCCAGGTCGTCGGCCTTCTTCAGGTCGCCGTCGCCGCGGACGGGCATGACGGGCAGGAAGGTGACGGGAAAGTCCGCCGCGGCCCGCAGCTTATCCAGCTCGCCGCGGATGCGGGCGACCTCGGCGTCGGCGTGCTCCTGCGTCTGGATGCCGCCCCATTCCCGCCAGCTCGCTGCCTCCCGCCGGCGCGGCGTGGAGTAGCTCAGTATCGGCTTGACGACCAGCGCCTTGCGGCGCGGCGCGGCCGCCGGCTGTGCCGCCGCGGCCGAGGCGACCTCCGCCCAGCCCAGCCCCTCGAGCGCGGCGCTGCCCAGCACGATTCCGGCGGCCGCCAGAAACTCCCGGCGCGACAGGCCGTCGGGTCCGTCGCTCGCGCAGCCGGTGCAGTCGCAGCATCCGTGGTGAACGTGTGGTGTCGTATCGTGCGTTTCGTCGGGCATCGCTCTTGCTGTCCTTTCCTTCGCGCGGTGCTCTTGACACCTTACCGCGGAATGGTGCGCGAAGCACGGGAAGGTCTTCCGGAGGCGGGGGCGACTCAACTCCCCGTGTCGTAGTACAGGGGCAGGTGCACTTCATCCTGCGTCATGACGAGGCGCTCCACCTGGAGTTGCGGGTAGTCGTCGAGCAGGACCAGGCGCAGGCGGTAGGACTGCCCGACGCGTCGCGACACGGGCAGGACCCTGCGGTCGATGATGACCCAGTGTGCCACGAGGATCCGCCGCTCGCGGCAGGCGCCCTGAAGCACCTGCTGCACGTCGTAGGTGTACGCAGCCAGGCAGCGGCGATACTGCCCGATGCGGTCCGGCGAGGGAGTCGGCGTTACCTCCACCAGCTTGGCGATGACGACGAGTTGTTTCTCCGGCGGCGGCAGGCCGCGAACGACGGGCAGGCCCGTCTGGCCGGCGGGCATCGTCGCAGCCGGCCCGCTCGGCACGCAACCGGGGGCGAACCCCAACAGAAAGAGACAAGCGCAGGATGCACGGGATGCACGGGATGGGAAGAAAAGGAGAAGAAAAGCTCCGCGGGACCGAGCAACGGCGGAGCAGCGGCCGGGCGTGCTTCTCCGCACGTGCGAGTCAATGCCCATCATCGGCCCTGCCCCCCTTGTTGTCATCCCGTGCATTCCGTGCATCCATGCTATTCCCCGATTCGCACCATGGCCTTGACCACGCCGTCGCGGTAGTCGGCCACCAGCTCGAACGCGGCCGCCACGTCGTCGAAGGCGAACTCGTGCGTCACCAGGGCGTCGAGGTCGATCTCCCCTCCGGCGAGCAGCTCGATGGCCGGCTGCACGCAGTGCCGCTGCCGCCGGACGTTCTGCACGCGGATCTCCTTGCGCCGCATCTCGTTCATCTCGAACGGCACGGTGTCCTCCTCCGGAATGCCCACGATCACCACCAGCCCGCAGGGCTTGACCAGACGCAGGCACTGGTTGATCGTCTCGGCCTTGCCGACGCACTCGAAGGCCACGTCCAGGCCCAGCGGCTCGGCCGCCAGGATGTCGCCTGTCACGTCGCCGCGTGCGGCGTTGCCGGTCCAGCCGGCGCCGAGCCGTCCGGCCAGGGCCAGGCGGTTGTCCAGCAGGTCGGTCTGATAGACGGTACACGCGGCGGCGTGCTTGACGCAGGCCAGCACGCACAGGCCGATGGGTCCGGCGCCCAGGATCCCCACGGTCGCGCCGTTGGGCACGGCCCCAAGCCGGGCCGCCCACAGGGCGATCGACAGCGGCTCGACCAGCGCCCCCCGCGTCATGGTCATCGCCTCGGGGATGGGAAAGCAGCACGCCGCGGGCATGACCAGCCGCTCCACCAGCGAGCCGGCAAGCTGGCCGGGGCAGCCCAGGAACACCTGCTCGCGGCAGGTGTGGATGTTGCCGGCCAGGCACTGGTCGCAGCGCCCGCACCACACCAGCGGATCGACGGCGACGCGCCGGCCGGGGGCCAGGTGGGCGGCGGCCGGCCCGGCGGCCAGCACCGTCGCGGCGCACTCGTGCCCGACGATCCAGGGGTACTGGACGATCTGCTCGCCGATGCGTCCGGCGCGGTAGTAGTGCATGTCGCTGCCGCAGACGCCGACGGTGTCGATGTCCAGCAGCACGTCGTCGTCGCGGCGGATCGCGGGCTGCGGCGCCTCCCGCAGCTCGATGCGGCGCAGGGCGGTCAGGTACGCTGCCTTCATGCGAGGGTCCTTTCGCGCCTCGAACACGTTAAACTCAGGGGCGTCCAAACGTGTATGGTACGCCATCGCTGGCGGCAATGCCCAGCGGCAATGCGGGCAGCCGGCGCGTTTCCGCGGCGGCCCGCGGCGACAAACTACGAGGAAGGCACTGATGCGCAGGATTTCTCCCGGCGTGGCGGCGGGGGTCGCGTTGGCGTTGGCGGCGGGCGTGGGCGGCTCGTGCGCCAGGAAGCAGAAGGAGGACCCGCGGGCCAGGCTTATCCGCAACCTCCAGACGGTGCTGCTGCTGAGCGAGAAGGCGGCTGAGCGGACGCAGGCGGCCAAGGAGCTGGGCGACACCGGCGACGAGCGGGCCGTGGCGCCGCTGGGCAAGGCCCTGCACGACAAGGTGCCGACGGTGCGGACGGCGGCGGCCACGGCGATGGTGCGCTTCGGCGGATCGGCCGTCGAACCCATGCTGTCGGCCCTGTCGGCCAAGGAGGCCGGCACGCGCGAGACGGCTGCCGCGGGCCTGGCACGCCTCCGCACGACCAGCCCCACGCCGCAGCTCGTCACGCAACTCGAGCAGAAGGCGGTGCCCGCCCTGGCCGCGGCGCTCGACGCCAACGACATCTCCGTCCGCGTGGCCGCGGCCGAGGCGCTCGGCAGCTTCGCGACGCCCGAGTCCATCCAGGCCCTCGCCGGCGCGCTGGAGGACGCGGAGGCCGGCGTGCGCGAGTCGGCCACCATGGCCCTGGGCAGGCTCGCCGACGAGCGGGCGGCCGAGGAGGTCATCAAGCTCCTGCGGCGGTCGCTGAACGACACGGGAGTGGCGCCGGCGCCGAAGCGCGGCCCCGGGGGCAAAGCCAAAGGCGGAGGCGGAGGCAGGGGCAAGGGGCCCGTCAAGACGGAGGACCGCCGCACGATCATGCTCCACGCGGCGCGCAAGGCGCT
>Ga0172364_10001572_pt1 | contig 17735 bp, 12 predicted proteins | sample LakKivSesite10cm_FD_114545 | JGI IMG/M metagenome (GOLD analysis project Ga0172364, IMG submission 114545) | Sediment microbial communities from Lake Kivu, Rwanda - Sediment site 10cm | ecosystem: Environmental > Aquatic > Freshwater > Lake > Sediment | place: Rwanda: Western Province, Lake... | reverse complement strand
CTAAACCCTTAGCCGTTATGATAGCTACTTTGGCCGAGGTTGAAAAGCACTGTCTGGTTTCTTCTGAAGAGAGGAAGCTTCTTCAATCTGCCGAGTGCCCAATTGTACTTTTAAGGTGGAAGCGTAGTTCGTCCGATATCTCTCCGGCGGTAGCCCCAAAGCTAAAGTACCTTGGGGTTATGCTCCCCTACACTCCTTTACATCACCTTCTACTGAGGGAGGCGGGACTGCCGCTAGTCATGACCAGTGGCAACCTTAGTGAAGAACCCATTGCCAAAGATAACGACGAAGCGCTGGTAAGGCTCAGAGGCATTGCCGATTATTTCTTGCTTCACAACAGGGATATTTTCGGTCGCTATGATGATAGTGTCTATATGGTGGAGGGTAAACCTCAGGCGATAAGGCGAGCTCGCGGTTATGCTCCATACCCCATTTTTCTTCCTTTCCGGTCAAAGCAAATCCTCGCCTGTGGGGCGGAGCTAAAGAATACTTTTTGCCTTACTAAAAATGAACATGCTTTCTTAAGCCAACACATTGGCGATATGGAGAACGAAGAGACCCTAGAACACTTTGAAAATACTATTAAGCTTTATAAAAAGTTGTTTCGCATTGAACCCGAAATTATAGCTTATGATATGCACCCGGAGTATCTTTCCACAAAATATGCCCTTAAAGCCAGCTCACCACTAGGGTTAAGGCTTGTCCCAGTTCAACATCATCATGCCCATATTGCCAGTTGTCTGGCGGAGAACAAGGTCAAAGGGCCTGTTATCGGGGTGGCCTTTGATGGCACCGGGTATGGCACTGATGGCACAATCTGGGGAGGGGAGTTTCTGCTGGCTGACTGGCGCTGCTTTCGAAGGGTAGGGCACTTGGAATATGTGCCTCTACCTGGAGGTGAGGCTGCCATTAGAAAGCCCTATCGTATGGCCTTAAGCTATCTCTATACCTTACTGGGAGAAGGCTTCTCACTAGACGGCCTTCCTTTCCGCCAGTTCAACGCGACTGAGCTTGAAATAATAAGACGTCAGCTAAGGCGAGGAATAAACTGTCCTTTAACCTCAAGCGCGGGGCGGCTTTTTGATGGCGTTTCCGCTCTAGCAGGGGTGCGGCAGGAAATAGATTACGAAGCTCAGGCAGCTATTGAGCTAGAGATGCTAGCTCCGAGCGAGGTGGATAAACTTGAGACAGAATGCTATCCTTTCGATATTGTTGAGCATCAGGGAATGAAGGTGGTAAAGTTAAAGGAACTATTCCTTACGGTCATTCAAGATGTTAAAAATCAGGTGCCTAGTCCTAGAATATCACTCAAGTTCCATAACACTGTAGCTCAGGTAATTGCTAGGATGTGCAAGTTGATTGCCGGAGAGAGTGGCATAACTCAGGTGGCGCTGAGCGGCGGCGTGTTTCAAAATCGGCTGCTGCTAAAGCTAGTCACCTCCGCTTTACAAAGGGAACGTCTCAAGGTGCTAACTCATCATCTGGTACCTTGCAATGACGGTGGCATTGCCTTAGGGCAGGCGGTGATTGCCAACTTTGGCTAAGTATTTCAGAGGAGGCCTATAACATATGTGCCTGGCTATTCCAGCGCTCATTAAGTCTATAGAAGACAAAGAGGCTGAGGTTGAGATTGGCGGGATAACCCGCCGGATTAGCCTCTGGCTTACCCCGGAGGCCAAAGTCGGAGACTATGTGCTGGTTCACACTGGCTACGCCATAAATATTCTGAATCAGGAGGAAGCCGAGGAAACCTTGAGGCTCTTTGCCGAAATAACCAAAGCTGAGGAGGAAGTTTGAAATTTATTACCGAATTCCGACGCTCGGAACTAGCCGGTGGGTTAATCTCCCAGATTCATCGGAGGTCCAAGACATCGGTGCGTTTCATGGAGTTCTGTGGTGGTCACACTGTAACCATCTTTAGATATGGCCTCCGCCAGGTTCTGCCCCAGACCATTGAGATGGTATCCGGTCCGGGATGCCCCGTCTGTGTTACCGCCAACGCTGACCTGGATAAGGCAATTGCCCTGTCCCGGCTCCCGGATGTAATTATCACTACCTTTGGCGATATGCTAAAAGTGCCAGCCAGCCACTCTAGCTTACAAAAGGTCAAAGCCGACGGCGCTGATGTGCGTGTGGTATATTCCACTACTGATGCCCTTGTGATAGCGGAAAGGAACCCAACTAAGTCCGTGATTTTCCTGGGCATCGGCTTTGAGACTACTGCCCCGACTATTGCTGCTTCCATCCTGCAGGCAAAGGCAAGGCGAATAAAAAATTACTATATTCTTTCCGTGCATAAGCTTTGTCCTCCGGTAATTCGCGCTCTCCTTGATTCGGGTGAGGTCAAGCTTCACGGGCTGATATGTCCGGGGCACGTATCGGCTATTATCGGCTCCCATCCTTGGGAATTCATCGCCAGAGATTATAATATCCCCTGTGTTGTCTCCGGTTTCGAACCCTTGGACATCCTGCAATGTGTTGATATGCTAGTAGCTCAGGTTGAAAATGGTGAGTCTAAGGTTGAGATTGCCTACCGACGCGGAGTGCGCCCCGAAGGCAACCGAGAAGCTCTGAAGCTTATAGAGCAGGTGTTTGAGCCCTGTCCCGCCGAGTGGCGAGGGATAGGCGAAGTCCCCGATAGCGGTTTGAGGCTGCGGAAAGAGTATCAGACCCTTGCTGCCGAGTTTGCTTTTGATATTGAACCTGAACCTGCCTATGAACCCGGTGGCTGCATCTGTGGCGATATCCTGCGGGGTGTAAAAACACCGACTGATTGCAAGCTCTTCGGTAAAGCCTGCACCCCGGAGTATCCGGTAGGGCCCTGCATGGTCTCTTCAGAGGGTAGCTGCTCTGCCTATTACCTTTACGGAGGAGATTTTGGCGGATAAAATCCTGCTAGCCCATGGTAGCGGGGGCAAGCTGGCCCACGAGTTGGTAGAAAAAAGCTTTGTCAAAGCTTTCGCTAATCCCCTTTTGGCCAAATTAGATGACTCAGCGGCTATGGATTTCAGCGGCAGGCTAGCTTTTACCACTGACAGCTATGTGGTGAGCCCCATCTTCTTCCCTGGTGGAGACATCGGCAAGCTTGCCGTTTGTGGCACGGTGAATGACTTGGCTATGTCCGGGGCTAAACCGCTTTATCTAAGCCTCGCCTTCATTATTGAGGAAGGCCTTCCTCAGGATGAGTTAAATGAAATTGTAGGTTCTGTCCAGAAGACAGCTCAGGAAGCCGGGGTGGAGATTGTCACCGGAGACACCAAGGTGGTACATCGGGGCAGCGCCGATAAGCTCTTTATCAACACGGCGGGCATAGGTATAATACCGCAGGGGGTCGATATTTCTGGCGATAAGGCAAGACCAGGAGATAAGGTAATTCTGAGCGGGACTATCGGTGACCATGGCATTGCTGTGCTCAGCCAGCGTGAAGGATTGAGCTTTTCCACACAGCTTAAAAGTGATTGTGCTCCATTGGGAAGTTTAGTGGCTAAAATGTTAGAAGCTAGCCCCGATATCCATTGCTTGCGAGACCCAACCCGAGGCGGTTTGGCTACTACTCTGAACGAACTGGCTAAGCAATCAAAGGTAAGCGTAAGAATTGAAGAGGCAAAGATTCCAGTAAGGGAAGAAGTACTGGCGGCTTGCGAGATGTTGGGCTTTGACCCCCTTTATGTGGCCAATGAAGGTAAGCTGGTGGCTGTAGTCCCAGCTAAAGATGCCGATAGGATTCTCAAAGCAATGCGAGAAAATCAGTATGGAACAGGCGCCGCTATCATCGGCGAGGTGAAGGCAGAGCATCCCGGGCGGGTGGTAATGAAAACCTGCCTGGGGGCTTCCCGCATAGTTGACATGTTAGTTGGCGACCTGCTGCCCAGGATTTGTTAAAAATGCATGAACTCGCTATCACTCAAAGTATGTTCGACCTTGTTATGGAACAAGCCAGGAAGGCCGGAGCCAAGAGAGTGGGGAAAGTCAACTTGGTTATCGGAGAGATGACCGGGGTGGTAGGTGACTGTGTGCAGTTTTACTTCAATTTTATTAGCCGGGGAACCCTGGCGGAGGGGGCAACCCTTTCTTTTATGATGGTTCCGCCAAAGGCACAATGTCAGCGTTGTGATAAGCTCTTTGAACTCAAGGAGTTTGATTGGGCTTGTCCCTTTTGCGGGAGTAATAGCCTTCAAATCGTAGCTGGTAAAGAGCTATTTGTAGATAGTATTGAGGTGGAATAGATGGAAATAAAGGTTCTTAAAGACATCCTTAGCGCTAACGAACAGATGGCGGGGAGGAACCGGCAGTTGCTTGATAGCCAAGGCGTATTTGCAGTGAACTTGATGTCCTCGCCGGGCGCAGGCAAAACCAGCCTCATTTTAGAAACAATAAGAAGGCTGGAAGGGAAAACCAGAATTGGTGTCATTGAAGGTGATGTGAGTTCGAGTCTAGATGCTGAGGCAGTGAGCAAAGAGAGCGTGCCTGTAGTCCAGATAAATACCGGTGGCGAATGCCACCTTGATGCCAATATGGCTTATAGTGCCCTGAGCAATCTGCCCCTTCAAGATATTGAACTACTCCTTATCGAGAATGTGGGCAATTTAATCTGTCCGGCAGAGTTTGCTCTCGGCGAGCATAAAAAGGTTTTAGTTTCCAGTATACCGGAGGGGGACGATAAGCCATTCAAGTATCCTTTAATGTTCCATAAAGCAGATGTAGTGCTGATAAATAAAATCGACCTTTTACCATATCTGAAGTTTGATACCCAGGCTTTTTCCCAAGCAATCAGAGGGATAAACAAAAAGGTAGAAATATTTCAGATTTCCTGCGCTACTGGTCAGGGAGTTCAAGAATGGCTCTCCTGGCTTCTGAATCAGATGAGACGGAGATAAAAGGCCTCAACTTGTAGCTTACTACGGCAGGAAATCAGCGCCTAGACCTACCAATAGTTTCACATTGGTGGCACTATGTGGCTTTCAAGGCACAATTCTAAAAATATGTGGTAGATAACAAGAAGGCTGGATATTCGTTAGCGAACAAATATCCAGCCTCGCGTAGGGTGTCAGTTTCTAATAATCGTGAGCCTTAACTTTTGCCTATTCTGAACATCTTAGTCCCACATACGGGACACACACCTTGAGTCGCTGGCCTCTTATTTTTCATGACTATGGGCCTAGCATTCCTCATCTCCCTTTTGGCATGGCACTTGACACAATACGCTTGCATTTGGTCTACCTCCTTTTTGATTATTAGGATAAACTACTCACTCCCATGTTGTCAATAGGTGAACGCAATATTGAGAACAAGTTAGTCTTACAAAGAGAAGGAGGTAATGAGTTATTAATCACCCGGGCGAGTAAAACCCCTTGACAGGGAGCTAGAATCTATGCTAATGTTTACCACTTCTTTTGGTATCTTAATAACTGGATAGCGGAAGAAGGTCCAAGCGATGTCAACATTTATTGGTGTACAGGGTGAGAGTAGTGGGGATCCTCTTATTGAGAATTGGAAGGATAGCCGTAGTCAATTAATTAAAATGGAGGTGTGTAAAATACATGATATACGGCACAGGTAAATATAGGTATGAGTTAGTTGAGGGGTGGGCGAAATGTCCTAAAGGGTTTTCGTTCCTGAATGTCCCTGGTATATTTGTTGATTCGCAAGACAGGGTGCATGTTTTTAGTCGGAGTGCTCATCCGGTTGCAACCTTTGACCGGGAAGGTAATCTACTGAATTGGTGGGGGGAGGGGTTTTTCAAAGGTATGCATGGTAGTTGTGTTGGTCCAGACGGGTGCTTCTACTTCACAGACAACCAGACAGTAACCAAGTATTCCCCTGATGGTAAGTTGCTATTAACGTTGGGTAAGCCAGGTCAGCCTTCAGATACGGGTTGGGCGCCAAACCCCAATGCCAAGGGAATAGATTTCGATTTTTTGAGTATAGATTCAATAAAAGGTGGCCCACCATTCAATACTCCGACTGGTGTAGCCGTATCTTCATCCGGTGAAATCTATGTATCCGATGGGTACCGCAACTCGCGGGTGCACAAGTTTGCCCCTGATGGTACTTTGCTTTACTCTTGGGGTGAACCGGGTCGTGGCCCAGGACAGTTTAGAGTTCCCCACTGGATTTGGTTGGACAGTAAGGAGCGGGTGTGGGTTTGTGACCGGCATAACGACCGAATCCAGATCTTTAATTCCAAAGGGGAATTCCTCGACCAGTGGACTGACCTCAGGCTTCCGGCCGGCATGGCCATCGATAAGAAAGAAGAAACAGTATATGTCGCTGAGATAGCCCGGCGGGTGAGCATATTTACCATTAAAGGTAAGCTACTGGCACGCTGGGGCGAGGGGACTTATATTTTCAAAAGATCAACCGATGGGAAAGAAAGTAAACCTCCTTCCCTGTTCCTTGCTCCTCATGGTATAGGGGTCGACTCGCTGGGTGACATCTATGTTGGGGAAATCGCCCAGGGAGTAGGCGGGATTGACCGAGGACCTAGAACCGTGCAGAAGTTTGCCAGGATAACCTAGCATAAAGTCCTGGACGAGGCCTTCCGTATAGAGCGGTAGTCGATTTATTCCAGACTGCTGCTCTTTGGTCTTTTCTTACACTCTGACCCGACCCTTTATCTTTTATACGTTTTCCCGAATTATTCACATCTGCCCGTGCTTCACCCGTGCATAAAATCCGGCGGTATGAAAAGTAAAAGTATAGTATAATCTGTATGTAATAATACCCGGGGATGTTTGGTGAAGCAATCGAGGAAGGGGTGCATTATGGTAGAGAAGAAGCTGTCTGGTAAAGTGGCTTTGATTACAGGTGGCGCTCGTGGTATTGGAAGGGGCTGCGCCCTTCGGCTAGCTAAGCTCGGTGCTGATATAGCCATTATCGACAGAAATCTGAAGGGATTCGAGGTATACGAGTTCGAGAAGAAACAGATGACTGCAGCCACAGTCGTGGACGAGGGCAAGGCACTCGGGGTTAGAGCGATGGGTTTGGAGGTCGATTTAATTGACAGGGTAGCGACAGAAACGGCCATTGCCGAGATCGCAAAGAAGATGGGTAGAATCGACATCGCTGTCTGTAACGCTGGCGGAGGCACTGTCAAATTCGCAGATGAGATTAAGCCGGGTGAGGCCGTGAAGCAATCTGAAGTTATGGGAGTGAGGAAAGGAGACGTGGGGCCAGGTGACATCGCCACTACAGGGACACCTTCGGACTGTCCACAGGACATGTTGCTGAGGGTACTCAACAACAACCTGATGTCATGCATGTACACCTGCATGGCGGTAGCCCCATACATGAAGAAGCAGAGGTCGGGAAGGATTGTGACCGTCTCATCAATGGAGATATTTATCCCGAGGGGAATCTTACACCCTTATGGGACCGCAAAGGCAGCGATCGCTTATTATACACGTGCTTTAGCTCAGGAGCTCGGCCCCTACAACATCAACGTGAACTGCATCGCCCCAGGGATAATCCATACTGGCAGACTCGGCGAAAGAAGCCATATGGCGCAGCAGATTGCGCTAAGGAGGGAGGGAACTGTCGAAGACTGCGCCAAGGTTGTGGAGTTTCTTGTTACAGACTTGTCAGACTATGTGACTGGACAGATTGTTGCTGTCGACGGGGGAGCCCGTGATCAGCGGTATACCTAAGTAGGGATAAGGCTGTGGAGAGAGATGGAGAGTACGCACGACATCTTGAGGAGTTATACTGGTCAAAGGAAAAATAAGGAAATTACGGAACCTATTTCTGAATTATAGTAGAGAGTAAGACATTATGGCAAAACTTATTACGGGGGGAGCAGGATATATTGGAGCAGAACTGACACACATATTGGCTAACCGCGGGGAGGAAGTGGTACTATTTGACATTGCCATAAACCGCTACCGCATAGAAGATATTGAGAGCAAGGTTAAGGTAGTGCCGGGAGACCTGGGTAACTTTTCTGAGGTGCTCAATGTGGTTAAGGATAACAAAATCACTGAAATCTACCATACGGGGTCTATGCTCACCTATATGTCCGAGCTTAACCCATGGGCTTCCTTCAGGAGCAATGTCATCGGGAGTTACAACGTGTTAGAAGCGGCCAGACTGTTTGGTGTGAAAAGAATGATGTTCACTAGCACTATGGCTACCTTTGGTTTACTGGCGGATGAGGTAATCACGGACATCAGCATACAGCGACCATTTACTATTTATGGTTGCGGCAAGCTGTACATTGAGGGTCTGGGACGTTTCTACCGTAACAAATTTGGATTAGATTTCCGCTCAATACGCTTCGCTCACATGATTGCACCAAATGTCCGTACGCCGGGCCATTGGGCACCACCGATGATTGAGGATGCCATTTTAGGTAAGCCCCACGAGTGCATTTATGGTACTCCAGAATCAACAATCTCCATGATATATGTGAGGGACGCAGCTAGGGCTGCGGATATGATATTACAGGCGCCCAGGGAGAATATTGAGATGGTTAATTACAATGTCGCTGGGATTCCGGCTTTTATCTCGGCTCAGGAGCTTGAAACAGTTCTCAAAAGACGTTTTCCCAAAGCCAAAGTCACCTATAAACTTGACCCGTTTCTCCAAACGCTTCACAGAAGGCGTGCTGTCTTCAAAGTATTTGATGATAGCTATGCCAGGAAGGAATGGGGCTGGAAGCCAGAGTATGCAACCGTAGAAACCATAATCGACATATTTGAGAAAGACATGAAGGAATATCCCCGGCGTTATGGATTGGCATAAAAGCCTTCGCTAGGATTTGGCCAGCCTACTCCTCTCTAAAGGGAGTGGAGGGATAGAGATTTGATTGTGTGTCAAATCATTTAACTCGGTAGACTAAGATTTTTCCTCTTAAAAAATTTGACCCGGGGTGTTGACAAATTCTAAAAGTAGTAGTATTATTAAATTTTGTAATTATGCCACTTAAGGTTTCACCTTATTACCTCTCTTCACTAAAAACGCCACGGGTTTTATTTTGAGTTAACGCTTCAATAATACGAAAATCCTGTTTGTCTGTTTGAGGAGTAGAGTTAGAGATGGTTTTTATGTCGCCTATTTCTAGGAAATCTTATGCCAAGTTATCCGAGATACAAGATATCCCCAATCTGATTGAGATTCAATTAGATTCATTCCAACGGTTTCAAGAGGAGGGAATAAAACAATTACTAGAAGAGGCATTCCCCATTAAGGACTTTACTGGCAACAGACTGGAACTTAGCGTTACCGGTTACGAGTTCCGTATCCCTAATGATTGGAAGACTGAGGAAGGATGTCGTCAACGGGACCTGACCTATTCAGTTCCCCTCTATGTCAGAGCCAAGTTGCTGGTTAAAGGAACCGGAGAAATCAAGGAACAGGACCTGTTTTTTGCTGATATCCCCTTGATGACGTCTAAAGGCACCTTTATTATCAGTGGGACGGAACGGGTAGTAGTAAGCCAGTTGCTCCGTTCTCCCGGTGTTTATTTCACCATTAAGGAAGATGTGGCTAGTGGCCGTAAATTGTGTCAGGCTAAGCTAATCCCTACCCGTGGGGCCTGGCTAGAATTTGAGACGAGCAATCGGGATGTAATCTCAGCCAAGATAGACGGCAAACGGAAGATTCCTATTACCACACTGCTACGGGCTATTGGTTACAGTAGCGATGAGCAGTTGCTCAGCCTGTTTCCTGAAGAGGATAACTCTTCAGAGCACCAATTTATTAGGTCAACTATGGAGCGTGAGCCCTTGGTTAGGGATGAGACTGAAGCTCTGCTTGATATCTACAGAAAGTTGCGTCCTGGGGATCCGTCCAATATTGGCAATGCCAGAAAACTGGTAAACAACCTGTTTTTTAATCCCCTGCATTATGACTTGGGGCATGTAGGCCGCTATAAGCTTAATAAGCGATTGGGACTTAATAGTGACGTGAAAGAACGGGCTTTAACCAACAAGGATTTTGTGGAGATTGTCAGGCACATTATTATGGTTAATAATGGCGATGATACTCCTGATGATATTGACCATCTAGGCAATCGGCGGGTGCGTACTGTTGGCGAGCTAATTCAGAACCAGTTTCGTATTGGGTTATTGCGCCTAGAGCGAGTAACCAGAGAACGTATGAGTATAATTAGCACTGAGGCAATTACTCCCAGCGCTCTAATCAACATTCGCCCCGTAGTAGCTGCCATCAGAGAGTTCTTCGGTGGCTCGCAGCTATCACAATTCATGGATCAAACCAATCCATTGGCTGAGTTGACTCATAAGCGCCGTCTATCAGCCATGGGACCAGGAGGTTTATCTCGCAAGCGTGCTGGGTTTGACGTTCGTGATGTCCACTTTTCCCACTATGGCCGGATTTGTCCTATTGAAACGCCGGAGGGACCCAACATTGGTCTCATTGGCTATTTAGCTACCTATGGCCGGATTAACCAGTATGGTTTCATTGAAACGCTATATCGTAAGGTTATTAAAGAGGTGAGTAATACCGATGACCGGCTGCTGGGTAAGATAGTTCAGGAAGCAATACTTGACGGCAAAGGTAAGACCATAGTTAAAGCCGGAGTTACTATTACTCCTCAGCTTGTTACTAAGCTTTCCCGTCTACTGCCCAGAACTATAAAGACGGTGCCTTTTGTCTCTGATGAGGTCGTCTACCTAACTGCTGATGAGGAGGATAGATATACCATCGCTCAGGCTAACGCTCGGCTAGATGAAAATGGTCAATTTATAGATGAAAAGGTTGAGGCTAGAGCGGGGAACCGCTACCTGCGAGAGGCACCCGATAAAATTGATTTGATGGACGTATCACCCAAGCAGATATTCAGTGTTGATACATCACTAATACCCTTCCTGGAACATGATGATGCTAATCGTGCTCTGATGGGTGCTAATATGCAGAGACAGGCTGTACCCCTGCTTTGTCCTGAGGCGCCTTTGGTAGCTACGGGGATGGAACTGGAAGCCGCTAAATATAGCGGGCAAGTGCTCTTTGCTAAGAATGCTGGGGTGGTAACCTCGGTTACTAGCTCGCAGATTGTAATTACTGAAGATAATGGGGATAAGGAGATTTACCCGTTAATGAAATTTGTGCGCACTAATCAAGGGACTTGTGTTAACCAGCGCTCTATAGTAAAGATTGGCGACCGGGTGAAGGCGGGGCAGGTTTTAGCCGATAGCTCAGCGACCCAACAGGGGGAACTTGCTCTGGGACAGAATGTATTGTGTGCCTTTATGAGCTGGGGAGGTTATAACTTTGAGGATGCTGTTATTATTAGTAATCGTTTGGTGGAGAAGGACAAGTTTACCTCTATTCATATTGAGAAGCATGAGATCGAAGCTCGGGATACCAAGTTAGGCCCTGAAGAGATTACCAGAGATATACCCAATGTCGGTGAGGAAAGTCTGCGTGAGCTGGATGAAACCGGTGTTATTCGGATTGGGGCTAAGGTAGGTCCAGACAGTATACTAGTCGGCAAAATTACCCCTAGAGGGGAGACTGAACTATCGGCTGAAGAGAAACTCCTGCGGGCTATTTTTGGTGAAAAAGCTAGAGAAGTCAAAGATACCTCCTTGCGAGTGCCTCACGGTGAGTGGGGAAAGGTAATTAATGTGAAGGTCTTCTCCCGTGACAATGGCGATGACCTGCCGGCTGGGGTTAGAGAACGGGTACAGGTCTGGGTTGCCCAAAAGCGAAGGATTTCCGTAGGAGATAAGCTCTCCGGGCGGCATGGTAACAAGGGGGTTATTTCCATCATTGCGCCGGCTGAGGATATGCCCTTTCTTCCCGATGGCACACCGGTGGATGTTATTCTCAACCCCATAGGCGTCCCATCCCGCATGAATCTTGGCCAGGTTTTGGAAACTCATCTGGGCTGGGCGGCTCAGATGCTTGGTTTCAGAGCGCTTACCCCTGTCTTTGATGGTGCTGATGATGCTGCTATTGAGGATGCCTTAGCCCGGGTCTGGCTGGCCCAAAAAGCTGGGGCAGTTAACCTTGACCCAAGTAATGGGGACCCCTCTACGCAATTAGAACTAGCTAAGGGGTGGGTTACTAGTCAGGGCTATGATGGAGATAAAGTGTTCAGTGATGACTACCCGGGAGAGGCGAGGGCGGTTTGCCTGCGTCTGTGGCTTGAAGATTTGGGTGTAGCTAGCCGGGAGCTTAACCCATCGGAGTTGGAGCAGTCCGTAGATAGGATAAGTAGTGAAAGGGGTCTCCTCCCACCTATTATTGGCAAGGCTATACTCCGTGACGGACGCAATGGCGAGCTATTTGACCAGCCGGTAACAGTGGGTAATATCTATATGATGAAGCTAAACCACTTGGTTGAAGATAAAGTGCACGCTCGTTCCACCGGGCCTTATTCCTTGATTAGTCAACAGCCCCTGGGCGGCAAGGCCCAATTCGGGGGTCAGCGCTTTGGTGAAATGGAAGTATGGACACTAGAAGCCTATGGTGCTGCCCATAACCTTCAGGAGATGCTGACGATTAAGTCAGACGACGTGACTGGTCGAGCTAAAACCTATGAGGCCATAGTTAAGGATGAGGATATTCTCCAATCCGGTGTGCCAGAATCGTTTAAAGTTTTGGTTAAGGAACTACAGAGCTTAGGACTGGCCATTGAGGTGATTAATGAAGAAAAGACAACCTTGGCTGAGGAAACCAAGGAAGTCACAGAACCGGGGACAGAGCTTGAAGTTACTGAAAACCCGGTTCAGGGAGAGGTAGAAGAAAGTGCTTGAAGTTAACGATTTTGATGCTATTCGTATCTCTCTAGCTTCACCGGAGCAGATTAGGAGTTGGTCCTATGGTGAGGTAACCAAGCCAGAGACTATTAACTACCGCACACTGAAGCCAGAAAGGAACGGGCTTTTCTGTGAGAGAATCTTTGGTCCGACAAAGGACTTCGAGTGCGCTTGTGGTAAGTATAAAAGGATACGCTATAAGGGGGTTATTTGCGATAAATGTGGTGTTGAGGTAGCCCGGGCCAAAGTGCGTCGGGAACGCATGGGACATATCGAACTAGCCTGCCCGGTGAGTCATATCTGGTTTGCTAGGGGAATACCTAGCCGGTTGGGATTGCTGCTTGACCTGTCATCACGAAACTTAGAGCGTGTTCTATATTTCTCCCATTATATCATTACCTCAATAGACGAGGAAGCACGCCAGGAAGCAATTAAACAACTCGAGGAGGAAAATTCACGGGAAATAGCTGAGCGCCAGAGCAACCTTGAGACTGAAATCACCGAGATGGAGCAAAAACAGGCAACGGTAGAAGAGGTGAACCAGCTTCGTCGCAACCTCGTTGAGGAAAAGACACAACTTGAAGAACAGCTTACCGCTGATGTGGAAGAGCTAAAGAACATCAGGAGAGGTACGCTGCTCACCGAGGAGCGGTATCATGAACTCAAGCAGAAGTACGCTCAAGTCTTCGAAGCCGGAATAGGAGCTGAGGCTATTCTCCAATTACTTAAAGGCATTAACCTTGATGAACTGCGTAGCGAGTTACTCCAAGAAATGCGTTCTACTTCAGGCCAGCGTCGCAAGAAGGCAAGCAAGCGACTACAACTGGTAGAAGCCTTTCACCGCAGTGGCAATAAACCAGAGTGGATGATTCTGACGGTGCTGCCGGTCTTGCCTCCTGACCTTCGCCCTATGGTTCAACTAGACGGGGGCCGATTTGCCACCAGTGACTTTAATGACCTGTATCGACGGGTCATCAACCGTAATAACCGATTGCGCCACTTACTGGAGATAGAAGCACCAGAAATTATCATCAACAACGAGAAACGGATGCTACAAGAAGCAGTCGATTCCCTTATTGATAATGGGAGGGGTGGACGAACTGTCTCTGTCAGTAGAAATCATAAATTAAAATCACTCTCAGAGATGCTTCGGGGTAAACAGGGACGCTTTCGCCAGAATCTTTTGGGCAAGCGAGTTGATTATAGCGGGCGTTCGGTTATCGTTGTCGGACCAGAGCTCAAGCTCCACCAGTGTGGTTTACCCAGAAGGATGGCTCTGGAGCTATTCAAGCCCTTCATCATGCGCCGACTGATGAGGCAAGGGCTCGCCCACAATATCAAGAGCGCTCGGCGGCTAGTGGAGAGGGCTAGTCCCGAGGTATATGACATACTGGAGCAGGTTGTCAAGGAGAGGCCGGTGTTGCTTAACCGGGCTCCCACCCTGCATCGGCTTAGCATCCAGGCCTTCGAGCCAGTGCTCATTGATGGTAGCGCCATCCAGCTCCATCCCCTAGCCTGTGTTGCCTTTAATGCTGATTTTGATGGTGACCAGATGGCAGTTCATATCCCTCTGTCTAAAGCTGCGGTCAGGGAAGCTGAGGAGATGATGCTCAGCATTCACAATATGCTGTTGCCAAGCTGTGGTGAGCCAGTAGTAACCCCAACATTGGATGTAGTTCTTGGTTGCTACTACCTGACTACCATCAGAGTCGGAGCTAAGGGAGAAGGCACGATCCATGGCAGTTTCGGAGAGGCAAAGCTTGCTTATGAACTTGGCGCTATTGACCTCAGAGCTGAGATTGAGGTTAGGGACCAGCGAAAGGGCGGGCAGAGGATTAAGACTAGTGTTGGACGTATTATCTTTAATGAGGTTTTGCCCCCAGAGCTAGGCTTCTATAACAAAGCAATTGATAAGTCAAGCTTAAAGCAGATAGTAACCGATTGTTACCGGCTACTAAATAATGAGGGTGTGGCGGCAGTATTGGATAACTTGAAACAATTAGGTTTCCACTATGCCACTAAGTCGGGGTCTAGCATTGCTATGAGTGATATTAAGATTCCCCGGAGCAAGCTGAAGCTTTTGGAAGAAGCTGATGAAAAGGCTGCCATTATTGAAACTCAGTATCACCGTGGCTTAATCACTGAGGATGAAAGATATAATGGTGTCGTCCAAGCTTGGCTGGAAGCTACCGACAGGATTACCGATGCTATCTCTGGGTCCCTTGACCGCTACGGTAGTATTTACATGATGACAACATCAGGGGCAAAGGGGAATATTTCTCAGATTAGACAGATGGCAGGTTTACGCGGTTTGATGACTGACCCGTCAGGTAAGATAATTGAATTTCCTATTAAGTCGAGCCTTCGTGAGGGGCTCAGTGTTCTGGAATACTTTATCTCTACCCATGGTGCTCGCAAGGGAGGAGCTGATACCTCCTTGAGGACACAAGATAGTGGTTACCTCACCAGGCGCCTTATTGATGTTGCCCAAGATGTTATTATCTGTCAAGAAGACTGCGGTACTTCAGATGGCGTATGGTTCTCCGAACCGCAGGAAAAAGGTTCGCTACCATCCCTTGCTGAACGAATAACCGGTCGTCTGGCAGCCAGTAAACTGGTTAATCCTCGTACCGGAGAAATCATTGTTGGTCAGAATGAGGAAATTGATGAGCAGAAAGCGAATGAAATTATTGCCGCTGGGATAACCAGGGTTCATGTCAGGTCTCCCCTTAGCTGTCAGTCTAGGCAGGGTACCTGTCAGCGGTGTTATGGCCGGGACCTCGCCCGTGGGCATCTGGTTGACCTCAACACAGCAGTAGGTATAATCGCTGCTCAGAGCATCGGTGAGCCCGGTACTCAATTAACTCTGCGTACTCGCCATAGCGGTGGTGTGGTTGGGCTTGATATTACCAGTGGTCTACCCCGGGTAGAAGAACTCTTTGAGGCAAGACCGCCCAAAGCTCAAGCCATTATCTCAGAAATAGATGGGGTGGCTGAGGTGATTGCTAGTGAGGAAGGGGAAAAGATTAAGGTTACCAGTTCTGAGGTATTCCGTGATGAATATTCGCTGCCGCTTGGCTGGAAGGTTATGGTGAACGATGGCCAGTGGGTAGACATAGGGGCCGTGCTGGCTAGCCCTGCCCCTGAGGCGGCAACGGCGCCACAGGCAACTGACCTAACTATTAAAACTCAGCCCATCCTAGCCCGTGTCGCTGGGGAGGTGATTATTGAAGATAAGCAGTTGTTTATCAAATACGAGGAGAGAGAAGAGCGGGAGTATATTGTTCCAGCGGTCACCCACCTCCGTGTCCGAACTGGAGACAAAGTAAAGGCAGGACAGCAACTTACCGATGGTTCTATCAACCCGCAGGATATATTGCATATTTTGGGTAGGGAAGCGGTCCAGCAATACTTGGTTGATGAGGTGCAGAAGGTATATCGCTCCCAGGGGGTTAACATAAACGATAAGCATATTGAGGTTATCGTCCATCAGATGCTGGCTAAGGTTCGTATTGATTCCTCAGGTGACACCGAACTAGTGCCGGGAGAATTGATTGATAGGTTCCATTATGAGGACATTAATGCTAAGGTACTAGCTGAGGGGGGTGAGCCAGCCACTGCCCACACGGTGTTAATGGCTATAACCCGAGCCTCGCTGAGTACGAATAGCTGGCTGGCGGCAGCCTCCTTTCAAGAGACTACTAGGGTACTCACCGATGCCGCAATTTACGGCAAGGTAGATAAACTGGTTGGTCTTAATGAAAATGTAATTATTGGTAAGATGATTTCGGCCCGCTGCCCGGCTTACGAGGTAATACCAGAGGAAGAGGTACCGGCATTGGTAGCTGGCGAAGATGAAGGTGAAGAAGAGCTAACTATTTGAAGTCTCTGTGCACCGCGATTTGATAGTTTATTGAGAAGGGTCGCCCTATTTAAGGAGGTGGCCCTTTTTATTACCGGTTTGCCTGGGTTTGGTAGAGATGTGATATAATGAGGTAATTTATTGAGGGTCCTTAAATAACTGAGGGGTGAAATTAAAATAGAACGTATTATATCAGGCAAACCCAGCGCTGAGGATATACCACTAGATAACAGCCTCCGGCCCCGGCGCTTTGATGGCTTCATCGGGCAGACCAAAATTAAGGACAACTTAAACATAGCTATCACTGCTGCTAAAGGCAGGGGTGAAGCCCTGGACCACATACTACTCTACGGCCCACCTGGTCTAGGCAAAACCACCCTAGCCTATATCATCGCTGCTGAGATGGGGGTTAATATCAGGGTTACCTCGGGTCCAGCAGTGGAGCGCAGCGGGGACCTGGCGGCTGTCCTAACCAACCTCCGTAGTCAGGATATACTCTTTATCGATGAAATCCACCGTCTCAATCGGACGGTGGAGGAAGTGCTATACCCGGCTATGGAAGACTTTGCGCTAAACCTTATCATCGGCAAGGGACCGGGTGCTAAAAGCTTGAGACTGAACCTACCCGCCTTCACCTTGATTGGTGCTACTACCCGTTTTGCCTTGCTGAGCCCGCCCCTCCGCGACCGGTTTGGTGCTGTCTATCGCCTTGATTTCTATGACCAACCATCTATAGAAGCCATCCTTAAACGCTCCGCCCGCATTCTTCAGGTAAAAGTTGAAGCCGGAGGGCTAAGGGAGATAGCTCGTCGGGCGAGAGGTACACCTCGTGTGGCTAACCGTTTGCTCAAGCGAGTCAGGGACTATGCTCAGGTGGTGGCCGATGGGATAGCCACTCAATCGGTAGCAGTTGAGGCACTATCCAAGCTTGAAGTCGACAACATAGGTTTGGATGAGATAGACCACAAGGTGCTACATACCATCATTGACAAGTTTAATGGTGGCCCGGTGGGGCTGGAGACTATTGCTGCCTCCATCAGTGAGGAGGCAGATACTATTATGGATGTCTATGAGCCGTATCTCTTGCAACTGGGCTTCTTAGAGCGAACTCCTCGTGGCCGATTAGCTACTCAACTGGCCTATCAGCACCT
>Ga0172364_10001565_pt1 | contig 17754 bp, 20 predicted proteins | sample LakKivSesite10cm_FD_114545 | JGI IMG/M metagenome (GOLD analysis project Ga0172364, IMG submission 114545) | Sediment microbial communities from Lake Kivu, Rwanda - Sediment site 10cm | ecosystem: Environmental > Aquatic > Freshwater > Lake > Sediment | place: Rwanda: Western Province, Lake... | reverse complement strand
GTTGTAGTAGTAGGTGGCCCAGTCGGAGATGCCCGCCCCGACCGAGATGGCCTTGAACGCCTTCGAAGACGTCGTCAGGAAGGCCGAGATGTAGCCGCCCTGGCTCCAGCCCATGCAGCCGACCTTCCCCGGGTCGACCCAGCCTTTCTTGACCAGGAATTCGACGCCCGAAAGGACATCCCAGGCGTCGCCGACGCCGAGGTTGCGGTAGTTGAGGATGCGGAACTTGGCCCCGTAGCCGGCGCTGCCGCGGTAGTTGACCTTGAGGATGAGGGCGCCGCGGGCGGCCCAGATGTCCGACGGGTAATTTCGCGTGTCGCCGCCGAGGAGCGTCGGCCGGTCGACGCCCGTCGGCCCGCCGTGGATGACGCAGAGCAGGGCGTATCTCTTGGCCGGATCGAAATCGGCCGGCTTGATGAGGACGCCCTCGATCACGGTGCCATCCTTGCTCTTCCAGGAAATGACCTCGCGCGCGCCCAGGGTCCAGGCCGCGGCCTGGTCGGTCATCCGGGTCAGGGTCCGCGGCTTCCACGGCAGCTCCGAGACGCCGATCTCGGGGAGCGCCGTCGGCGAGGCGGTTTGGAAGGCCATCCGCTTCCCGTCCTTGGAAAAGCTGAAGCCCGAGACCATGGCGTCGTCCGGCGTCGTCAGGCGCGAGATCTGGAGCGTCGCCGGGTCGAGCCGGTAGAGATGCGAGGCCGTTCGCTGCATGGCTTGGAAATAGATGCCTTCTCCGTTCCATGCCACCGCCCCGGGATTCTCGTCGAACGCCCCGGTCAGCGGCCGGACGGCGCCGCCCTCGACCGGGACGACGGCCAGGCCGGTATTCCGGGCGAAATAATCGCGATGGCCGCCCGCGGTCGAGAACAGGACCGAGCGTCCGTTGGGAGCGAAGAGAGGGGAGGAGTCCGGGCCGGCGAGGTCGACGATCTTGCGGACCTTGTCGCCGGCGAGGTCGAGGACGTAAATGTCGGAAGTCCCGCCGTTGATGAGATCGGGGTTGACGGCCGCGCTGAAGGCGATCCTCGTTCCGTCGGGCGCCCAATCGAAGCCGCCGACCGTGAAGGCCTTGCCGCTCGTCCGGCGCCGGCCCGGCTGGGGCGCGGCCAGGGCCTCGGCCACGTCGACCGTCCAGAGATGAGAGTGCGTGTACTCGCGGCGGACGACCTCGAAATCGCTGTAAAAGTCCTTGCGCGCCTTGGCCTCGTCGGTCGCGGGATCGGAGGCCGTGAAGGCGATGGTTTTGCCGTCGGGTGACCAGTCGAAGCCGTTGACGCCGGTTTCCGCCTTCGTAAGCTGAATGGCCTCGCCGCCGTCGGGCCGGATGACGAAGATCTGGGACTTGTCGTCGGCCCGGCTCGAGGTGAAAGCCAGCCACTTGCCGTCGGGCGACCAGGCCGCTCCCGAGCACGATTTCTTGCCGCGGGTCAGCTGGATCGCGTCCCCTGAAGCGACATCGGCCAGCCAGATGTGGGTGACATAGGCGTCTTGGCCGAAGTCGGTCTCCGTGACCGTGTACGCGACCCGGGTCCCGTCCGGCGAAAGGCGCGGCGAGCCCAGGGTCTTCAGGGTCATAAGGTCCTCGACGGTCGGGACATGCTTGGCGGACGCCTGCCCTTCCGCATAAGCCGGAACCAAGGACAGGATCCCCGAGAGACAGGATACGGCGATAACGGCTATCCACGCATGTCGGCGCATGGTCCCTCCTCGAAGCGCTCCGGATCCCGAGCTCGCCCGGGTCTCTATCCTACGCTAGGAGGGAAGAGGGGGTCAAACCTACTTTTTTCGAAAAAAAGTAGGTTTGACCCTCTCTTGGAGAGCGGGGCTAGTTGCCGGACCGGAGGCAGGCCTTCACGTGCTCGAGGTTCATGCCCATGATCTTCTTGCAGTCCTCGGTCGCTTCCGTGATGGCCAAACCCTCTTCGAGCAGCTTCCGGGCAGGGACGAGGTCGACCGTGGGGTCCTGGCGATGCATCTTGATGATCATGTAAGCGGCGTTGTTCTTGCCCCAGGCGACTCGAACGGGGCTGCCGAGGCGCTCGGCCTGCCGCGTGTATTCCAGGTAATACTGGAGGGCGGCCACCAGGTCCCCGGCCGCATCACACTCCTCCGCCTTGGCCTTGGCGGCCAGCCAGCGGTCCCAGGAGACCGATTGGACGGTCTCGGAGGCCTGCGCGACCTGCGCCTGCGCCGCGCCCCGGACCGGTCCGGCCGTCGCCGCCACCGCGACGAGCACCGCCAAGCCGAATCCCGCGATCTTTTTCATCTCAGAACTGGGCGTTGATCCCCGCCGCGATAATGCCCTTGTAGCCGACGCCGAGCTCGCCGAAGAACCCGATCTTGCCGCCGAACCGGACGCCCAGCGCGTTCAAATGAAAGGTCGGCAGGGCCTTGGTCGACTTGTCCGCCTCGGCTCCGTTGGTATACGTTCCGTTGCGGAGCCGGAGGCCGAAGCCGGCCCCCGAGTAGAGCTGGAATCCCGGCCGCATGACCCAGTGGTAGTCGAGCTCGGCCGCGGCGATAGAGTTCCTCTCGATGAAAGGCCCGACGACGGTGCTGCCGCCTTCCAGGACCAGGTCCCCTTTGGATGTGTAGTATCCGAGGGATCCCCCGAACCCGAACCGGGAGTTCGCGGAGTAGTGGTAGGTCAGGAACGGCACTCCGCTGAACTTCATGTCCTGCTTGTAGAAGTTGCCGAGGCTGATGACGACGAGGACGATATCCTCGAAGATGTCCGTGACCTGATCGATCGACAGGAAGCCGTATTGGAAGGAGAGATCGTGCTTCCTAACCTGAGCGAAGCCCGCCGAGGAGAAGAACACTGCGGTGATGATCATCACCAACACGGGTTTCATGAGTCGCTTGCTGATCATCGGCCAACCTCCATGCGCAAACATCTCGACTACCATCGTTTAGTCGGGCCGAGCGTTCGGATATTGAACATTTCGCGGACCAGTGCGGGAAGTCCGATCGTCCTCAGATATTGAATATATCACAGCGCTGGGCCATAATGACAGTACGATGAAGTCCCTGGCCGGGCTCCGGGCGCTCAGCGCCGCGGCGATGATCTTTATCGCGGCCGTCATCTTCCTTTCTTCGGGCCGTCTGGATTTCTGGCAGGGCTGGGTCTTCTTCTGCGTCACGCTGGCCGCCGTTCTCATGTCCTGGTGGCACTTCCGCGGCGACCCCGGGTTCGTCTCCGAGCGGCTCCGCCCGGGACGGGGCATGAAATGGTGGGACAAGGCCTACTATCTCATCGCGACGCCCCTCAACTTCGGGACGATCGTCCTGGCGGCGATCGACGCCGGCCGACGCCATTGGAGCGCGCCTCCCCGGCCCGTTGTCTACGCGCTGTTCCTCGGCGTCTTTCTCCTGGGGCAGGCCCTTTTCATGTGGGCCAAGGCCGTCAACCCCTTCTTCTCGAGCGTCGCCCGGATCCAGGCCGACCGGGGCCAATCGGTTTGCCGCGAAGGTCCCTACCGGTATTGCCGTCACCCCGGCTATCTCGGCGGCCTGATGTTCGGCCTGGCGACGCCGCTCGTCCTCGGCTCCTACTGGGCCCTCATCCCTCAGGGCCTGGCCTCCCTGCTCCTCGTCGCCCGGACCGTCTTCGAGGACCGGATGCTGAAGAGCGACCTGCTCTGGTACGCGGAGTACGCGGAAGCCGTGCGGGCCAAGCTCCTGCCCGGCGTCTGGTGACTTATGATCTTCAACCCCAACTAGGAGAGTGCGCCGTGACCAACGCCCCGTCCTCCCGCGTCACCCGGACCTTCGTGGCCGGGCTCGTCATCCTCTGCGCGATCGCGGCCGTGCGCCTTCCCGCCGCGGCCGCCGTCACCGGCCCGAAAGAGCAATTCGGGTTCGAGATCGGCGACGATTACCAGCTCGTCAACTACAAACAGCTCGTCGCCTACTGGAAGAAGCTCGACGCCCAGTCCGACCGGATGTCCCTCGTCGAGATCGGGCGGAGCGCCGAGGGCCGGACCATGGTCATGGCCGTCATCACCGCCCCGGCGAACCAGGCCCGCCTGGCCCGCTACAAGGACATCGCCAAGCGCCTGGCCCTGGCCCGCGGCCTCTCCGACGCCGACGCCCGCCGCCTCGCCGTCGAGGGCAAGGCCGTCGTCTGGATCGACGGCGGGCTCCACGCGACCGAGATCCTCGGCTCGCAGCAGCTCATCGAGCTCGTTTGGCGCATGGTCAGCCGCAACGACGCCGAGACGCGGCGCATCCTCGACGACGTCATCCTGCTGGCCGTCCCGGTCAATCCCGACGGCCTCGACCTCGTCGCCGACTGGTACATGCGCGAGAAGGAGCCGTCGAAGCGGACGATGAGCGGCGTCCCCGTCCTCTACCAGAAGTACATCGGCCACGACAACAACCGCGACTTCTACATGAATACCCAGCCGGAGACCAAGGCCGTCAGCCGTCAGCTTTACATCGACTGGCACCCCCAGATCCTCTATAACCACCACCAGACCGGGCCGGCCGGGACCGTCCTCTTCGCGCCGCCTTTCCGCGACCCGTTCAACTACGTCTTCGACCCGCTCGTGCCGATGGGCCTCGACCTCGTCTCGGCCTCCATGCACAACCGCTTCGTCACCGAGGGCAAGCCGGGGGCGACCATGCGATCGGGTTCGGGCTATTCGACCTGGTGGAACGGCGGCCTGCGGAGCACGGGCTACTTCCACAACATCATCGGCATCCTGACCGAGGCCATCGGCAACCCCACGCCGGTCGACATCCCCTTCCTCCCCGACCGGCTGCTGCCGAAACAGGATTACCCCTACCCCGTCGCGCCCGGCAAGTGGCACTTCCGTCAGTCCATCGAGTACGCGATCACGGCCGATATGGCCATCCTCGATGTCGCCTCCAAGCACCGCGAGGATTTCCTGTACCGGCGCTACCTCATGGGCCGGCACGCCATCGACCTCGGCAGCAAGGACTCCTGGACGATCGTGCCGGGGACGATCGCCGCGGTCCAAGCCGCCGTCGACAAGGACCGGGCCGCGGCCGGCCCGGGGCAGGGGCAGGGGCAGGGGAGCGCGGCGGCGGGTCCGGCGCAAGGCGGCGGGGGGCGGGGCGGGTTCGGCCGCGGCGGCGGGGTCGCGATCAAATACTACGAGGCCATCTTCGACAAGGCCGCGCGGGACCCGCGGGGCTACATCATCCCCTCGGACCAGGCCGATTTCCCGACGGCGACCAAATTCGTGAACGCCCTCATCGAGAGCGGCGTCGAGATCGAGCGGGCCAAGGCCGATTTCACCGTCGCGGGGAAGACCTATCCCAAGGGCTCCTATGTCGTCAAGACGGCCCAGGCCTTCCGGCCCCACGTGCTGTCGATGTTCGAGCCGCAGGACCACCCGAACGACATCCCCTATCCGGGCGGGCCGCCGCGGCCTCCCTATGACGCGGCCGGCTGGACGCTGGCCTACCAGATGGGCGTCTCGTTCGACCGCGTCCTCGACGGCTTCGACGGTCCCTTCGAGAAGGTCGCGGGGGTCCTCAAGCCGCCGGTCGGCCTCTTCGAAGCGGGGGCGGCCGCGGGGTATGTGCTCGACCACCGCGTCAACGACACGTTCGTCGCCGTCAACCGCCTGCTCAAGGCGGGCGAAGAAGTCCTTTGGCTCAAGGCGGGATTCGAGGCCGGCGGCCGGTCCTATCCGGCCGGGGCGATCTATGTGCCGGCCAAGCCCGGAGCCGCGACGATCCTCGAGAGAACGGCCAAGGACAAGGGGCTGAAGATCACCGGGCTGGCCTCCGCGCCGGAAGTCGAGGCCTTCAAGCTGAAGCCGGTCCGGATCGGGCTCTGGGACGCGTACGGCGGCTCGATGCCCTCGGGTTGGATCCGCTGGCTCTTCGAGCAGTTCGAGTTCCCCTACGAGCTTGTCTTCGCCCCGGCCCTCGACGCCGGCGGTCTCGAGACCCGCTTCGATGTCCTCGTCTTCGTCGGCGGATCGATCCCCCGGGTCCCCTCGCAGGCGGCGGCCGGAGGCGGCGGCTTCCGGGATTTCCAGCCGCAGCAGCCGGCCAATATCCCCGACGAGTACAAGGGCCGGATCGGGCGGATCACGGCCGAAAAGACGATCCCTCTCCTGCGGCGGTTCGTCGAGGCCGGCGGGACCGTCCTGGCCCTCGACTCGGCGACGGCGATTGCCGACCATTTCGGACTGCCGCTCGCCAATGCGCTGGTCGAGAGAGCTGCGGACGGCACGGACGCGCCGCTTCGCTCCGAGAAATTTTACATCCCCGGGTCCATCCTGCGGGCGTGCGTCGACAACACCCACCCTCTGGCCCACGGCATGGAGGCGACGACGGACGTGTTCTTCGATAACACGCCGGCCTGGAACCTCCTGCCCGACGCCGAGCTCAAGGGCGTCAAACCGGTGGCTTGGTTCGACGACGGGAAGCTCCTGCGGAGCGGCTGGGCCTGGGGCGAGTCGTATCTCCACCGCACGGTCCAGGTCGCCGAAGCGATCGTAGGTAAAGGCAAGGTCTTTCTCTACGGTCCTGAGATCGCCTTCCGCGGCCAGCCTCACGGCACATTCAAGCTGCTGTTCAACGGGATCTACTACGGCCCCGCCTCCCGGGAATGAAGAAGGGGTCAGACCCTAAATTCTTCAATTTTTTTAGGGTCCTGGCATTCGCTAGCCGGGGAAATTGAAGAATTTAGGGTCTGACCCCTTCTTAAAGCTAGCGGAGGAGCATCGCCGCGCCCATCACGGCGAGCGACGCGTAGACGAGCTTGGCGAAGATCGCGTGGGTCAGCCTCTTCGCCAACAGGCCGCCGAGGATGACGCCCAGGACGATCGCCGGCAGGGAATAAAGGTAGGATCTGAGGACGGTTGCCGTCCAAAGTCCGGCCAGGCCGTGACCCGCGAGGATCGCGAGACCCGTCGGCAGGAAATAGCCCTGCAGCGTCGCCCGGAACGAGTCGGGGGGCCAGCCGCGGAGCATTCCATAGGCCACGACCGGCGGCCCGTTCGTGTTGTAGGCGCCGCCCAGAACACCCGCCGTCGCGCCCAACGCCCACGGCATCCACGCTTTCTCCTCTTTGATCCTGGCTTGCGGCCGCATGAGCCCGAAGAGGCCGTAAAGCAGAATGATGAGACCCAGCGCAAGCTTGAGCGGGGCCTCGGGCAGCCGGGCCAGGCCGTAGATGCCTATCGGGATGCCCACCAAAGTCGCCGCGATGAGCTTCCCGGCCGCGCGGAATTCAACCTTGCGCCAGCTTCGGGCCAGGATGAGGAGCGAGAGAGTCGGGCCGACAAAGGCGACGAGTGGCGTCGCGGTCCGGACGCCGAGAGCCATGGCCAGCAGCGGCATGGCCACGACCGCGTCGCCGAAGCCCAGGGCCGAGCGGACGAAGGCGGCGACGAAAAGGACGGCCGCGACCCCGATCATCGATCCTCCCGGGCCCCGGCCCATCCGGGCCTGGACGCAAGGCCCGGCGCCTGGCCGACCTCGATGACGCTCAGTTGTAGGCTTCCTGGATCTTGGGGTCTTCCGTCATCAGCGCCCCGGCGATCTCGGCCATCCCCATCTTTTTCCAGAAGTCGAGCTGTTCGTGGACCTTCATGTACTTCAAGGGGATCGGATGCGTGCCGACGACGACCGGGACCCCGTAGCGGGTCTCGATGAACTCCTTGAACTCCCGGATCCGGGCGCACGGCGGGTAGCCGACGACGAACCCCGTGGCCAGATGGATCACCTGGGCGCCGTTCTTGATCATCTCTTCGGGAACATATTCGATGTTCCCGCCCGGGCAGCCGCCGCAGTTCGAATAGCCGACGATCTCGACGCTCTCTTCCTTGGGGTACACGGCGAAGGCCCCGACCCGCTCCCGGAGGGCCCGGAAGCACTTGCCGCCGCCGCAGCTCTGATAGCGCCCGCAGATGATGATGCCGAGCTTGGTCATGGCTCCTCCTCCGCGGGGCGTTTGGTCCCGCGCGTTCCAGGTCAATGGCAGCCGTGGCCGGCGCACGTGTTCTCGAGGGTCATCTCCTCGAGCTCGCCGGCCTCGATCTTCCCGACGACCTCCTCGACCGTCCCGGGGACGGTCCGGTAGACCTTTATACCGCCGTCGTTGAGCCGCTGTAAAGCCCGGGCGCCGATCCCGGCGCAGACAACGGCGTCGATCCGTCGGCCCTCGAGCATGGCCATCGGGTGGCACATGCCGTGGGCGTGGTGCTGGCCGGCGTTGGCGACGACCTCGATGGCTTTCGTCGCCGTGTCGTAGATGGTGAAGTGGGGCGCGCTGCCGAAATGCCCGAACGCCGTCGCCCGGGCTCCTTCGGCGGTCTCTGTGGGGACGCAGATCCTCATGTGTTCTCCTTTCTGTTGAGTCGATAAACGCCGCCGTCGATGCGGATGGCCTTGCCGTTGACGAGAGCATCGGCGATCTTGGCCCGCGCCGAAGCGAGGATCCGGTGGAACGTCGGTTGCGAAACGGCCATCCTTTGCGCGGCCGCCTCCTGCTCCCACCCTTCGAGGTCCTTCAGCCTGACGGCCTCGAACTCGTCGACCGCGAGGACCGTTTCCTCGAGGTCGATCAGGCGGATCCCCGCCGGCTTGAAATAGGTCATCCCCGGGCGGCAACAGACCCTCCGGCAGCGCTTGGGCCTTGGCATGCCCCCATTATAATGAATATATATTCATAAATCAAGTCCCGAGGCCGCGCCGCTTGACGCGAGCGTCACCGCCTCTGCCCAGTCCTCGGGCGTCAGTCCCGGCGACTGGATGGAGAGTGCCCGGTATATGCCCTCGACTGCGGCCAGGACCGCCTCCCGCTCCGCCGGCCGCCCGCGCAGCGCCTCTTCGATCGCCGCCACCGCCTCCCGGGGATGGACCGTGAAGTCCCCCGAGATCGCGATGTCGTCGATGCGACCCTCCCTCGATCTTGCCGTGACGCGGATGAGCCCGCCGGGGGCCTTGTGGGCCGACTCGCGGACATGGACATCCTCGTGGATCTTGACCCCACCCGGCCGGGCGGCGCCTGTCTCGGCGAGCCATTCTTCAGCACCGAGCGCCTGGTCGAGCTCCCGGGCCCGGGCCTCCTCGTCCGGTGTCCATTGCCCGGCGACGAGCTCGGCCCCGAGGACCGTCGCGAGCTCTCGCCGGTAGAAGTCCACGACCTCGTCCCGGCCGGGCCTCCGGCCCAGCTCGTCCTTAAGGGTCGTCATGTAGTCCTGGAGGCCCTGGAAGACCTTGTCCCTCATCTTTTCCGACGAGAGCTTGAGGACGCGGGCCATGGCCGCCCGGTCGAAGTCGAACATCAGGCTGCCGACGACGACCTCGGCCCGGCCGATGCGGGCCGCGCCCGTGCCGCCGATCTTCCGGCCCCGGACATGGATGTCGTTGACGGGGCGATAGACGGCCTCGACGCCGAGCGCGCGATAGGTCCGGACGAGCGGTTCGACGTAGAAGCGGAAGCGCTCGTCAACCCGGCCCGGGAGCGAATCCGGATGGAAGACCCATTGGATGAAGACCTGGTCCCGGTCGAGATAGACGGCCCCGCCGCCGACCTCGCGGCGCAGGACGGGCAGCCCGCGCTCCCGGCAGTAGCCCCGGTCGACTTCCCGGTCGACCTCCTGATGGAACCCGACGCAGACGTAAGGGTCCGAGGGGCTCACGAGGATGACCGTGTCCGGCGTCCGCTCGTCCAGGACGTAGGCCGCCGCGTGGTAACAGGCCTGCGAACGGGCCGGCGGGACCGTGCCCAGATCCAGGAGCCGGACCGTTCTCACGTCAGAGAAGTCCCCACCGCTCTAGGATGGCGACGGCCCGGTCCGCGATCTCCGGAACGAGGGCCAGGATCGTTGGGCTCAAGCCGTAACCCGTGGAAATGTCCGCCGGCTGGGCGCCGATGAGGTGAAGACGGGCCGGAAGGCGGCCGCGGACGCCGGCGAACTGCAGGACCTCCTGGAAGCCGACCTGGTGCCAGGAGAGCTTGAGCCGCGAGAAGAGGGGAATATCGCCGCCGTCGAGCTCGACGACGGTCCCCGGCGGCCGTCCCGCGTCGACGGCGTCCAGAACGACGAGATGGCCGCAGGATTCGACAAGTGGCAAGAGGTCCATCCCCAGGACGCCGCCGTCCAGCACTTCGATCGCCGTCCGGTCCTTCAATCGCTCCCGGAGCGGCTCGAGACAATGCACACCGAGCCCCTCGTCCCGGTTCAGGACGTTGCCCAGGCCGAGAACGACCCGACGATCCTCCTTCAGTCCGTTCACGGCCGGCAGACGACGTTGAAGCCCGTGCCGACCTCCGCGAGAGCCCGCCCGTTCGCGTCGACCATGTGGATGGCGCAGGCCAGGCACGGGTCGAAGGAATGGATCGTCCGCAGGATCTCGAGCGGCTGCTCCGGGTTGGCCATCTTCGTTCCGACGAGCGACGCTTCGTAGGCCCCCGGCTGGTTCTTGTGGTCGCGCGGCGAGCCGTTCCAGGTCGTCGGCACGACCATCTGGTAGTTCTTGATCTTGCCGCCCTCGATGACGACCCAATGCCCCAGGGCGCCCCGCGGGGCCTCCATGAACCCGAAGCCCTCGGCGTGGCGGGGCCAGGTCCGCGGCTCCCACTTCTCGCCGTTAAAGGTCGCGGTCCGCCCGGCCTTGATCTCGGCGATGAGCTCGTCGTAGAGCGAGGCGAGCAGGTCGCCGAAGACCTTGGTCTCGATGGCCCGGGCCGCCGTCCGGCCCAGCGTCGAGAAAACGACAGCGAGCGGCGCGTCGAGCTTCCTGAGCACGGCGTCGGTCAGGGCCACGGTCCCCTCGTGCCCGGTCGCGTACATGGCCAGGACGCGGGCCAGCGGGCCGACCTCCATCGGCTTCTCGTTCCAGCGCGGCGCCTTGAGCCAGGAGTACTTGCCCTCGACGTTGAGCTGCTCGTAGGGCGGCTTGGGGCCGGTGTAGTTGAACTCGGTCTCCCCCTGCCAGGGGAAGAGACCGACGCCGTTGCCGCCGCGGTAGCTGTACCAGGAGTGGGTGATGAACTCCTTCATCTTGGCGGCGTCGCGCGGGTCGGGGACGATGATGTTCTTGAGGTCCCGGCCCAGGATGGCCGCCCGGGGCACGACGAACTTGGCCAAATCGTCCGCGTCGCCCATGGGGAACTCGCCCCAGGTCAGGAAGTTGCCCAGCCCCTCGCCGAGCGAGGCGTACTCCAGGTAGTAGGGCGCGACCGCGAGCAGATCGGGCAGGTAGACCTGGTCGACGAACTCGTTGAGCGTCTTGATCGAATCTCCGATGATCGACAGGCGCTCGGCGTTCAAGGCTTGGTCGCTGTCGAGGTCGATGGGCATGGGCACCCCGCCGACAAGGAAATTGGGGTGCGGGTTCTTGCCGCCGAGGATGGTGTGGATCTTGACGACCTTGGACTGCCAGTCGATGCATTCGAGATAATGCGCCACGGCCAGGAGGTTGATCTCCGGGGGCAGCTTGTAGCCCGGATGCCCCCAATAGGCGTTGGCGAAGAGGGACAGCTGGCCGCTCTGGACGATGTCGTTGACCTTCTTCTGGACGCCGGCGAAATAGGCCGGCGAGGAGTTCGGCCAGGCCGAGATGGATTGCTGGATCTCCGAGGTCTTCTTGGGATCGGCCTTCAGGGCGCTGACCACGTCGACGAAGTCGAGCGCGTGGAGGATGTAGAAATGCATGACGTGGTCGTGGATGTACTGCTGGGCGATGATCATGTTCCGCAGGAGGTTGGCCGCCTTCGGGACCTTGATGCCCAGGGCGTCCTCGACGGCCCGGATCGAGGCGAGGGCGTGGACGGTCGTGCAGACGCCGCAAGCCCGCTGGGTGAAGGCCCAGGCGTCCCGCGGGTCGCGGCCGATGAGGATCTTCTCGATGCCGCGGACCATGGTCCCCGACGAATAGGCCTCGGTGATCGTGTTCGAGGCGTCGAGAGCGGCCTCGATACGGAGATGTCCTTCGATGCGGGTGATCGGATCGACGACGATGCGCGGGCTCATGCGGGACCTCCTATTGGTTCCGAAGCCAGGCCAGGGCGTCCTGTTCGGTCTGGAAAAAGCGGACGTCGTTGGCGTAATAGCTCTGGTCGATGGCCAGGATCCCGGGGTCGATCGGCGCCCCGAAGATGGCCGTGACCGGCATCATCGGCCGGAAATGCTTGATGTGGCGCGAGCACTCGTTGACGTCGGCTCCCGTCAGGTCGATCAAGAGCCTGCCGGAGTATTCGCGCAGGAAGCCGGCCAGGGACTGGATGTCCGCCGGCGTGAAGGCCCCGGAGTGCCGGCACCGCAGGATCCCTTTCTCGACCGGGGTGAGCGTGAAAGAAGCCATGGCAACCCCTCCTTATTCCAGGGCCCCGGCGACCATCTCGGTCAGGCCGCGGACCTTGACGCCGAAGTTGAAGTGGGCGACGCCCTCGACGAACTGCAGGCGGCAGTTGCTGCAGACCATCGTGACCGCCTCGGCCCCGATGGCCTTCATCTGGTCGACCTTCTGGCCGAACGCGGCGAACCGCAGGCCGTCGGCCTCCCGGATCGAGATGACCCCGCCCCCGCCGCCGCAGCAGAGGGCCTGCTCCTTGTTGGGCGACATCTCCTTGAAGGCCTTGGGGGCCAGCCATTCCAAGAGCGCCCGCGGCTCCTTGATGTGGCCGCCGCGGCGCTGGATCTTGCAGGAATCGTGGAAGGTGATCGGGACGTCGTCGTAGGCCCCCTTCTTCAGGCGGATCCGGCCGGCCTTCCAGAAGTCGTACATCATCCGGATGATGTGGGTGACCTCGACGCCCCGGGGGACGTCCATGATGTTGGCCGCCGTCCAGCGGAAGGCGTCGTAGGCGTGGCCGCATTCGCTGATCATGATGCGCTTGACGCCGAGCGCCTTGGCGGCGTCGAAGACGCGGGCCAGGAAGAGCTTGGTCAACGCCTCGTCGCCCTCGAAGAAGCCGAAGTTGACGACCTCGCGGCCGGCCGAGCTGACCGTCCACTTCTCGCCGGCCTTGTCCATGATCTTGGCCACGGCGGCGATGTTGTCGGGGAACTTCATCGTCTCGATGGAGGAGAAGACGACCAGGGTATCGGCGCCCGTGAGGTCGACGGGGACCTTGACCTCCCATTCGTCCCCGATCCATTCGATGCGCTCGGCCCAGGCCTTGTCCGTGACGCCCAGCGGGCTGCCGATATCCTTTTGCTTCGCGGCCGCCGCCGCGAGGTCGGCCGGCACGACCCCCGCCGCGGCCATCCCGGCCCGGACGTCGTGGATCAGCGGGCCGAGCTGGATGCCCATGGGGCAGACCAGGGCGCACTTGTTGCAGAGGGTGCAGGCCTCGTAGACGATCGTGCTCCACTTTCTCAAGGCCTCGTCGGTGATGGGCTTGTCGAGCCCGACCGCGGCCTTGAGCCGCCCGGCGGGCGTGAAGCGCTGCTGGTAGGCCTTCCGCAGCAGCTCGACCTTCCAGACCGGGGCGTACTCGGGGTTCCCGGTCACCTGGTAGAAGTGGCAGGCGTCGGCGCAGAGCCCGCAGCGGGTGCACGCTTCGAGCTGGCTGGCCACCCAGCCGCCGATCTCCTTGACATATGTGTCGATGGCCGATTGTGCGTTCATGGCGTGCCTCCGCTCACGGATTGACGGCCCGCTTGCCCGCCTGGGCCCCGTGGAACGTCCGGGAGAAGAAATAGAACAGGAAGTGCGAGATCCGGCTGAAGGGGATCCAGATGAGCAGGACGTTCACCGTGATCATGTGCAGGCTGTAGATGACCTCGTAGCGGAACACGAGATGGTTCGTCATCATGTAGCCGGTCACGAACGGCAGGAAGGTGAAGGCCCAGTTCAGCCAGAGCGGCCCCTTGGTGAGGAGCCGCAGGACGGGGTGGGTCAGGCGGTTGATCATGAGGACGATCAGGGCGATGATCCCGACCGCGGCCAGCCCGTCCGTCAGGGGGAAGGGCAGCGTGGGCCAGCCGAAGCCGAGCAGGCTCTTCCAGACGAGCATATGGGGCGTCCCGAAGATGACCACGGCGAAAAGCGAGAGATGGAAGAGGCCTCCGGCGATGTAGGTCAGGGCGTTCGGGGTGAACGTCCTCTTGACCCAGGGAATGAAGGGCAGGACGAGCAGGCCCTTGACATACGTTTTGACGACGCCTCCGGCCTTGCTGCCCCGGCTCGGGACCCGGTCGCGGCTCCAGCCCAGGAGCAGGATGCGGATCAGGCGATACATCATCCCGCCGATGAAGACGAGCAGGGCGACCTTGAAGAACGGCCCGCGGACGAATCGAAGGATCGTAGTCCAGTCCATGGCGCCCTCCTAGTCCGAGCTTTCCTTCTGCGGGGAGGCGGCCGCTCTCCCGGCCCGGCGCTTTTTCGCGCCGTTCGCCGCGGCCAGCGCCGCGCCGGCCGCGACCCCGATCCCGGCCGCCAACCCGGCGGCCGCGGCGGTCGGGCTCAGCAGCGGGGCGGATTGCCCTTCGTAGAATCCTCCGCCGTCCCAGAAGCGGGGCTCCGAGCACCCCAGGCAGGGGTGTCCGGACTGCACGGGGAAGGACAGGCCCTGCATCCACTTGAGCGAGGAGCAGGCGTTGTACGTGGTCGGTCCCTTGCACCCCAGCTTGTAGAGGCACCAGCCTTCCCGGGCCCCCTTGGTGTCGAAGGACTCGGCGAACTTCCCGGCCTCGTAAAACGGCCGGCGCAGGCAGTGGTCGTGGATCGTGTGGCCGTAGAAGGTCACGGGCCGCAGCAGGCCGTCGGTCTTCGGCAGCCCGCCCGTGACCAGGACGTAGGCGATCGTCCCCGTCGTGACCTCGGGGATGGCCGGGCAGCCGGGGATGTTCACGACCGGCTTGTCCTTGACGATCTCGGAAACGCCGCACGCCCCGGTCGGGTTCGGCCGGGCCCCGGGCAGCCCGCCGAAGGCGGCGCAGTTGCCCGTGGCGATGACGGCCAGGGCGCCGTCGGCCGCCTCGCGCAGCAGGTCCACGTTGCTGCGGCCGCCGATCGTGCAGTAGGCCCCGTCCTCGCCGACGGCCGGGCTGCCCTCGACGACGAGCACGTACTGGCCGCGGTACTTGGCCAGGCTCGCCCGCTTGGCCTCTTCGGCCTGGGCGCCGGCGGCCGCCATCAGGGTTTCCTGGTAGTCCACGGCGATCTTGTCGAGGACCAGGTTCACCAGGCTCGGCGACTGCGACCGCGAGATGGCCTCGGTGCAGCCGGCGCAGTCCTGGAGCTCGAGCCAGATCACCGGCAGGCGCGGCTTGGACATCAGCGCCTCGGCCACCAGGCCGGCCGGGCCGCTCCCGGCCGCCGCGCCCAGGGCTTTGAGCGCCGGAGCGGCCTCGAGCCCCATCAGGCCGGCCAGGGTGCCGCAGAACTTCATGAAGTCCCGCCGGGACAGCCCGCTGGCCCGCCAATGTTCATAGACGGTCTTCTGGGTCATGGTTCCCCCTTCGCGCGGCGGGGCCGCGCTATTCGCAGGAGATGTTCTCGGCCTCGAGCTTGGCCCGGTAGGCGTCCAGGCCGGCGGGGCCGTTCAAGAGGTTGGCCTTCTCGGCCTCCCAGTGGGTGGCTTCGAGCTCGGCGATCCAGCCCTCCCCGTAGGGGTCCCGGATGGCCAGGTTCGGGTCGGCGGCCAGCTTCTCGTTGGCCCGCTTGAGGACCCCCGTGACGGGAGCCGGCACCGGGCCGACGTACTTGCTGCTCTCGACGGTGGCGACGCTCTTGCCGGCCGGGATCTCGGCGCCGATGTTCTTGGCCCGGACGGTGACGGCGTTGAGCTTGCCGCCCGCGAGCTTCCCGGCGACGGTCGTCATGCCGACCCGGACGATCCCGCCCTCCAGGGGCTTGGCCCAGACGTGCTTTTCGGCGAAATAATAGAGGTCCTCCGGAAGTTCACAGCCGCGGATCTTGCCCATGATCTCCCCTCCCTCCTTGACCGGATTCTCGATCAGAACGAAACGACCGTCTTGGCCTCCTCCGACATCTGCCAGAAGGACGCCCCGCCGACCATCTTGACGCCGTCGATGAGGTCCTCCGGGGCCAGGCCGTGCAGCTCCGTCGAGGCCGTGCAGGCGGTTATCTTGACCCCCGCCTCGATCGCCTCGTTCAGGAACTCCGCGACGGACTTGCCCCCGGCCTTGGGGAAGACCGTCGCGGCCATCCCTTTCTTCAGGAGCAGCGTTCCGTCGATGGTGAAGAACATCGTCACGTCGTAATCCATGGCCGCCGCGAGGGTGGCCATGAAGAACGGCGTGGCGCAGCGGCGCGGGGTGTCGGGCCCGCTGGTCATCATGATCAGGATCTTGTCCGTGTCCACGGCGATCTCCTTGCGCTCAGAAGGTCAGCGTGATGGCGTTGTGGCTGGCGAATTCGAGGAAGGTCGCGGCGCCGCCGATCTCCAGGCCCTCGATGAGCTCCTCCTTCTTGATGCCCATGACGTCCATGGTCATCTGGCAGCCGATGAGCCTGACGCCCATCTCCTTCGACATCTCGAGGAGCTCGCTGAGCTTGGCCACCTTGGCCTTCTTCATCCAGGAGTTCATCATGACCGTGGCCGCCGCGGTCATCCCGGGCAGCATGCCGATGATGTTGGGCATCGGCACCGGCATGGCCGGGTTGGCGATGGGCGCCACCTTGAGCTTGTCGATCTTGCCCTTTTTCAGGATCTGCAGCCCGAAGAAGGTGAAGAAGATGGCCACCTCCATGTCCATGGCGGCCGCGGCGGTCGCCAGGATGAAGGGCGGGTAGGCCGCGTCCACCGTGCCGTGGCTGGCGATGATGGCCAGCCTCTTAGGGGTTTCTTCGCTCATGGCTCTCGCTCCCGCCCTACTTCGCCTTCTTGATGTAGAAGACGTACTTCCCCCCGGCCTCTTCGTGGCCGAGGAGCTCCTGGCCGGTCTTGCCGGCCCACGCCTTGACGTCCGAGACGGACCCCGGGTCCGTGGAGATCATCTTGAGGACCTCCCCGATCTTCATCCCATCGACGGCCTTCTTCGTCTTGATGATGGGCAGGGGGCAGGAGAGTCCGCTGGCGTCCAGCGTCAGGTTGGCGGCGATGTCCATAACTCAACTCCTTCTCGAGGTTTTGGGAATTCCGGGATGGGCGGGAGACCGGAGGCGCGCGCTTCCCCCTTGGGCGGACAGGCCTTCGCTCCGGTCTTCTGAACTGACACCCCAACCCACTCTATCGGACGCCCGGAACGCTGTCAAATGTCCGAGTATGGGCGCCGCCGTGTCCGTTCGGTCAGCTTCTCTTCTTCTTCCGGCCGAGGATGCCGCCGCTCAGGAAGAGCCCGGCGCCGAGGACGAAGCCGAAGTTGTACCACGTCCCGTTGTTGTGGACCTCGTAGAGCCGGACGTTCCTGGTGAAGACCGAGATGACGAAGGTCACCGGCGAGATGAAGCCGTGCCACAGGCCCAGGAAGAACCCGGCCGTGTGGCCGTCGGCGGCGGCCGTCTTCTCGGCGGTGTTGGGCCCCGGCGCGCACGCCGACAGCACGAGGGCCAAGGCCAGGACCGCGACCAGAACGATCGAGCGTCTCATGTGTCCCTCCTTGTTCTCAGGCGGTATTGTAGCCGAAACCGCCGTCCGGACCCAAGGCCGGGGAGCAGCCCCGGGACACGCTGACGCATCGTGCTTGCCATCACCCCGGGATAAGGCTAAAATGGTGTCTCCCGAACCGGCAACGGCAACATTATCCCTATTAAAGAGGAGGACACATGAAAGGGGATCCGAAACTCATCAAGACCCTCAACTCGCTGCTCGCCGACGAGCTCTCGGCCATCAACCAGTACATGGTG
>Ga0172364_10001564_pt1 | contig 17755 bp, 17 predicted proteins | sample LakKivSesite10cm_FD_114545 | JGI IMG/M metagenome (GOLD analysis project Ga0172364, IMG submission 114545) | Sediment microbial communities from Lake Kivu, Rwanda - Sediment site 10cm | ecosystem: Environmental > Aquatic > Freshwater > Lake > Sediment | place: Rwanda: Western Province, Lake... | reverse complement strand
GCTTCAGCTCATCTTCACGAAAACCCAGAAGCACCGGCGGGAGCATATCGGGAATAACGATAATCGGATAATCTCCCTCGGTGTTTTCGGTCAAGACGACCGTGGCTGTTTTCCCCACCACCTCGGGTATTTTGTGGCACTCGGCAATTATGACCTTGTCGCCCTTCTGCATTGCTTGACCTCCATCTCTGGAGAGCCTTTCACCTCTCCCAGTCCTCGCTGTTTATTTTCACATAGAAGTATAACATAATAGTTTCCTTTGTCAACATCTTGTTTACTTTTGTCAAAACATTAGCCACGAAAGGTTGACGCTGGATGCATCCAGCAATTTATCCTTTAAGATTACCACGGGCTGGTAAATTTGCTGGCATTTGTTATTCCGGGGCTAAAAATTTATTAGTTGCTAAGATTTGTGTGAGCGTCGGTTATGCGGGGAAATCCTCACATCACCTCAAAATCGTTGACATACTGCGATTTTTTGAAGAGGTAATTTTTGAACCCACCGCTTCTAATAGCCTGTGGAAGTGGAGATTACTCCGTAAAGCCGGCAATGAATGAGTCGAGACTACGCATGATGGTTATGGGCAAGGGCATAATTAAACACGGTAGCTTTGGTCAAATGCTGGAGCATTCTCTTCCCATAATGGTGAACTGTGGCTGATGACTGGTTAAGCTAGGCAGGTTTGAAGAGGTAACAATATGGACTAATGTGCAATAGGGTAACCAAAAAGCTAGGTGTTACTAAACCTCTAACATAATCATCTTTATCCCAGTTATATCAAAGGCGTCAATTTCCCCATCACCTTTGCAGTCAGCACCACTGGTGACAGGAGCGATGCCGAGGATAATTTCCTTTATCCTCGTTACATCAATTTCATAAACGACGCCATCCTTGTTGGCATCACTGCGAACTATGCTCCTTGACCCCTCCACCTGTTGACCCAATGTGTGAACCAGCCGCTACTGTCTCACAATCACCGCCTATAGCTTCTGTATGAAAGTTGCCAGGCTCGCTAAAATCATATGCAAGCCCCAAATCGAGGAAGTCGGCGAAAGTATAACTTCTCAGTGAAGCATTTTCGGGCACAGTAACCTCTACAACATAGTAAAATTCACCCCTTTTCCATAAGGTTCATAAGGAGTAAGCCAAAGAAATCTTAGTTTATTTACTTCACTAGCCAAAGTATTAACAATTGATACGGGACCAAAACCAACGTGTCCTAAAAGAGCTGAAATTCTCCTGGGCAAGAATCACTAATCGCCTGTTACTTGACGGTAGGGAGCAAGGGTGTTAGCATTCTATGCATAGTAGAAGAACCCTGGGGAGAAGGGGGAAGTGGATAATCCCTTTTATCGAAACCGTGCTGAACTGTATAGTCCTGCTGAGGTTCTGGAAATTTATTGTCCGATGCCTGTGATGGTGCCTCTTGCTCAACCGAGAAACCAAGTTCTCTATGGGGGGCCTGGGACAGGTAAATCAATAGTGCTGAAGCGGCTCGCTTATTCCGCGGTAAGAAAAAACTCGAACATTCCAGGGCCTCACCCTTTTTTTGGTGTGTATGTCAATTGCCAAAGGGAATTAGCTTTCCTGAACCCTGTTTGTGATGCAACACAGAGTGAAAGGGTGAGATCTCACATTCCCAATATTGAGGAGCGAATGCATGCGTTCATGAGCCACTACATCTCTCTTACGATGGCATGCCTGGTTTGCAGAGAGATTACTGAAGGTGAAGACTTTTCCGGTCAAAAAGAAGAGTGGGCCGCTAGGCTAGCGTCAGGAATAGCGGAACTGTGCGGACTTGGAGTAGCGTACAGAGGCGGGTTGGCCAATTTGCAAGCCGACCTAGACAAAAAGCGGGCATCCTTACGAGCCCATGTGGCTAATCAGACCATGTTTAGTGAAGACGTGGGGGACACGTGTACGTTGCGTGACGTAGCAGTATTCAGCGAAGGGCTTGCACAGATTATAAGCGAGCATCTTAAAGAGTTCGAAAACGGCAATTGGAAAATATATTTCCTCCTCGATCAGTACGATTCTTTTCAAGAAGTGACACAGCGGGCACTAAATTGTCTTCTTCGAAGAGGAGCTAGCTTCCAGGTTAAAGCTAGCGTGCGGCCCTACGCACTGTACACCCTAGATTGTCCTGATGGTACACAGCTCACACCCGGTGATGACTTCGACACCGTCTATTTAGCGCACACCTCTGAAAAAGAGGATGACTATGCTACGCTTATGGATGAAATCACAGCCAAGATGATGCGAACTTTGACAGGAATCAGTTGCATATTGGAAATGACAAAACCGGAGCCAACGTCAAAGACAGATTTCCGCACTCTTTGTAGACTCTCTGGCGGATTGACAAGGAATTTTCTTGAACTTTGCGCTCTTGCAGTCGACTTTGCACAGAAAGAAGACGTAGATTGGCAGCATCAAGGTTTTAGTGAATCGTTTCTCACCTCTGCCACTGTAATCTTGGCACGTCGCGAATTAGAGCGTGTCAGTTGCATAAAAGGCTTGCCAGGTCCACAGGTTCGGTGGCTAGTTGACGGGTTATGTCGGCGATTGAGGCGAGAAGGGGGTACAACACTGAGTCCCCAAATCAGAGTGCGTACAGGCATGCTGTTTGAAAATGAGTTGTCTGCTGAATTGACCAGAGTATTAAAGAAAGCTTTTGAGCATGGAGCACTAAGATTCATTTCGGTTAAGGACTGCTCCCTACTTACCCTTCCTATGCAGTTTGTCGTTAATCCGGTTTTCTTTCCGAGGTACAATATGCCAATTGGAAGAGTGTGAGAAATGATAGAGTTTACTCCGAAAGAACTTGAAAGACTGATAGCACCTCCCAGACGGTCATCAGGAGCGACTTCCCAATCTACAGTCCGCCGACCAGTTGCCTTCCTGTCTACTTCCTTTCAGAAATGGCCTCAAGTATCTGCGCAGGCTCGCATGATTCGTAATGTATTCGAAGAAAGGTTTGAAGTGACAGGTGGTTGGGGAGTTTCGGGTGGTCGTCAGCTAGCCAAAATCCTAAGCGGTATTAAGCGCTCAGACGTTGTGATTGTAGAAGCGACATACGCAGGGGCCAACATAGTCCTTGAGATGGGGATGGCCTATGGGCTGGCACATAAGCATCGAACACGGGTTTTCCTGCTCTTCAATATCAAAGCCCCAAGTAAGACCATTCGAGAGCTGCCAGAATTCCTAAGGTCTCTCGATATCATCAGCTATGATTTTGAGGTAGCAGCACTGCGTGAGGCAAGAGACAAGATATATGAGAGATTGCAAGTCGAACCGGAGCCAGAAGAACTTATGAGTATGAATATTCGGGGTAGTACTTTGCGTCCCCGAACCGACAAACAAGGAATCTATATGTGTTACCCGAAAGAACGCGATATCTGGAAGACGCTCATTAATGGACTGCGAGACGAAGTTGAGAAAGCCAACATGAGACTTTATACATGGGTGGGGACACCATCAGGGTGTACCAGCCTCGAGGAGGTTATCTACAACGTTTCACGTAGCTCGAAGGAGTTACCAATCAGTTGCTTTATAGACACAACTGCTGACGATTCCGTAGATTTAGTCGGAGCGTTTGCTCTCGGGGTTGCGACGGCACTCGGCCGAGGCGTAGAACGCTCCACAGAGGCAGGGGCAGACCACCCAACTGACATCTCACTATGGACTGAGTCGACTTTCGAATGGCATGCTAACAATGAACTCATTGCTCATATACTTGCCTGTTCGCAAGCTGAGAAATCAAAACAAAAAAGGAGGCGGTGATGCGCAAGATTGATGCTATCTCTACCGTAAATGGTTCGAAGGCAGATGAACTATTCATTACTTGTGAGAGTTTCGAAGACAGGTGCATAGGTGCTGTTTCAAGATTGCGTGACTACTCGACAAGATTGCTTCTAATCATTAGCTTCTTGAGCCGAACAAGGAATCCAAAAGGGGAATCTAAACGAAAGAAAAACATGTCAGACATGCTTGCTATCCTGTCGGACAAGAAAATAGGTGTTGAGCCCAAACGGCTTAAGGTCAACCCTTATAACCCGCTGGACCTTCTACTTTCAATTAAAGACGAGCTATCAGATAACCAGATTAATCTAAGTGGCGCTTCGGTAACTGTTGATATCAGTTGCTTTACGAAAATCCAGCTACTTTTTCTGTTAAGATTCTTGCAAAGTAGTCTTGATCAGGGGTCGATACGTCTCATTTACACATTGCCTAGCTATTATGGTTCACTCGACCGAAAAAGATTAGCAATTGGCTATGATCGACTTGTCATTGCACCCTTTGAAAGGGACAAGCCAGAAGGTCTGGCAAATCGACGGGTAACGTTGACTATACTTTTGGGTCACGAGGGTACGAGAGCTATGCACGCTTGGAGTGAACTGGAGCCGGACAACACTATTTTAGTCGAGGCGTTCTCGGAAGGCGACCTTGAGATGACAAGGATTACAGAAAGGCAAAATGAGACTCTTCTGACCAAAGTGAGAGAGGGGATGCCTGATTTCAGTTTATACACCACCCGTGACATAGACATGCCTGAAGGTATTAGGGTGTTCCAATCGATTATACAAGCTTGCGTTGACAAAGATGCCCAAAAGCTCGCATTCGCGCCTATAGGACCCAAGCCGTTGGTAGCAGCGTTTGCATTAAGTGCTTACAAAAACGGGCATATTCCTGTCGACATCGTATACCCTGTTCCTCAAGCATATGATCCAGATTACAGTATCGGAATAGGGCCGAGCTATACTTATATCTGGCCGCGGGAACTTAGGGCACGGTATTGAACGTTTTGACTACTTGACTTCCTATCTGTGGGATGCTCTGATATTTTATCATGGAAAAGCAAAGGCTGCTAATTAGTGTTAGAGGTAGGAACGATGCTATTGAGGCTGTTGCTGGTGGGGCACATATCATCGATGTTGAATATCCTGGTTCCGCTTTAGGAACACCTTATCCCTTGAATATCCAAGCTGTGCGCAAGTACGTACCCGGAGATCGGCTAGTAGCTACGAATATTGGAGAAAAGCAGCACGTTTGGGCAACGGCCTCGCAGGCTGCACTTGGTGTTGCGATTGCCGGTGCCGATATCATCAAGGTTGGACTTGCCGAATTGCGACCGAGAATAGCAACAGATGTGATGAAGAAGGTTGTTCGCAACATAAAGAAGTGGGCTCCAGAAAAAACCTTGATAGCTGCTTTCTTCGCTGAAGAAGAACTGAGGAAGATTTTGGACCCTGTAGCTCATTCTCAAGAAGTGGCTTTAACCGCCAAAGCAAATGGGATACTTATCGATACGTTTTTCAAGGAAAGAGGGATGGGGCTCCTAGATCATCTTACAATACTGGAAATAGAAGCATTTGTAGAACGGTGTCATCAGAATAATCTCGAGGCGTGGGTAGCCGGGTCAATTATGAAGGAACAGATGTCTGGATTATGGAGAACAGGAGTGGACGTTATTTGCATTCGTGAGGCTGCCACTAAGAAAGAGGAAAGACGAGGAAGAATGGGCAAGGTGAGCAAAGAGCTTGTTGAAGAGCTGGTGAGAACGATGCCCTTAGAGCAACAATGCTTAAAGTCAGCATCCAGTTGAAAGTCTTAGATCCTCGATATAACTCTCATCTTGGAGGTCTCTGTTTGTGAAGCAGCGTGCACACGCGTGGGTAGCTCTTCGAGCGTTGAAGCTAATAGATGACTCTCAGCAAGCGCCAAAACTGGTTGAGTTACTATCCTATTACATATCTGACGTCTGGAATGGGGCTTGGCTTCCCGACACTCTCATAGTTGATATGCGCTATGGTCATATTTTCAAAATGGATAGTAGCTCAAGGTGGCTTGCTCATGATATTTCTCACGAAGATTGGTTTAAGGTTCCTTATACCGAATTAAAGAAAAGGTTAGCTGGCAAGCGCCTTTGCCTGGAATATGTTAAAGACTCTGAGGAACTTGAAAAACCATACCGCTCTCACCCTCAAGTAGGTGGTCATCTACCGAACCGGGTAATTGCCATTAGTCAGAGCATTAGTGATATGCTGAAGATGAGCGATTTTCCTTTAGCATTTTATGCACGAAACGAGAAAACTGAGAGCTACAGCAACCAACTCACGGCTCAAAAGGTGAGCGATCTTTCTTTATCACCAATATTCTCTGCCAGGCAGATAGCACTCCTGTTTTTTGTTCTTTCCCACTATATAGCAGATGCTCACATGCCTTTGCATTGTGACCTTAGAGATTATGGTAGTGAGAGAGAAAAGCTGAGGCGGCGTTTACCACCAGGACTGCATCATACCATTGAGGATCTCTGGGAGTCATACTTCCCTACAAAAGAAGACTTAGTTCTTCACAAGTACTTAAGAACTTCTGTCAAAGATGTGCTCTCCTCTCTCCCTTCAGAGTCTCTTGTTGAAATGGACACGAATAATGAATATCAGCCTAATTCAAAGGTTTCTTCAACTGTAAGTGACGAGTGGGTAGAAATGGTTCATATTGCCCGTACCTCCTATGCAGTCTCCCGAAAATGGATTGATAAACCCTACAGAGATGTTAGCGAACTGACTAATTCTCCACAGAAGTTAGACGAATTTAAGCATGTGACTAACTGTATATTCCACGATGCGGTTGAATCAGTAGCCAGGCTTTGGATCAAAGCTTGGAGGCGATTTGTAGAGTAGTATCAGAGACGCATGACCTGCCTGACACCAAATCAAGGGAGTAGAGAGTCTTTGTGGAGGGATAGTACAGAATGCAGACAATTATCTGCACTGGCATAACAGGAAGCGATCAGATCGGATGTTTGGAGGCGGCAAAAGTATATGCTGAAGGTCATGGGCATGACCTACGGATATTCGAATCGTGGGAGATAGCTAAGAAAGTCTCTCAAGAACCTATTGATGAGGCAACGATATTAAATCGACCTGAGTCTTACCGACAACAACTCTTCGAGAATGCCTATCAGGAGATTTCACGGCAATTGGATGAAGCCCGTCATAGCGAGAAACCGGATGATAAGCTATCTATAGCGATAACGACCCACTCGACATTCTTCTGGAGAAGCACCTATCTCGAAGCGTTTACGGAGCATTTTTTGGCTAACCTCCATCCCGACTTTTTTGTCACCATAATTCATAATCTAAAAGACATCAAGGGTAATCTGGACCATGATCCTCACCATAGGTTCGCGGATATCGCTTTGACAGACATACTTTGCTGGAGGGATCGCGAAGTGACTAACACATCGACATGGGCGCGGAACTTTGGAAAAAGGCATTTCCGAATAGCACATGATGAGCCTCCTGAAACTCTCTATACACTGATATTTAGACCAGAAGCGAAGAAAATATACGCTAGTTATCCCATGAGCCATGTCAGCAAGAGGCAGAGAGATGCAGCGAGTGAGCTGATTACTGAACTACGAAGAAGAGGATATGTCGTCTTCGATCCAAGCTCTGTTGACGATGCAGAGTATGTTGGCCAACTAGCGAGTCGAGGTATAAGAGATAGACAGGCAGGTATGCCATATAGGGAAGACGAGATACGCAACTTGGCTGAAGATGTTGGAAATCAAACAGTCAAATTGGATTACCTTCTAATTGACCAAAGTGACTTGGTCGTGGTTTATTATCCCAGTGTTACATATGAGAGATATATCAAAGAACGAGACGAAGTCGCAGCTAGCATGTATGTTCCTCTATCAGCAGGAGTAATCTGTGAGATGGTGCATGGTCACTATGAAGGGAAGAAAGTATATGCAGTATGGCTCCCGAAAGATGCCCCGAGTCCATTCTTTCGGTACCACTGCCAAAAAATATTCAAGTCAAAACAGAGGCTCATACATTACCTTAAAAGATATTACACTACGTAGGGAGGACTTTTTGAGTTCTTGTGTAGTCCGGAAGCATATTCTGAAACTGTGAACCTACCGAAAGAGCTCCTCTATGAAGATTTCTTGAACTGTTTAAGAATTTCCCCAGCCTCCTTTGCCTCATCCGATAGCCCAATCTCTAGGAACAATTCCTGCATTTGATGCAGGTTCTGTTGAGCAGTGGGCGACCTAGTTTCAGACTGAGCCGTGTCTTGCAACTTCGGATCTTCAAGCACGCGCCTATAAGCCTGAAGGCCCTCTAGAGCCCATTTTTCCTTTTCTTCTTGGGCATCTATCAGACGACAGAAATCGTTGTATAACGCAACCAATATGTTGGTGAAAGTGATAACTTCTGTCGGAGGAGGCGGAGTTATGCGCATCCAAGCGCTTATTCCAGCTCTGTAACCATCCCTTGCTTTGATAAAGTATTCCCTTCTATCCTTTTCCTTGTCTGACATCTTCACTAGCTCGCTGTACGGCCAAGCTAGGTTGCGACAGTTCATAGCATACCCTCTCCGGTTACCTATGTATCTCCTAGCCTCTACGGCTGACCTTGCATGTTCAATAGCTTCTAGGAATTTAGCTTCGGCCTGGTCCTTTCTCCCCGTTGCTAGGAGAGACCGACCCTCCTGTGTTAAAGCCATACTAAACGCATTCTCTGATTCTGCAACACCGTCCACGTCCCCCAATCTGCTCTTTATACGGATGCTACTTTCAAAGTATCTTCTCGCCTCAGCATACTGGCCCTTGCTGTACAATGATAACCCATAAACGTTCAGGCAGCGAGCATACTCCAAGTCTGTTTCCCTTTCTAACTCGGTCGTAGATGATTCAAATTCTTTGATTGCTTCGGCTGCCTTTTCGAGCGCCTTATCCAGCCACTTCCCCCCTCGCCTCCGCAGAACGTTAGCGATACTTGTCTTAAGACTTGCCCTTGCCCTCCCGGCATCTAACGAATCCACGCATTGTTGATAGAGCTTGATGGCCGCTTCGGACGCTTCTGGTGTTGCTTCCTTGTAGTATATGTCAGCTAGTCTACGACGCACCGTGAATTGCTCGGCTGAAGCTAACCTCGTAGCTTTCTCGCAAAACTCAATTGCCTTGTCCCACCTAAGCGCCTCTTCAAATAACCGCGAAACGAATAAATAGCGCTCCCATTCGGGAACTTCTCTCGCCCATTCGTTGAGTGACAACATATCGGGGCTTATCTTGCAGGATGATAGTTCAAATTTGATACCGATATCAGCGTATAGTCTTGTTTCCAAAAGCTTTCCCAAATCAACTTTGAACTTGTAACTTTTACCTCTCACTGACAAGAGATGGTTTATGTTTATCAGTCCTATATTCCTTTCTTGTTCAAGCGACTTGTTTTCTTCCTGCTCTAACTCCCAACGAGGCCTGCCGCTTTCCAACAGAGACACAGCAAGAGGTCCGGTGTCATATTCACACCAATACGTACTTTTTTCACTTCTGCTCGTAATGAAAGCAGGGAACACACTGAAATCATCTCTACAAGAATAGCCCAAGAACCAAAAAACGAAGTTTTGATGGAAGTATTCCAAGATTTTTCGTCGTGGCTCGAACAAACCCTTTCCTACCTGACGGAGAGCGAACTGAATACTTTCGTATTTACGTCTTGGGTCACCTACATCGATGCTGCCATGCAACTTGAAAATGCAAGGTTTTAACCTTTCGCCCGTCTCAATACAGGTAACATAATCTTTGAAGTCTTCGTCACCAGATTGACCGAAACAGATATTAAAATCCTGCCCAGGACATAGGCCTATCTGCCGACAAGCCTTTTCTATAAGACCGTCCACATTGGTAGTGAAGACAAAACCTCCTCGCCTGAGGACCTCCGCTAAAAGAAAATGGTAAGCATTAGGTTCACCACCCTCCAACACTTCCATGGAAAGGAGCACCCCTAGCCCCAATTCATCGATTCCTATTTGATATACGACTTCAGGCCTGAGGTTCTTACTCAGAAAGGAGGCATCGTCTGCACCGACTTCACCTTGTGATACTGTGATAATGAGCTTTTCGCTGACGCTCTGGAAATCGGGTAATCCAGATGGAATAGAGATACCAGCTCCAACAAAGAAGACATAGTTATTTTGGAGTGCCTCGGCGATTTTCTCTTTAAGATAAGTGTACGCTTCGGTTGTCATTTTTGCTTCTTTCGTGTAACCACCTGACAAAGTCACGCAACCTGTCAACAAAAAGTATAATACGACTTCCGCCAACTAACAAGAGGATTGTTGCTTAGTCAAGTGCCAAAGCCCCATCCCCCGACATGTTGCTGTAGTAGCTCACGAGCAAATGTTCTGCTACCACAGCATTTAATTGCTGCGTTATTTTGCCTGGCTTTGAGCTTTGTGAAGCTACCGAAGGCGGTTGGGACGAAATGAAGTTCAGCCGCTGCTATTCGATGTTAGTCCCGGCGACGGAAGAATATGCCCTAGAGGAATTTCACGTACATCTTCGCCTTGAATCCGAAAGTCCTTCTCATTCCAATTCCTTAAGTACCAAGTTGATTTAAACCCTTCAGCAACTGCTTCGAAAACATCTTTTAGAGTTTCATTACTACTTATCTGTGTATCCTGCTCAGTTGGGTACTGAATTACCACGGTAGTTTTTATTCCTTCGCCACCAGCAACTGTCTCCTTTGATATATCTATCTTCTTTAATTTGCCATCAAGACCACTCAAATACTGGACTGAGTTATTTACTCCTGCCTTGCCACTCTTCTTTATGAGTTCTAGCAACACCTTTCTACCCCACTCTTGAGCAGTATCACAATAGCTCAAGAAGAAAGCGAGTGGGAAATCCTCCACAGCTAATTGACCGATGTCGAATTCTGGCGATTCTTCTTCCTTACTGCGGCGTCGATAACTATGGAGGGCAATAGCCAAGGCAGCCTCATAAGCTATATTGACTTTCTTTGTTGTCAGCCTCCAACCTTGGTTGAGAAGCATAAGAGCAGTTAGAATTCCATGGTCATGATCCTCAAGCAGACGTTTATTGATCCACTTTTCGAAAGTATTGCCAGCCTCATAATGGTTTCCAGATTTTTCACTGAAGCGCTTGCAGAGCTCGTGAATGTGTTCAATGTTACTATCGGCTAAAATTACTGAACTCCAGTCAAATTGGCTTCTTAACTCACGCCCAGCAATTGTCTTGAAGAAATCGTGAATAAGAACCTCAAGCTTTTCTGCTGGGAAACCAACATCATGATATACAGAGGCAATAAACCATAGTGTCAAATCATAGTCTATACCATGGTTTTCGGTGAGCTTCAGAGGCATCCCTTCTTTCCTTGGCGATTCTTTTATCCACCATTCAAGGATGAGGTAGCCAAGGCAGAATACATGGAAAGGGTGAATAAAATGATCCCGATAGTCAGCAATAGATTGGAGAGCTCCCTCTCGCCTTTCATAATCTTCAATATAGCTAGTGAATTTATCAGGCAGATTAAAATACCGCTCGCTGGCAAGGTCTCTTATGGCTTCCTTTGTAATATCGGCAATTACTTCTGCTCTTGCATTTCTGACCTGGATAGCCCACTCCTTTAATCTCTCGCCAACTTTCTTGAAGACCTTCATCTTCACCTTCCTTTGGTTAAGCTATCTAGAAGAGCATTGCCATAAAGCATTTCATATGAAGGACCAACCAATTTGGCATTGTTTATGGCAATAGCTGCCTGGATAGCAAATGTCTCCAACGCTTCAAGCTCAGCTTCAGTAAAAAAGTGATGCTTGGTGCAATGCAAGTATAACAGCCCGTACACTCGATGGTTAAATATGAGAGGGAGACAGCCTGTAGTTTTTATACTGTGCTTTAAGGCTGTTCTGCTTCCCGTGTCACTATCTGGGTTATCAACATCACCTGAAACAACAAAGTAACTGTTTGCTTTAATTGATTCCACCTTATCCTTAGCTTGGTCCTTCCACTTCATTATGGATTTATTGCCACGACCATCTATTCGAATAGGAATAGGGCCAAGCTCCTGCTCTCTCTTCCATAATTTATGATCTTTTTTATCTTGGGGTTCTTGCCTTCTTTGATATGAATCCCTCCACCTATCTGCAAAATCCTGCAAATCTTGCAAGTTCTCCTTCGCGCTAATTGGCTGCTTGCAGACATAGAGGAGTGGATAGACCTCGTCCGGCTTGAGACCAACTAACGTTTCCCTAATACCCTTCGCAATTTCTGAAGCTATCTTCTCCAAAGTGGTTTCGGTAGTCATAGCGCTTGCTACTTTTTGGAGATTCCCAAGCAATTCTGCCTGATTGCGCAAGAGGAACACGGCTAAAAGAGCAGCATGATATAGACTCACTTCAACTTCGGTTTCAGAAAAACCTTTTTCTCTATGGAAATTTAGGATGCCAAGGAGCCTACCAGCTGCGATCACTGGCACTGCAATCTCACATCTTGGAATTTTGGCGTTTGATGTATATTTGTCCCACTGCTTATGAAGGGTACTGTAGTATCTGACTGTTTTTCGCACTAGTAGTAGAAATTGCTCTTGCTTTGGGTGTTTTGATGTCTGCTTCCTGTCTTCCTGGGAGAAGAACTTCTTCTTCCAGGGCAAAGTATCCCGTAATTGTTTCCATTGACTCTTTTTTATGGTGTTATCTCCCCAAGGTGGGTTAGCATTTTCAACTTCGTCAAAGAATCCTTCGTTTTTGGGGAATTTCTGGATTCTGTTATAAAATTTCTCCCACTTGTCTTTAAACTCTTTCAGGTCTTCTGTATGCCCCTCGAATCTCTCAATAAATGACTTGAAAGCCTGCTCATCCTTTATGTTATTGACAAGATGTTTCGGCTTATGGATTTCCTTTTTACTAACCCCTTTCTTCAAGTCCTTGAGTAACGCGGATTTTGGATTTGTTCTTTCTTCTTGCTGAATGCGGGCTACTCTTGCTACCAGACCCACTAGACAGTCCATTCGTGAGGGCTCCTCTGGGTCAAAAAAGACTCTCCTAAATAACTTTGGGTCGACATCTTCTGTCGCCTCTGTTCCCTCCTGCGTTGACCAACCAGGCACATAGACAACAGCCTTACCTTTCCAATCCACGGGTCTGAAACGTACATCTTCTACATCCTTAATTGCTCCTTTGAGACTGGCAAGCAAATCTTCAACTTTATAACTAGGTCGTCTGGTAATAGTGTTTACCATCTCCTCGAGTATAAGTTTTTCCCTATCTGTCTTACCCCGCATAACCATTTCTTTTCCTATCTAAATTCTAACATAACTTTTTCACTAACGTTGACAACAGGAGTCCCTAGCTCACCTAATCTGCTGACCAGGTTCCCCACAGTTCCCTAAATCTGATTATACCACACTTGGGAATGCCACGGAGAACATCGTTAGGATAGGGACCATTGGGTTTGCCTTCCTAATTGGAACAATCGAGTTATTCGTTACAGAATCCCTCAACCTCCCAGAGCGTCGACCAGCGTGGCTAAACAACCATCGTCATGTATATTGTTTTAGGGGTTGGTTCAAGTCCGGTCGAAAAATAAATTTGCCCTTGTACAAACCGAAGGAGTGTTCAACATAAAGCAAATCTGGCTTACCAGACTCAGGTTTGCAGTTCCGAGTCTGCAGATTGCTTCTCTCTGCAATGCTATTATTGCCCTGAGATCCGATTATTGACACTCAAAGAGCATTAATCTCGACTGATAAAAATACCTTACCATCTCTCGTAGGTGACGAATTTAGTTTTGTCCGGTGAGTTAAGTCATTACCCCCACTACTCTAACTCGTGGGTTTCTATTAGTACTACCGATATACCTCCATTCTCTTCATCACGCCATTCACCTTCTAATTGTGCCGGTGGGCCTTGCATATTCGACGAGAAGAGAGTACCTACATTATTGGCGCCCAGTATTGACACTATTAGCCTAGTAGGTTGCCGAGATGCTGTAAATAAGCAACCATCTATAGTTGACGGAGGTACCCCAGATGTCCTGGGCTGGTTAGAATAGCCAGATCGACTTCTCCTAAATGCCTTTGTCACCGACATTTGCAACAAGTCCCAAATGACTCTTGACCAACCTGCTTCTGTAGAAGCTGCGGTCATATCGTCAAACGGATCACCAGAGAGAAGCCTAATAAAACTGACTAACTCTGAGCCAAGGTCAGAGTGATCCACTAACGGGTTTTGTGCAATACAAGAGCCAACAGGATAAGTTCCTGGGATACCTAAAAGGCCTGACTCTGGCTCTTCAGGGGGGCGGTCGTCAATGAGTAAATATTGAGCACCTCGCCGTGGTGCCGCGGGCTTCACATGTCGTTTCTGACCGCTCATTCTCCCAGAATGCACATAAGTAAACTTCGGCCAAGAGCGATAAAGTATCAGTTGGTCGAATTCCTTGCGCGAGATATTGTAGGGTTGTTGCGAAGATTTCTTTGCCTGGTATAAGAGAGCGTTTCGATTACTAACTCCTTGCCTATTGGTGTGTATATGACACCACAGCAAGTCCCCAAGCTCACAAGAAGCATGGGACATCCCATTAAAACTAACCTTCGGTGTCTGATGGCAATAGATGCCAGTGATTTGGATTTGATAAGGCCGTAAAAGATGATGCCATCCAGCCTCTAAGATTCCTGTGCCATTCATAACTAACGAGGCGACAAAATCTGGTTCTTCTGGTTGAACGTTTCGTTGTCTACAATTATCCCACGCCTTGTGCATGCTTACTAATATCGCATTGTGCGCGACAGACATCAATGACTCCTCGGCTTCCTTAGCTCTTAAATAAAAAGACACTGTCTTCCTGCTTGACGGCAAGGTCCATTTCACGCAGTTCTTCTAACAAAGGTCACTAGCTACCTATAAAACCAGAGTTAGTACAATCCGTTTCAAGAAGTGCCACATCTAACTCGTACGGAATTATATCACAAACAATCTGGCTTATTGTGTAACACTTTTACTGGGCCATGGTGAGGAACTTATACGACCTGTCTGCGTTATTACAAAAATCAAGAATTCTCAACGCCGGAGTTCCTTCTGTTGGTCACGAAGAATATCTTGGTTTGGCTCCCATCCAAATCGCCTAAAAAGTTCAATTGCGGGCTTCAAGGCCAACTCCCTTGGCGCTGCTATCAGTTCAGTACGCGATAACTCAACCTCGTAGGGTAATTCCTTAATAGAGGCCGTATAGTCGTGGTGTGTTGGCATTCGATTGGGGCTATCAACCCGGAGTTTACGGCCTATGAGATTGCTGACGGTGATCTCAATGTGCATAGCATCATCCCCGGCTTGTGTCATTGCTAGTCGTGCAGCGAACTCAAAAATTTCAGTGAAACGGAAAAGTGTATTACCTATCCCGAGGATTAGTCCAGGTTTCCACTTACCAAAAATAGCAGGTATTGAACGACGTTGGTCATACCAGTCTTCCTGCATTCCAGCAATATCAATGAACTGTCCGCTCTGATAGAATCTCCATATTTCTAAAAGGTTTTCCCACTCAGATTCTTGCCCAATCCAATCTATATCGATAAGAAGTGGGGTGTGAGGCTCATCAAGGTGAGGGAAATCCCAGCCGCGGAGCTGCACAGAAGTATTCTGAATAATAGGGTATAATTCGGTGATCTGAGAAATCCTTTTCTCAACAAAGGTCTGAGGCCGAATTACTACTCGCCAATAGCCACGAGATCTGATTTTATCAAGGAGGGAGCTCATTTCAAATCACCCAGTTGCTCATCATAGCGTTGCTTCGCAGCGCCTGGCGCTGGGAATGGTGAGGGCGTTATGGGAGTTACGGGAATTGGCACTAGAACTGCACCGGCTCTATAGGCAAGGGCTACATATTCTCGCAAACTCTTCTCAATAGCTAGATTAAGTAGGTCTCGCATATCTTCTTGAGTTGGTATCTCTGTCGTCTCGGGTTTTCTTCGACTTCTCACATAACAAGCACCCTTACGGAGAACCTCCGGATAGTTCTTCTTACACAAGATTGGCACTTGCTCGAATTCCCTTACCTCGAGGACCACGTAATTCCTCCCGTCGCACTCTTTGACTTCTAGGTCGAAGCTAATACTCGGTTCAGCATACTCAGCTAGTTTGCTAGCAACATCATCGTAATTCCAAGTTCCCAATTGAGATCTGGTTAGTCCAACTGGGTCAACTATGCCTGGACTGCAGTTCACGCCAATTATTATATGTCCGCCATCACGCCGATTGGCCATACCCAAGGTTGCTTTAGCTACCTCGGCAAAGAGACGCCTGTCTGATGCAAGCCCCGGCCCCTTGAACTCAATCCCATGCAACTCATGATCTAATGCAAGAACTTGTGCAAATTCTTCATTCGTCATCATATAGTAGCAAAATTATAGCACAAGTGGGTTGCGACTAGCATAAACCCAAAGAATAACAGCATATTACACCCTCTTGACAGACTGTTATCCGCTGCAGCTAACAGCCCTCTGCGTTACCATGCTATAATAACCCCTGAGAGTCAGTGTTTGAGGCAATGTGTGGCCCAGCCAGGCGGATTTGGAGAGGACAAAAAGTAGAGGAAGGAGCATTATGGAATATACGGAGCTTGACCTCAGGTCACCAGCGGTATTGCTTAACACATACCTGCAGGATTTCCCAAAGTTAGGACTCAAATGGGCTGATAGCACCAGTGAGTGGACCGCCAAGAACTTGGACTATTTTAGACAACTAGCAAAGAGTAGGGGGGTCCCCTGTTGTTATCCCGACCCGGAAAAAGGCACGAGTGAATATCTAGTCGACCTTTGCTGGCAAGAGTGTGATGAAGACTGGGCAAGATACCGGTGGCTAGAACTTGTTCTTGAGCAGGAATGGTCACGCGATTTGGATGAGATACATCACGATTTTTGCAAATTAGTGGACTTGAAGGCATACGTAAAGGTGTTTATTTGCTCCCCCAAGGAGGCTGAGCGTGATGACGCGGTTAAGGCTTTAACTCAGACAGTTTCGATATGCGGAATCAAACATCCTGACGAATCATATCTATTAATAGTGTTCTCAAGAGACCCAAGACGCAAAGAAGGTGAAAGGATTCAAATAGAGGGCTTTGAGATAGATTATCGTGGAAGGTTAACACAACTCGGTTCTAAATTGTTCCCAGATTGACCTGAGAAGATGTTAGCCCAGCAGAGGATTGGAAGAGAGTAATACAAGTGGCAAAGACAGTTGAGTTTAAAACAAAGGTTGAACCTTTTATCAGGAAGAAGTTAGAGAAGAGCTATCCCAGACATACCTTTACCCCAAAGAAATTACCCTTGCGCAGGAAGAGAGATGGCACCTATGCAGTTCATGAGTTTGACGCCGTGTCGGAAGACAATAGTATTGTCGTCAGCATCAAGAGCCATTCCTGGCTAACAAGTGGTGGCAACTTGCCTGCTGGGAAGATAGGGCAGATTTATCAGTCGCTATACCTTTTGAACTTAGTGGATGCCAAGACCAAGTTGCTAGTCTTCACTAATAGGGAGACCTACGAAGGTTTTCTTGCGGAAAGTGATGGGAAGATAGCCGAAGACATAGAGACAAAGTTCTACCCGCTACCTCCAGAACTTCAAGGGGTAGTCAATAAGGTGCACAAGAGGGCAAGCAAAGAGATGTCTCGTAAGTAAATAGCTATGGCCTGCCTAGCCAGCGGATTTGGAGAAGACAAAGAGAGGCGGCTCACAAAGTAGTTTGGAGGTTGTCAAATGGCGCTCTTTGAGGTTGAACAGGGCAAAGTGAGAGTCATTGAGTCTGAGGAATTTGCTGGCGAGGCAGCCTTGCAAAAACTTTTTGATGATAACTTGGAGGACATTACTGGCGTTCGGTTGGTTGAGAGCCAATACTCTATTCCTAATGGTCGCATAGACAGTCTAGGGATTGATGAGCAAGCTACTCCGGTAG
>Ga0172364_10001561_pt1 | contig 17767 bp, 9 predicted proteins | sample LakKivSesite10cm_FD_114545 | JGI IMG/M metagenome (GOLD analysis project Ga0172364, IMG submission 114545) | Sediment microbial communities from Lake Kivu, Rwanda - Sediment site 10cm | ecosystem: Environmental > Aquatic > Freshwater > Lake > Sediment | place: Rwanda: Western Province, Lake Kivu... | reverse complement strand
GTTATAAATTTATGTTATTTTATCATGCGAAATACAATCCTTATCTCCCGGATCAATAAATAGGTCCGGTATACTTAATACTATTAAAGATGAAAAATCCTCACTGTCATCAAATGTGTCAGCATTTATCAATTAAGGTCTTAACGTGCTGCAGTTTGTTTATAATGTTATACTTGTTTACAGGATGCAATCCTTCTGTGCAAAAGAAGCCGGAGAAAGAAAGTCCCTGTTCCAGGAGCGATGCCTGGAGCTTTGCCGGCTTCGGCGGAGGAGGTGCCATGTTTTTCCCGGCCATAAGCCCCCACAATCCAGATTATGCCTTTGTGGCCTGTGACATGACCGGATCCTATGTTACCTGTGACGGAGGATTGTCATGGAGGATGTTTTGCCTGCGGGGGGGTGTCAGGTTCTTTGTCTTCGATCCGGTGGATTCCAACATTGTCTATGCAAATTCTATTGCATTATTTAAAAGCAAGGATCACGGCAACACCTGGGATATTGTAGTTCCGGGACCTTCCGAGGTGGAAGGTGTCGTGGCGAGAGAAGATCATGCGGAAGAAACTATTATAACGAAAGACAGTACACAACGGCATGTAAGGGCGATGGCCGTCGATCCTGATAACTCAGATCATCTGTATGCTGCAATATCCGTCAATGGTACTCTTGCTTTGTATATATCAGATGATCAGGGTGTACACTGGACCAGGGAAGAAGAGCTTGTAGACGGTGCCTGGAATATCTTTGTCGTTCCTTCCTCCCCGGAAGGGAACCGGACCTTATATATAACAGGGGAAAAATCAGTCACCGTAAGAGAGAATGGCACATGGAAGATCAATCCGGGTCCGGCACAGGTCAGCACACTTACCTGTTATGCAGGAGGGTTCGATAATAAACGGGATAAATATATTATTTATGCCATTTCAGGAAAGTCCTATTTTAATCCTGGAGGCGATCCGTCCGGTATTTACTATACCGAAGACGGGGGCGAAACCTGGGAAAACAGGCAGGATGGCCTTCTCAGGTGGCATATAAGTAAGGGGGATTTTCCGGAATGGAGGACGATTGCTACCTGTGCCACCCATCCTGAGATAGTATATGTGTCGTATAACGGATTAAAGGTGCATGCCGATACTACATGTCTGGGCGTGGCTAAAAGCGTGGATTTCGGAAAAACCTGGCGACTGTCCTGGAAGGACTGCCGGACACCGGGAGGCGAACTGTTTTCCGCCAATTATAAAAAAGGTTGGATTGATGAGCGGTTTGGCCCGGGATGGGGGGAAAATCCCTTTTTAATAGCGGTGTCCCCGGTCAATCCAGACATATGCTATACTACCGATTTTGGCAGGACAATAAAGACCCCGGATGGAGGAAAAACATGGGAACAGGTTTATACAAGAAAGAAAGAGGGAGCCGGCTGGATCACAAGGGGACTGGATGTTACCACCGGTTATAATGTTGTATTTGATCCTTTTAATGCAGACCATGTTTTTATGGCCGTCACAGATATCGGGCTTATGGAAAGTACGGATGGCGGGGAAAGCTGGTCAAGCGCCACATTTAATAATGGTGTGCCACGGGACTGGGTCAACACCACCTACTGGATGACCTTTGACCCGGAAGTTAAGGGGAAAGCATGGGCTGCAATGAGTGATGTCCATGACCTGCCACGTCCGAAAATGTGGAGGAGAACAGGAATTGCCGGTTATGTGGGAGGTATAGTGGTCACAGATGATGCTGGAAAAAGCTGGAAGGCAGTAAGCAAAGATATTGGTGAAGCTGCAGTGACACATATACTGGTTGATCCGGCGAGCGACAGGATTTCCAGAACCCTGTACGCCTGTGCTTTTGGAAAAGGGGTTTATAAATCCGTTGACGACGGGCAAACATGGAAGCTTAAAAATACTGGAATAAAGGGTAAAGAGCCGTTCGTATGGAGAATCACCCTGAACGACAGTAACGGGGAGCTCTTCCTGGTTGTATGCCGCCGCAGTGATGACGGAAGCATAGGGAATGAATACGACGGCGCGGTATACCGGTCGGCAGACGGTGCTGAAACCTGGTCTGTAATGGATCTTCCTGAAGGAACAAACGGACCTATGAACATCTCGGTTGATCCTGATGATCCTCAACGGATTCTCCTGTCTGCCTGGGGGCGTTTATCTGACGGACAGTATTCCCCTGACACCGGAGGTGGGATATTCCTTTCAGAGGACAATGGAAAAACATGGCGACAGACCCTGGAAAAGGATCAGCACATACATGACATAAGCTATGACAGCCGCATTAAAACATATTATGCATGCGGTTTTAACGGTTCGGCATACCGTTCTGAAGACAGGGGTGAATCATGGACAAGAATAAGAGGGTATAACTTCAAATGGGGTAAAAGGGTCGAGCCTGATCCCAGGGATCCGGAAAAGATATTTGTAATAACCTTTGGCGGTGGTGTCTGGTACGGACCTGCCAGAGGTGATGAGAGTGCTGTTGAAGATATTATTACCCCGGTGCTGCAGCGCAGGTAACGGATGGACTGAGCTACTCCGGGGTTAAACCCCGGAGTAGAATAGACACAATGAACCAGGAGAATAGATACAATTATGAGCTCATCCGTGGTTAAACCCCGGATGAGCATTAATTATCAAATAGGGATCAAATCAAATTTATTATTAATATTTAAACAGGAAGTTGGAGATGATCCGGTTCTACAACAGGATAAAAACAGTGCTGATAATATCAATTGCTTTCGCCATTGGCGGATGTCATTTATCGGATTTTGACAAGGCTGTTCTGATAGAAAGGTTGCCATTAATTGAACCGGATTATTCCGGGGTTATTATCCCCTGCAACATCGCCCCGATGAATTTTAAAATCCTTGAGGATGGCGAATCCTTTATCGTTAATATATCCTGCCCCGACGGGAAAAGAGAAATGTTCAGATCCGAAAACGGACAGGTAAGGTTTCCGTCGAGAAAATGGAAAGGCATCCTTAACAGCAGCCGTGGAGGGACCATACGAATAGAAGTATTGTCAAAGGACAGGAAAGGGATCATACGTAAATATCAGCCATTCCTGATGTATGTTGCCAGATCACCGATCGATTCGTACCTGTGTTACCGGATGCTCTATCCGGGTTATGAATCATGGTCTGAGATGCAGATAATCACCAGGTCGATGGAAAGTTTCAGGGAAAAAACCCTTGTTGACAACCAGCTTCTCGATAAGAATTGCATAAACTGTCATACATTCAACCACAACGATCCTGACAGGTTCCTCCTGCATGTGCGCGGTTCCAGGGGAGGCACCTACTTCTATGACGGGGAAAAGATCACCAGGACTGCCCTGAGAACCGATAACATGAAAGCCAATGCTGTCTATCCTGCATGGCATCCGGGTGGAAAGTTTGTGGTATTCTCTTCCAATAAGACTGTTCAGACATTCCATATGAAAGCCGGTAAAAACATTGAAGTGTTTGATCTTTACTCCTCCCTGGTATTTTATGATACGGAGGGAAACAGGATATCCGGCTGCGGCGATAAGGATACCGTGACATATATGGAGACATTCCCTTGCTGGTCACCCGATGGTGAATACCTGTACTATTGCCGAACGCCACAGGTGAAAATGGATAGCAATCTTACAACAGTAAAATATGATCTTGTAAGAAGACCTTTTAATGTTTCTTCAGGAGCATTTGGATCGGCAGAAGTTGTCTTCAATGCACATGCGATTGATAAATCGGTATCATTCCCCAGCATATCCCCCGATGGGAAATATCTTGTTCTCACTCTTCATGACTATGGTACCTTTTCTATCTGGCACAGGGAAGCCGATCTTTACATTATGGACCTTAGCGCCATGAAGATTGATAAGATGACTGTCAACAGTGAGGAGAGTGACAGCTACCATTCCTGGTCATCTGATGGTAAATGGTTGGTATTCAGCAGCAAAAGATCAGACGGACTGACAGCCAGACCCTATTTTGCATATTTTGCTTCAGCTGATTCCGTTGGAAAACCCTTCGTTTTGCCACAGAAGGATCCGACATTTTACAGGCGCCTTGAGAAAACATTTAACAGGCCCGAACTTGTTTCGGGGAAGATAGAGGCAGGTCCGGGAGATTTTATGAAAGCGTCAAAAAGGAACCCGCTTAAAGCTGCCTGGACAGGTAAGAAAAATGAATGAAGCTATCGAGTACAGTCAATATAGCACCCGGGGATCCATAATGACACATCAGCCCGGTTAAGAAAAAAGATCTGTTGGAGAAAGTAAGGAAAATAACTGATCTCATCAGCCGTGTTGCTGCACTGCATGGAATAACTATATCCCTCATCCTGCTTTTTCTGTTGTCATTCACATACCTGTTGTGGTTCGCGAACGGCACCTTCTTTTTCCAGGAGAACAATTCCCTTTTTATTTATTCATCTGACTATTTTGAAAAGTTCCTGGCTAAACCAGGCGGCCTGATCGTGTATGCGGGTGACTTTCTTATCCAGGGTTATTTCAGTCCTCTCTATGGCTCCCTGATCAATTCCATCCTGCTTATCATCATTTGCTTGGTTGTTAAAGTCATAGTAAAACATCTCAACTATACGGGATCGTTCAACATAATCTGGATGATTGTACCATCCATGATAATGCTGATATTTCAGTCACATTATGATTATTACCTTATTCAGACCATTGGTTTTCTTTCTGCAACCAGCTGGTTCCTGCTATCAATTACCCGAAGCAACAGGTATATGAAACTAATCCTTTTGATATTGTTCCCCCTGTTCTATTTCCTCACAGGCACCTATGCGCTTATCTCTGCCGGCATGTATTTAACATACAGTATAATTTATCAGACAGGTAGAAGCCGGTATATCTATCCTCTTATCCTTACCGTTGTTTTGGTGCTTACTATTATCATATTTTATGAAGCTATTTTACTCCAGCCGCTAAAGATCATTCTCAGTTATCCATTGATCCTGTATGCCAACAGTAAGATGAATTCATCACTGGTTGCACTGGGTATCCTGTTCATTCTTTACCCGGCTTTATTAAGGATACCAGGACCCGCCATATCTGAAAGATACAGGGGCATGGTAACTACGGCCACCTTTGTTTGTGTTTTCACCCCGGCCATCTGCCTGCTGGCAGTCCGTCATAACACCTCCATTGAGAGGATCTTCAGGCTTGAGAAAATGGTTTACAGGCAGGATTGGAACCAGGTGATCTCCCATTTTGAGAAAGATCCCTCAGACAATATTATTGAACAGTTTTATTATCATCTGGCCTTATCTGAAAAGGATCTGCTGTGCGAAAGGATGTTCTCAGCGCCCCAGGGTGCAGGTCCGATGTCACTTTCCTTAAATGGCAACAGGGGCCAGTCTTTCAGGATCGTTTACTATTATTATGCCATTGGTCTGATCAATGAGGCTCATCATCTTGCATATGAACTGATGGTACAGCACGGATACACTCCCGAAAATATAAAGATGCTTATCAAGACTGAACTGATAAGCCGGAATTTCAGGGTTGCAGAAAGATATCTCACTGTCCTCAGCAAGACACTGCACTACAGGTCATGGGCACAAAAATACAGGAAGATGCTTGATAGGCCTGAACTTGTCAATTCAGATCCGGAACTGGGAGAGAAAATCCGGCTTATGCCTGTTGAGGATTTTTTCATTCTTCCTGATGATGCAAAAAATCTTGACCAGTTGCTTAAGTCGAATCCTCATAACAGGAACGCCTTTGAATACAAGGTTGCGAAGCTTCTGCTCGAAAAAGACCTTGTTGCAGTTTCCGAGGAGGTGAAGAATATGAAGGCCATGGGTTACACCTCCATTCCAAGGCATATTGATGAAGCGGTGGTGGCTCTTAAAAACTTCTCCAAGGAAACTGCAGACCTGGGGGGCTTATCTTCAGATCCCGATACTGAAGAACGTTTTGAAAAGTATATAGGTATTATTAATAAAAATGGCGGCAACAGATCGCTCATTGGAAAAACATTGGGTAAGGACGAGAAGAACACATTCTGGTATTATCTTCAGTTCGGGACCATTAAGAGGGATGTAATAAGGAATGCACCTGTTGATAACAGCATCTATTGAATAGCTGTATATTTGAAAACTCAATTTTTTAAAAAGGAAGCATGAGAAAATTTATATCCGCAGGAATTACATTATTGTACCTGACCATTTGTTTATATGGACAGAAAGAGGAGACTGTCACTGTCAAAGCAGGGACAAAACTGCTTGATTATTTTACAGTGAGGGAGAGATATCTGTACCCGGGATTTACCACCGGGAATATCCTGCTCTGGAATGGCATAACTTCAGCAAAACAGCTTAACTATAATATTCCTGCCGGTGAGATGGAATTCATTGATCGTTCCGACACACTTTCCATTGCCAATAAAAGAGATATTAAGATGATCACCCTGGCAGGGGATACTTTTTTCTATGATAAAGGCTATCTGCAACAGATCAGGGGTATCTACCCGAAGGTTGGGATCAAACAGTTCTATGAACTTAAAGAGATACAGAGTAAAGATTCATACGGGGTTGCGGGCAGTGGAGGATCAGTAACCTCCTACAGTTCCCTGCCTGCCGATGGCAGTTTTTATAAGCTGACCGCAAATAAAGATATGGTTTTCAAGAAAACAGTTCAATATTATATTTCTGCAGGGAACAGCGATTTCCAGCCTTATAACAAGAAGAATGTTTATAAATTATTCCCCGGAAGTAAAGCCAGGCTCAACAGTTTCCTGAAGGCCGGCAAGTTCAAATTCAATTCGAGGGATGACTTGCTCAGGCTGGCTGGGTTTCTTGCAACTCTGTGATTCGAATGGGAATGTTAGCGAATTCATTCAGAATAAATTTCCGGATTCAAAGGAAAGTGAGTCGTGAATCGTGAATCGGAAGAAGAAAGTGAGTAGTGAATAGAAAGAATTGTTTTCGTGTTGCCTGTTAGCGTGTTGCAGGTTTCTATATTTAAAATCGTTACATCATTCTTTAACCCGCAACACGTAAACCCGTCAACACGGTACAATTATTAGTCTTAAACTTTGAACTTTGAACTTGGAACCAGGAACTCTTCTTCCTGACTCACTATTCACTGTTTCGAGTTACTGATTCTGTCTCCAGTCATCGATCATCTTAAAGAACAGTTCTTCCGCCTGGATCATGAATGACAGGTCCTCCCTCTGGCTGGCGACATGGAAATACCTGTCAGGAACATACCCCTGTGGGTAGGCAATGAATCTTGTTTTTTCATAAACAGTCCTGACATTGTTCCATCTGTTCCAAAAGCCGGTTATTGCATCCTGCAGCTTATCCATTCCTGCCTTCCGGACTTCTGCATCTGCACTGTCACAATCGCGGAGCGTGAGCAGTACTTCAGGTGCTGTGGTCTGAAGATTATATAGGGCAAGGGACAACTCCCAGAAATACCTGTTCCTTTTGGAAATATTGCAGAGTTCAGCAAGTCTGCCTGACAGATCCTGGTATTCATTGACCTCAATCTGTGCCCTGTCGAGCCGATCCCTGTATTTACTGCTCCATGAGCCGGGTGCGGCAGGGTCAGGCAGTTCAATAAGTTTTGAGGTATAATCAAACTGTAACTTTTCATGGTAAGGTGACGGTGGAAGCCAGTGTTCCACCTGAGGCAGGCTCTGCAGTGCACCGTCATCGTCAAGACGTCCACCCTTGCGGTAATAAGCTTCCTCCCACAGGGCTGAGCCTCTTCTTAACCTGGCATTCAATGCCAGGTAATCAGGAATGTCGACGCCGAATTCCCTCTGTAACCAGGCATGATCAAATTCATCCAGGGTGCGACCATCTGGAGACCAGCAGTATTCGGCAGACGCGATCAGACCATACCTGAACTGTTCCATATGAGGAGACCTGTCATCCCATGCCGTACATAGTTCGCCGGCGATATTCTTCTCTGCTGCCAGTTGAATGAAGCTCCTGATGGTAATAATACCCTGCGAGGCATCTCCTTTATCCCTCTCTTCTGGCTGGAACAATGGAGACCCCCAGCCATTTGATGCAGTGGCTATCATTGTATTTAGTCCGCGGCTCTTATACCAGTCGAGTGCCATGATATTCCCCGGCTGCCTGGCCATTGAATAATTCCATCTCATATACACACAGTTTTTGGGGAAGTCTTTCAGGAGGCTGTCGAGCTGCGGCCTGCCTTTATCCCATGCCTGTGCAGCTTCTGTTTCCGTTACGTCATCACTCCATGTGCTCTCATATACACCTCCATACTTCAGGGGCATATCATCCCAGAAGATCGGGATCCTGTTATTCTCTGCTGCAAATTCACAGACCTTTCTGAGCCAGTAAAGGCTTAAGCTCAACACTCCCTCCTTATCAGCCATTGGCTTGCATCGCGGACACAGCCCAATGTTACCTATCTCATCGCCTCCTATGTGAAGATACCTTGAACCGGGAGTGGCATCAATGGCGTCCCGGTAAAGATCGAACAATACCTGGTATGTGCTGTCATGCAACGGGCAGAACGCCCATTTGTTCCATGCCAGTTCCCTGAGCCCGGCATATTTCGCATGCTTAAGAATGAATGTGGCATGTCCGAGACCCTGGACCAGTGGAGATATCTCAATATGACGTTCCCGTGCATAACGTGTAAGAGCAGCCATTTCATCAATGCTTATTGCCTGGGGGGCTCCCACCAGCGGCTGACGCCGGTAACGAAGCTTATCCTCAAACTCGAATATCACAGCATTGATCTTGTACCTGGCAAGCCTGTCAATGCTCTCATAATAATAATTCATGTGATCGAGATGGTGTTTGACATCAAAGTGTACTGCCCTGTATGAAAGTGCAGGATAGTCTGTTATTTCACATTCCGGAACAGGCTTATCGAAATCCCTTGCATCCTCGAGAAGTTGTTCAAGCGTCTGGCACCCGTAGAAAAGACCGGTCTCAGCACGGGCAGTGATCTCAACCCTGTCATTCAGAATTGTAAGCACGTAACCCTCCTCTGAAGGAAGTGTGGACAGGCTGTCAAGAACTAGTACCAATGTCCCTCTACCCACAGTTTCCCCTGCAGGAATCTGAGAAAGTATACAACCCATTACAGGGCGTTTAAAGCTGCCTTTTATTACCAGTTGTTTCAGTTCCCCTGGTTCAAGACCATGCCCCTTGTGAAGAATAACATTCCGGGGCTGGGGAATGACCATGAAGGGTGCTGGTAATTTACCAGTTGTTAATCCTGTCTCCTTGCAGGATGTAAGCAGGATGCAAAGGAGCACTAACAATAACGTATTTTTCATCGTTTTAAATAATATTAAATTATTTCTCAATTATTCAAAAACATCTCAGATTCCTGGTTTGGGGTTAAACACCGAACCAAAAATCTGGGTGTTGTGATTTACTCCTGATATGTGTATTGGCCTGATTATCTGCATCATAGTTGCTAATATCATAACACGTATTAGCATGGTTTTTATTTATTTTGGAAACATGTCCTCGTAATGTGATGAGGGCATAAATATCCCTCCGCTTTTTATATAAAAATCATCATCCAGCTCAAATACCCCATTTTTAGCCAGTGTCCAGGAAGCATTTTCATAAGGATGATATCCTCTCATCGTTTCCCAGTTCCTGTAATTTTGATGACCGTTTGTCTCCAGCAGGCCAATACCAATACCCGGGAAGGGTGAAAGCCGGGCAGCAATATTCTTGTTCCATTCGACAAGGATAGGATTTACCGTTAAATCGGCACAGAAACAGGGTATTCCATGTTCATGTGCTACCAGGGCTATCTTCATGGTCATACTCAGTGTTTTTGCAATGGCTTTTAAGGCCACCGCTTTATATCCCATCTGGATGCATTTCAGAACATCCTTATCAGTGTGGGCACTCTCATCAGCTGCTATACGAACAGGAATATCACTCAGGTCGGGTTCAAGATCCTCTGCAAAAGGCTCCTCAATAATTGCTATCTGGTCGAAAGCACTTATTTTTTTCGCATGATCAAGCAGGCGCATTAATGTATCCTTGCTCTCATAACGCCCATTCGCATCGAAGTAGTATGGCAGCTTACCATTACCGGTAAAGAAAGTGCGGGCATTCCCGATCGCCTGGTGAATCTCAGTCAGGCGTGCCATATCTTTTTCAAGCATCTCCTGTTGCGTGCCCGGTTGTCCGATCTTTATCTTAATGAAAAAGAATCCCTCGTGAACTGCTGCCCTTATTTCATTGACAGGAACCGTATATGCCATGAGTGGAATGCATGCGACCTTGCTATGGTGATGAGACAATGCCGGCTTATACAGGTCAGGTATCATCCTGTCAAAATCTGTGATATTATTTTCAGCCGCATATAAAAGCCAGGCGGCATTATCCACACCGACGAGGGCATTCAGGGCGAATGTCTGACGGAGGTCATTGGTGGCACAGATTTTCTTACCGTACTCGTATACCTGTGGCCATAATTCGTCAAGCAGTGTTACAGGATCAGAGTAACTATGCCCCTTAAGCAGACCAAGTCCATATTCTGTCATTGCATACATCAGCGCATTGCCTCCGCTCTCGGAATGTGAGGCAAACACACGGGCATCAGACCACAGGACACTCTGAGAGCAAAGACCGGTTTTCGCAACGCCGGAACTGCTTTGCAGTCTGGCAACCGTCTGCCATATCTCGCGCATATATCCGCCTTTGAAGCCGAACGGGCGGAGCAGTGGTTCGCGCTCAAAATCAGAATCAACATCAGCAATAGTGATCATCTTCCCTATAGAATTCTCCTTCTGAGGTGGCTCCTGTGACGGGTGGAAAGCCAGGCCGGTACCTGCTGCCGCAAAGGCAGATGTTTTTATGAAATCCCTTCTTGTAACCATCATCCTGTAATCGGATTACTCCAGTTTCCAGGGTTTACGGTACTCGTAGTGAAGAAGCTTATTGGCTTCCTCGCTGTTGGTAAATTGTTCCTTGTCAGCATCCCATAATAATCTTGTTTTAGTAGCAAGTGCAATGTTCGCAAGGTGGGCAAAAGTTGTCGAGCGATGCCCTTCCTCAAGCGGACAGAGGGGTGTTTGCCTGGACTTGATGCAATCAAGGAAATTCCTGATCAATGCAGAGGTACTATCAGCGCTGCTCCCGTCATCGAGGAGACGATTCGCATTTTCGAATTCTTCCGGCTCCATCAGCTTGTCCCATGTCTGAAACTGGCCCCTTGTGGCAGGAACGATCCTGTATGCATTTTCTCCGGCGAGCAGGGTTCCATTTGTCCCCCTTATCTCAATCTCACCGAATGGAATCAATTCACCGCTGTTGGCCTCATAATCACTGAACATAATGATTGATCCTGAGGCAAATTCAAAGGTTACCTGTAAGGTATCAGGAATAGTACTGTCATCATCAAGCACATATTTCCCGCCATGGGCGCTCACTGCTACAGGGGCTCTCTCTCCCATGAGCCATCGTAAAACATCAATATAATGTACTCCCCAGTTACCAATCTGTGATGAATAGTTCTTCCACCAGCGGAAGGTATAGGGAGCAATATTATATTTATAATGGATATATGGTCTTGGGCCACACCACATATCCCAGTCAAGACCTTCCGGAGGCTTTTGCTCAAGTGGCATTTTACCTATGCCATCGGGGAACATATTATTGACATGTGCGGCCTTTCCCACAGTAATCTTTCCGAGCTTGCCTGTCTGCATATCCCGGGCAAGTTTCTGGTACAGGGTGTTCCCCCGCCGGTTCAGTCCTACCGCCACAACACGTTTGTAGATAGTCTGTGCTTCCACCATTTTCCGTCCTTCGTGTATTGTAGCTGTAAGAGGCTTTTCGACGTACACATCTTTCCCTGCTTTTATCGCAGCAATAGTCTGCAGAGCGTGCCAGTGATCAGGAGTGGCAATACAGACCGCGTCTATTGTTTTATCCTCAAGCAGCTTACGGTAATCGGAATAACGCGCTACCTCATTGCTGAACGTCTCACCCATCCTGGGTATACGGCCCTCTTTACCAAGATAGCCTTCCGTATACTTTTTATCCACCCGGGAATAATCCCTTAAGAGGTAAGGCTCATATACATCACACAGTGCTACCACCTCAGAGTCAGGCTGTGCCATGAACAATTTTAAGAGCTGGGAGCCCCTGTTTCCCACTCCGATAAAACCCATCCTTATCCTTTCGCCGGCGCCCCTGATACTCACACCTTTTGCAGATAATTTGCCAAGTCCCAACGACAAACCGGTTGCCGCGATGGTTGATCTTTTAATAAAATCCCGTCGGCTGGTCGTGTTGTTTTTCATAATGTTTTTAATTTTTGTTTTGAAGTTTCTCAATTGCTTCAGCTATCTTTTCCCTTGTCTCCAGTATTTTTTCAGGCTGGTCGGGATACCGAAGGGTATTCTCAAGCGTAACCTTTATTTTACGAGGGTTTTTAATGAGCAGGTAATCCTCAGGTTTCAGCAGCTGCCTGAATTCGTTCATTTCCGGATTGTCCTGATTATTGTATGCTGCCAGCAGCAGCTCCCTGAGCTTGCACAGGTATTCATAATCTTCCATCCCATCACGGAAGTTTTCCAGCCTTATTGATGAATAAACAACTCCTCCAGGACCAGGGTAGACCAGCTGTCCCTCACCGTTATAGTAATAGTATGTACGATAATCCCATGGAATATAAGGCCATTTATGGTCCATGGGTTCCCCCTCATGAACATTCCTCCAGAAGTAATTTGTACTCCAGTGTTCAAAACCATCCACTCCATACATCCAGCAGTACCAGGCAATGCTTCGCTGGCAGATTGCAGGACAGTCAACAAAGAAATTCGGCGCCGATTCCCTGGCAAGGGTACAGAAGTAGGTCCATATCTCTTTCCCCCTTGCCTGTGCCTCAGGTGATTCAATGATATTGACAGGGGCCCAGATATCCACAAGATCATTAAGTCGGTACCGGTCCGTGTTCCTGTCTGAAAATTCGTAGGGTCCACCCTCAGCAAATAACTGGAGCCGGATCTCCGGATCAATTTTTTTTATTCTCTCAGCTCTTTCTTTTATATAAGGCCATTCAAGATCGGTAGGTTCATCCCACAGTTCAACAAGCGCTTTATCAAGCCACCCTTTCTGCTTAAGAAACCGGGCATAGGCTTCAATGAATGAATATACCGCCTCTTCATCTTCCTCGGGGGCATAAAGCCCCTTTTTCATCTGTACGATAGAAAAACGTGTCAGTCCCCGTTCCATGCAGTAACCCAGGATCTGCTCCTCTTTGCTGAAGTCAAACTGCCCCTTATCATCCGGTTTCTCACTCAGGTAATTAACCCCTGCTGATCCCGGATTCAGCCTGTGTCTGAGAAGAAGTCCGCAAAAATTTTTATACCATTCCAGGGGATATTCCCTTAGATTATAGAATCCGGCGAGGTACTCTATCTGGTCCCATGAGTGTGTTTTCAGATGACTCGCCACAGGAAGGTCAAAGCCCCACACCCTGCAATTCACCATAGCTTTTATCTCTTTCATGCCGTCTGCCCTGATAAGAATTGTACCGCTATAATCGCCTGCACTTGTCCCTGGTTGGGCATAAACAGTAATCCATAAGGGCCGGCAGAGATCACTCCCCTTAATTGTCATCCCATTCTTAAAGGGGATAAGCGGATCAGGGTACCATCCTTTCTCCGCAACATAATCTGCCTGCCAGGTAATTTCATTATAATCGATCATTGATACTTCAATGTTTTCCTTCCTGATAACAGCGCCGTCGCTCCTTTTAAGATCGCTTACTTCCAGCACAATGTTTTTCATATCACCTTTAAAGGGAAGCAAGGCCAGCTGAAAAGATTCATATTCATTTCCGGCAAGCGATATGTCAATCCTGTTGGTAAGCTGTCCCGGAAAAGTTGCATCTTTCCTGAGTTTGATGATTGAATGGATCAGACCTACACCAAAATCCCAGTCGCTGCTCCAGTTGTTTGCAGCACACCATCTGACATGATGAAGATGTCTGGCTATATCTGTTCCAAGCTTGTTTGTTTTTATTGTCAGATCATCCCATCCACCTGACTTCCATGAATTCTCAGCAGACTGTTCCAGTTTAAGGACTTCTTCATAATAAAACTCGGCTTCTGCTTTCAACTGATTCACGACAGGTCCATTGAGCCTGGTCATTGCAGCAATTGATTCACCGATCATACCTTTCATCTCCTTGATCTTCATCCTATCTGGTTCAATGGTGAACCAGTAATCCACAGTGCGCTGCATCACTGAACCATCCTGTGATATTATTGATGCAGTCGCAAGATAGCTGCCTTCATATGGAAGGTCGAATGGGATTTCCTCCCTGATGATTCCCCCTGCCGGGACAGTGTATTTATAATTGTAAACAAGAGGTTCTTTGCTGAGCTTCACCTGGATATCAGATGAAGCGCCCTGTCCCTGCTGGTTGATGAATTCAGGCTTTCCGTTCAGCGGATAGAATGTGAGCTCACACAGAATACTGGCAGCTGCTTTTCCCGGGTTTTCTGCGTGAAAAGAAAGAGTATTCTCTCCGGGCACAGGTTCCGGCCACCTCCCAAATCCGTATGTCATACCGCTCTGTGCTGACAGGATACATTTCCCCGACCAGCTTGATGATTCCCCGTCAGGATAGCTGCGTGATATTGTCAAAGACAGAACTGAGCCGGGTGTTATTGCTTCTTTTGAAAGATCACTTACCGGTATGTCAAATTCAGCAGACCAGTCATTCCGGTTAATGGAAGCTTCATACTGCCAGTTACCATTCCATTTAATTTCATTGTCCTTCCAGTCTGTCATGGTTCCTTTGGGATCTGCCATGAGTTGTATAGAAACATCATTATAACTTATCCCTACCATTGCATGGTTCCTTCCCCAGAGGAAGGTGTCGTGCGGTCCTTCAGGGCTGACCGTTCTGTTCAGCTCTGCGGCTTCAGGGTCACTGTTACGGAATGCAACATAAATGTTCTTATCATCATAGCAGATAAACAGGATCACAGAGTCTTTTGTATAACCATTGAGTGCCCAGTTCACAAAATCCGTTAACACAGCCGCTTTCTGCCAGGTCAGGTCATTGATTTTCCCATCAATGACGGGAGCAGTCTGTATTAACGGAACCTGCAGCTGAGGCTGATGTATCTGGGCTGCTGTACAGAATGGTATGAGAGCAGGAGTAAGAAACAAAAGGAAAAAACTGGTGTAAAAAGCCGGTGTTTTCATTTCCTGGGATATCGTATTTTCATTTGTACAATGATATTCATCGCGATAATTCTTCCAGCCTGCGTGCCATTGCCTTTCGTGCCAGATAGAGCTCGGCTAGGTTACGGGAAAAAGCACTCACATCTATCACCAGGTTCTCAACCTGCTTTTCTGCAAAGGCACTGTCTCCCTTATTTTTCAGCATCCAGAGGTACTCATAATCCTCAATCCCCTCCCGCAGAAGCTCAAACCTTATGGAAGAAACGGGGCCGGTCACATTGGGTTGTCCCGTATACCTCCTGGCATGGTCACCCGGGTAGATCAATGAACCTTCCCCGTTGAGGACATACCCTCCGCTGCATTCAAAGCCGGATATAAATGTCACCGGATCGAGCCATGGATCAGGTGTCTGGTTCCAGAAGTTGGTTGCCCAATACAGGATCCCATTCATGTGGCAACGTGCTGTGATCCATGGAACCATCACTGGATCAAGGGCAGGAGCATCAATAAAGTAGTTCGGCTGGGGATAGGCCTGGTCACAGGAAATATACCATGTGACCTCTCCCCCTTTAGCCTGCTCTTCCTTTATGGCCTGTTTGACGTCGGGATCGTTGAGGGCATTCCCGTGAACACAGAAATTATTTACATACCCCCTCAGTGTTCCCCAGTCAGGATTATCCGTTACCGGTGATTCGGTTGCAAGAAACGGGATCTCCGGGGCCGCTTCATGCACGAGTGCTGCCCACCGGCGTGTATTCTCATAATCTTCTTTGGAGTTCGGTTCATCAATCGGGCTGTTGAAGACGAGCCTGTCTCTCCAGCCGTTTTTGGTGAAGTAAGCATCGATCTCTTTCAGATAAGCCTCCACCTTTTTGTTGAACCCGGGAGAAAAAGGTTCTTCCCCTATCTGCCTGACAAGATCATGCGGTCCGGCATCAAAAATGACCCTTTTTGTTTTAAGCCTGTTCAGGTAGTAGTCATACCTGGCATCATTGAATTTCAATTCTATTTTGTCCCCCTTAACGGTCAGATCCGGTATAAGAGGATCATTGCCCCATGTCTCCATCCTGTGGGCGTATAGGAAATCGAAATAGTTACGGGTAAGTTCTTCAATTTCAGGCAAAGAATCCGGCTTATGATAAAACCTTGCCAGTTCTCCTTTTGAAACGTTGATATAGGTAATAAGATGTGTCTCCCGCGGAAGGGAAAAACCATACACCTCCACTTCCAGTCCGAGGGTTTCAATAACTTTATCAAACCTGGTTACCGTTATGTTGCCTTTGTAAATACCTTTTGATGTCCCTTCCGGTATAAAGACATCAACCCATACCGGCCTGTTGCCCACTACAGCATACTGTGCCTGCATGCTGAAGGGTTCCCTGAGCGGGACGAGTGCATCGGGCCAGTAACCTGTTGCCCCAATGGGGCTCGAGATCGCATAGACCTGGATATAATGCTCCAGGAACAAACCTACCTGTTCCCCGGGGATCACCTTCCCTTCTGCAGAAGTCAGAGCGGAAGCTTTCATAAAGAATCCATCCGGAGCTTTGGGCCGCCAGCCCGGTGGTACGGGAGCAGTTATCACTACCTGGAACGGGACATGTTCATTGCCCGCCCCGGCGATTTTAACCTGTTTTGTATCAGCTGACCAGACGAGGTTGCTTTTTTCAATCCTGTCACCAGGACGGACCTTCTGCTCACCGGGTACCGCCCAAACCTGTATATCTTCTTTTCCTGTTTCTGCCTGTGCTTTGACAGGATGCGCAAACAAGACAAGAAATAATAAGACCAGTGTTGCCCTGAAAGTCATACGGACAGTAAGGTTCTGAAACTTTGCACAGGATAAGCCGGTATGTTTTTTCATATACCATTGTTTTTAATTATACTCTTTATTACTGACAGACTATTTTAGTACAATTTATGACGAATTCCTTATCCATCAATGACTTCTGTCATTTACTATTTATCCTTACCGTCCTTGTTTCTCCTGTATAGCTGGTGAATACAACTGAACCTGTACCTGTATATATCCTGCATACCCGTGATGACTGAGAAAGGTATCCGCTGCCGTAATAAAACTCCCTGTATTCCTTATCACCATTATTGTATGTTATCTCTGCCGATACATCATCCGGTCTCAACCGTATTATTTCTGCAGGCGCTGCGTTTGCTCTGATGACTTTCAGGCTGTCAGCATTCCTTGCCACGAGGATAAGGGTGCTTCTGTCCCTGAGTGAAAGGCTGGCCATGGCCTTTGTGTCACCGTCAGCAAAAAAGCCGCTTTCCCGGGCAGGGACAGGTTTAAATCCTCCCTTACCGTTCCCGGCGAGGGAGAGACCTATCAATGCATCAAACTGCCCGTCGGATACTTTTAAGGAATAATAATTTCCTGCAAGTAAAATATCAGTAAACCCGTCTGCATTAAAATCATCCGTAAGGAGGCCAAAAACAGGTGCTACCTGGGCTTCCAGGGGAAGAGGTATAAGCCTGAAGGTCCCGTTCCCAAGGTTCTCCACCACTGCTGTCCTGGCATATCTGAAATCCCTGAAATAAGCGCCTGTCCTTGATTCTGCAGGGAAAATATC